>Ga0180433_10000618_pt1 | contig 60721 bp, 59 predicted proteins | sample SS_ome_8_FD_132980 | JGI IMG/M metagenome (GOLD analysis project Ga0180433, IMG submission 132980) | Hypersaline lake sediment archaeal communities from the Salton Sea, California, USA - SS_1_D_1 metaG | ecosystem: Environmental > Aquatic > Non-marine Saline and Alkaline > Hypersaline >... | reverse complement strand
CTGTCTTCCTCTGCAGCCATTCCCAGGCACTTCACAAAAGGTATCTTCATGTTCCTGAGCATGCCCACGGTCCTCAATGAAAAAGGCATTTCAGCTTCCATCACTTTTACTTTTTTTGTAAGTTCAAAGCTGGGCAGTGCTAGAAGGAAAACAAGCATGATTAGAAAGGCCACCAAGGTTGAAATCAATGCTGTAAAAACTTCCATTCCTGAAATTGTAAATGCAAGAAGAACAATAAATGCAAATACAAAGCTGATTATGACAGATGTTCCCATGTATTTGTATTCATTTGCTTCTGGATAAAGTTTCTTTAATGCCTTCAATGCCTTGCTTTCGATTTCTATTTCAGGGAAAAACCCCATGTTATCGATTATTGTCTTAAGTATCAATATTTCCCTCTTTATTCAAAGTTTATCCCATACATTTTGCCCTGGAATTCTTTGAAGAATGGTGTGAACCCAGGGCCGACTTTCCCTATGAGCTTGGTTCTAAGCTTCCATTCATTCTTAATCTCCTTCATGCTCATTCCAAAACTGTCTGCAACCCTTTCAAGGAGTTTTCCTCCATTCCTGAATTTAAGTTTTCCAGTTTTTCTATCAAATGCAAAAAGCAGTTTAGGGCCCTTGTTCATCTCAGCTATTTCAGTCATCTTTCTTACTTCAATATTCTTTCTCTTTTTAGGGTCGTAAAGAAGCATTCTTCTCTGAATTACTATGCAGTCAACTGTCTCCAAATCCATCTCGTCTATTCCAAAGCTTTTCATCCTCTGTGTTGCTTCAACAGCTCCCTGTGAATGCAGTGTAGCATAGCTTCCTCTTGCCTGCCCTGCCAGAAGGACATCAAACAGCGCCTCGAATTCTGTTTTGTTTCTTACCTCTCCAACTATCATCCTGTCAGGCCTCATCCTGAGTGTGTCGTACATCAGGTCCTTCAGGGAAATATTCATATCCCTGTTTGCCACAAGCCTTAACTGGTGTTCATGCGGAATATTTATCTCAGGTGTTTCCTCTGCAATAAGTATCCTTTCGTTTCCTGGAACAAAACTGAATAATGCATTCAAAAGAGTTGTTTTTCCGCTTCCCGTATTTCCTCCGACAAGTACAGAATTGTCGCTTTGCATCACCAAAGACAGGAATGCAAGGGCTTCATCTGTTGTGGAATTAACTTCATACAGTTCTCTTGGTGAAAATGGCTTTGACCTGAATTTTCTTATTGTTATTTCACCAGGTGATATCGGCGGAAGGGACGCATGAAGCCTTGAGCCGTCAGGAAGCATCGCATCAAGCCTCGGGTTCTGCATTGTTATGTGCCTTCCGAGACCGGCAGCCATCTTGTTTACAACATCGATTATTGCCTTTTCTGTTGTAAAGCACACATTGACGTTCTTCCAGCCGGTATTTCTTATGTAAACATAAACAGGATTTTCCAGACCTATGACGCTTATTTCCTCTATTTCAGGGTCTGCTATAAGCAAATCCATGAATGCAAAACCATAAACATGAAGATATGCAGCACTTGCAAGATAGTCCATTTGCTCTTTTTCAAGATAAATAGAATTTTCCTCTGCAGCATTAAGAAGAAGCTCTTTCATAAATGCCTTGCTTTCCTCAGGGGATTTCATTTCCCTTACTCTTGCGGCTTCTTTGAACCGTTCTTCAACAACACCTATCATGCCTTCTTCTTCATCACTAAGCCTTGGAAGAGTTAATTTATACTCTCCATCCTTCAGTATCTTCCACCCCAGCATCGAAATTATTAAAAAAGGAAATATTTTTATTTAGGAGTTAGAGATATTTATAGAGTGATTTAATGGGATTCTTAGACTTTTTATCTGGAGAAAAAACAAAGGAAGAAGGAACAGCCGTTCAGGGTAAGATACTTGCAAAGCCTTTCAGGGTTTCAATGTCGTTTACGCCTCTGAGATTAAGCTCAAAAAAGAGCAATTCAGTAAATCTTAACATTACGCTGACCAATGTTACAAAAGACCCGCAACTTGTTTCTGTTGATGTTATGCTCCCAAAGAATGCATACATGGGATTTGAGCCATCTTGCATAAACAAAGTTTTCGAAAAAAGACTAGGTGAAGTTCCTCCGGGACAGACGATAACCACAAGTGTTCCAATATGGGCAGGAACCCAGACAAAGCCAGATGAGCATGAAGTAAATATCACCACATACGCACATTACATAGGTTATGAAAAAGTGCTTACGTATATGAAAACAAAAACTAAGCTGAGGGTTGTTTAATTTTCTCAAAAGCAGCCATAAGATCTGCAACCAATCCAGCTATTTTTATTCCCTCATCAGTCAGCTTTACCATTCTTTTTTTACCATTTTTCTCTATTGTCACGATTCCCTCTTTTTCAAGTTCCCTGACTAATTTGGTTGTATGAACATAAGTAGCGCTGCTTGCTCTTGCTATTTCAGAAATATGCTTTGCTCCATCCTCCTTCAGAACAACGAGCATTCTGCAGGGTTTGCTTCTTAAAAACACATCCTTCATACTGTTTACCTCAACCTTATGGATTCAAGGTCTGCCAGAGCCCGTGATTCCTTGCGCAGCATCATTCCGACCGACCTTGCGAAATCCTCTGTCTTGTTAAGGTCACCGTGCATGGTTACTATTCTCTCAGGTCCTGGTCTTAGATTCCTGAGATATGCCATTAGTTGTGCCCTGTCGCTGTGACCTGAAAATCCTTCTGCGGTTTCAACCCGCATCTTAATGTCCATTGTTTTTGTCCTTCCATCATCGCCCAGTATTGGGACTTCTTTTGCGCCTCGCTGGATTTTATGGCCAAGTGATACAGAACTCTGGTATCCTACAAATATAAGGGTATTTTTCTCGTCATCAACCATCATTTTAAGGTATTCAACTGAAGGACCTCCTGCAAGCATACCTGATGGTGCAAGTATTATCGCAGGCTCATCACCGCCTACTATAGTTTCCCTGTCAATTCCTTTTGCAACCTTTAGCAAAGGCGATTCGAAAGGACTTCTGTCAGACAATATTCTCCTCTGCACCTGCTCCCTCATGTATTCGGGATATGCAGTATGAATTGCAGATGCTTCAAGAATCATACCATCTATGTAAATAGGAACATTGAATTCAGGGTGCTTTCGTGCATATTCCTCAAGAACAAGCAGTATCTCCTGGCTTCTTCCTACAGCGAATACAGGTATAAGCACATTTCCACCTTTCTCGGTTGTCTGCGTGATGATGTCCATAAGCCTGTTCTCGCTTTCAAACCTGCTTACTGTTAGGTCATTTCTTCCTCCATATGTGCTTTCTATGTAAAGAGTCTCAAGTCTTGGGAATTTTGTATTTGCAGGCTCGAATAATTTTGTAAAGCCGAATTTTATGTCACCGGTATAAACAAGATTATGCGCTCCTTCCCCTATATGAAGGTGAACTGATGCACTTCCTATAATGTGCCCTGCATTGTAAAGGGTCATCTTTATTTCAGGAGTTATGTCGACAACTTCCCCGTAATCAACTGTTATTGTTTTCTTAAGCTCCTTCTGAATATCTTTTTTGGAATAAACCGGCTCAACACCGAATGATTTTTTGCACAGGTTAATGTAGTCCTGCTGCAGTAGCACCATGATATCCCTTGTTGGTGGCGTGCAGTAAACAGGTCCTTCATATCCATATGCATAAAGGTATGGAACAAATCCCATATGGTCCATATGCCCGTGGCTTATAACCACTGCATCAAGCTCTTTCAATGAAAATCCTAGCATGTTCAGGTATGGATATGCTTTTGCAGGGTCGGATGTTGCAGTATTGACACCGCAGTCTATCAAAACCTTGCTGTGCTGCGTCTGTACAAGCATGCATGAACGCCCTACCTCCTTGAAACCTCCAAGCGCAACTGTTCTTATCCATTCGCTTGATGGAGTAGGCTGGCATATCTTCTTTCCAATGTCAACAAGGAATTTCTTTCTCTCCTCAGCTCCTGTTGCGTTTATCTTTCTTACGCCGTCCAGAGTTACTGAAGGCATTGTAGGTGCACGGAGAACTATAGGCGCCCAGCCCGTTTTTGTCATAATCTCCTTAAGCAGCGAGCCTCCTTTTCCAATAACAAGGCCGGATTTTATAGCTTCTATCCTGACCTCTGACATTTCAGGCACGAACATTATCTTCTTGATGCCTGCTTCTTCTGATATCAGGCTTTCAATCTCTTTTTTTGCCTGCTCTATCGGCATAAGATGTTTTGCATCAACTCTTATCAGCACTTTTTTCTTTATCGCATTGGCCAGCTCTTTTATCAGTGACGTGTTCTTGTAGAATGCATCTATGTTTTTTATGTATACAACTACAGCTAGGCCTTCCGGTTCTACTTTTGTTACACCGCATTCCGGCGGCATAAGTTCGGTTATTTTCTTAACTATGTCCTTATGGTGCAAGTTAACACCTCTAAAAAAAGAATCTTTATTATGGGAATAGATTCTCTATTTTGCCATTTTCTTAACTGTTTCCCTGGGCATTCTTTTGAAGCCGCTTTTTGTCAACACGACGATATCAACATTTTCTCCGCTTCCCGCATCTCTCTTGATTGCCGTAGCGACTGCCTTTGCTGCTATCTTTACATTGCTCTCTACTAAATTGTCTTCTGAATATCTGTCTTCAAGCACACCGTATGCTACCGGAGAACCGCTTCCTGTTGCTGAAAGCTTTTCTTCTGTTACTCCTCCGAGCATGTCAACACTGAATAATCTCGGTTTTTTGTCGATTCCCCCCACAAGCAGCTGTACAAAGAAGGGGAAGAACTTATGCTGTGACAATATGTTTGCCAGCAATGTTGCGGCTGCCTCGACACTTGCCTTTGTGCCGTGCCTTAATTCATATATCTTGAGTTCTGCTTTCATCCACCTGACAAGCGTCTGCGCATCTCCTACGCTTCCTGCTATGGTCATTCCGATAGTGTCTGCAATAGGATATATCTTGTCTATATCCTTGCTTGCTATAAAATAACCCATTGTTGCTCTTCTGTCAGATGCCAAAACAACTCCGTCTTTGCATACAAGTCCTACAGTTGTTGTTCCTGTCTTTTTCGCCTCAATTTTGCCATTATCAACATTACCATCCATAATATCACTTCGGGAGAACGAGTATTTTCTATTGTGAACGAGAACATTTTTAAAGGTTCAGTTGTGTTATCGATAACAAAAAATAGCGGATGAGTGATAATATGAAACGTATTTTGGCATTGGTTTTTGTTGTGCTACTTGGTTCTGTCGGAGCATGGTATAATCCTGCTACTCCTGACATACTTGATGCACGATATGACTATACCGATTGTAATGTGGAATATACTAAAGACTGGCTCTCCATGAGGGAAGACTGCGGTGACCTGGAAAACGTTACTGTATTTGATTCTTCTGATTATGTTGACGAGCTTGACGAGGGAATGGAAGACTTGAGGGATGCTGCAGACGAAGGAGACCAGCTCGAATTCGGAACTGCGATGCTGGGCGTCGGTTTTGATTCTCTGGATTTGCTTGGTGCAATCATAAAGGATGCATTAGACCATAAAACGCTTGACTTCTTTTCATGCGTAAGGGATGGTGAAGACCCGCTTATGGATGACAGGGATGAATGCAGGCTTGATGCAATGGAAAAAGAGAGGGATGCAGCAACCGATTACCTGGAATACGAGCTTGACTATGCCGAAGAGCAGATAGACGACCTTGATGAGGAAGGTGCAGACACTTCAGGAATGGAGGACGTTGTTGAACAGGGAGAAGAGCTTCTTGATGATATCGACCCTGCATTTGATACTGAAGATGTAAAAGAAGTAAGAAAGCTTTATCTCAGGCATTCAAGGCTTGTGCTTGTCTTCAGATTGGAGAAAATGCTTTCAACAATAGATTATGCAAGGCCCATAATTGAAGACGGTAACAACGGCAATAAAGAGGAGATTCTTGAACTGGCAGACGAGCTTGAGGAGGACATAGAAGACCTTCTTGAAGAATGCGAGTATTCTGCGGATGTTGACGATAACCTTGACTACGGAACGGACAACGGCGAATGCTGGGCAGACTCTCTTGTCTTGTTCAGGGATTTCAACTCTATACAGCTATTGATACTGGAGGGGATTTTTGAATGAACGCCAAGATTCTGATATTGCTGCTGATTGGTGTTTCCTTCCTTTTCTTCGGATGCGCTGCAAAAGGCGGGCAGGCTCAGGCTCCTGTAGATGAGCTTCCTGATGAAGAAGACGAGGAAGATGAAACCATTGAAGCCGATGAAGAAGACGAAGAGGACGAACTAGAAGATGAAACAGAAGAAGAGGAAGACCAAGAAGATGAGACTGAAGAGGATGATGAAACACCCTCAGATGTCAGTGATGAAGAATTAGCCGGCCTCTTTGAGATAGATGAAGACGAGCCTCTTGGTGACACAGGTCTGGATGGTGCTCAGACTCCAAGCAGCGAAAAGGAGCAGAACACTTCCTGATTTTTTCTTTTTTCTTTTTATTCTATTCTTTTCATTCTTAATGTCTTGTCGTCGTATTTTCCCCAGGTCATCATATTCCCGATTATTGTGGGATATTCTTTATCACTTTTTTCTCTTGCAACTGCCATTCCAAATATTATTTCCTGAGCAATTTCCGGAGGATGTTCTGAAAGTATTTTTTCCATCTCAATGGGCATGACAACATCACTTACTCCGTCGCTGCATAAAACCAGAACATCTTCTTTTCTTACAAAGAAATCATCAGAATCAATATAGCTGAATCCTGTTCCCAGAGCAGAAGTTATCGCACCTGCGAATTCAGCAAGAAATACTATCCCTTTTTTTCTGCAGTCTTCGCCCATTGAATGGTCTATACTGTGATAATGCCTATGGTTGTTTCTGAAAAGCATCCATTTGCTGTCTCCTGCATGGGCAACATATGCTTTATTGCCTTTAATCAGCGCAGCAACTGCTGTTGTTGAAGAACAGCATAATCCAACTTCCTTGTCTTCATTTTGGAATATCGCCAAATCAGCCATACTCAGTATGATTTCCATATCCTTATGGTTCCGCGGAGGCTCGAGGAGCATTGCAAGCTTGAATACCTCAACAGCCATAGCACTTGCAAGGTGGGCTTTTTTTGATTCTCCGACACCATCAAATACAGCATCAAAAGTTGCTGTTTTTCCATCAGCATATCTTATTTCTGCTGATAGATAGTCATCTTCATTGATACTGTTTTTTCCTTTTGTGAGCGTTAAATCATCCCTGAATTTTACTTTATTGGTTTTTCTTCCCATGAATTCAAGAACTACTTCAGCTTCTTTATGTTCACTTACTGCTTTCCTTAGTGTTTCAATCCCGTATTCCCTGCTTATGTAAAGTACATTTGCAGATGGAAAGATATTCCTGTCTCCTTTTCCGTTTGATTTGAATTTCTCTATAAGCTCGAATTTCAATCTCTGAAGTTCTGCCTGTGTAGCCTTTTCCTCAAGCGGTGCATTTCCAGGAAGAAGTTTATCTATAACTGCTCTCTCATCGCGGGTGAATTTTTTAATGTGCAGTCCTCTCTCATCTATTACCCTGAGCCTCAGCTGAAGCAATGCAGCAAGTTCAAGATTGCTTATTTTCCTTGAAAATTTGTTTACCAGTGCAAGTTTTTGTGTCTCAGTCAGATTATCAGATGTTCTGACAGCTTCAAGCTTCTCCTTTTTGGTAGGCTCTCTAAGACCAAATTTTTCATACATGCCTTTCATTGATTCTTCATATGCAATTATTTTTCCTTCCCAGTGTGCATCTTCATACTGCCGGGCGATAAATGTCTTGATTTTAAGCTCCCTCACTCCCGGATCCATAGCCTTCAGTTTCTCACCTGCTTCTTTTTCGTTATAACTGTCTATTCCAAGAGCTGCCATTGTGAGTTCTTTTTCATAGGGTGTGAATGTGCTTTGAATCTTTTCTTTTTTGGGCTGTCCGATTATTACGACTCTGCCTTTTATGACAGCTGGAGTAGTCTCTTCCTTCATTTTCCTCATTTTATCATATTATTGTATATTTGGTCGTATTTTTAAACATTTTCATATAGTATTAGACACAACTTTTCCTAGAATTTTAAAAAATATTCAGTGAAAAACAACATTATGGAATTCGAATGGTTATCTTGGAATAAAGGAGCGGAGATGTGTGAAGAGCTTGCAGAAATGGTCAGGGAAGAAAACCCGGATATCCTCGTCGGGGTATCAAGGGGCGGCCTTGTGCCTGTAAGAATACTCTCAGATAAGCTTGGAATTAACAAACTTGGCATCCTGGGCATACAGTTTTACAAGAAAGTTGGCGAAACCAAGGACTTTCCTGAGATTACACATGACATGCCCCTGAATATAGAAGGCAAAAAGGTGCTTATCATAGACGATGTTGCAGATACAGGGAAAAGCCTTGTTGCAGCAAAGGATTACATCTCAAGAAAAGAGGCTGCAGAGATAAAAACCGCAACTTTGCATTACAAGCCAGCGTCGATAATAAAGCCTGATTATTATGTTGGAGTTACCACTGCCTGGATTGTTTATCCGTGGGAGCAATATGAAGTAAAAAGAGAAATAGAAAAGAAATAAAAAAGAAAGCTACGCATTTACGTACTTCCTATGGTCATCCATGCTTACAGCTTCCTTGTCTTCCTTATACTGATTAAGCTTAAGTTCAAGATAATCCTCAAGGAATTCAGGCGGTACAACGCCTTTGATGAACTTGGTGTCGCTTTCAAGTGCCTCAATTGCCTCATACAGACTTTCAGGAAGGAGAATTTCCTTCTTTTTCTTGCTTTCTTCCTCACTCGGGTCGCCCGGGTCTATCTTGCTCTTTATTCCGTCAAGTCCTGCTGCAAGAACTGCTGAATATGCAAGGTGCGCGTTAACAGACGGGTCAGTGCCTTTGAATACAAGTCTTGTACTCTCTTTGGAGTTCTTTCTTGAATGAGGTACAAACACCAGCGCATCCGAATCGGTTGTGCTCCAGCCTACAGTCAAAGGCGTTTTTGCAAGTCTCTTGTATGAATTTGGTATCGGTGATGTAAATACAGCCAATGCCCTGGCGTGCTCCATCAATCCTCCGATAAAATATCTTGCATTCTGGCTTATCTGCGCATATTTGTCATTTGCATCATAAAATATGTTATTGTCGGCTGTTTTCCAAAGGCTCATTGACATGAACAAGTCATTTCCTCTTTCTCCCTGCACAGGATACGGCATGAATGTTGAGGTTACGTTTACTGCAGTTGCCAGGTTTCTTGTAACAAACTTCAGAGTATTTATAGCATCTGCTGCTGTTTTTACCTTTCTTTCTCCGAGTTCGAACGTCTGCTGTGCAGTTGGTGATTCGCCGTGCCAGTGGCCGTCTATAAGAACGCCGAAGCTGTCTTCAAGTGTCTCTGAAATCTGGCATCTTGCTGCATACATTGAATCATAAGGCTGGCTTGCATATGCACCTTTATCAAGAGTCAATGGAGAAGGACCCCATTTTGCTTCCCTTGAATCAAGAAGCGCACCTGCCCCTCTTCCGGTAGTTACCTTTTCCATAGTTACTGTGTCGAATACATAACAGTTTATCTCTGCACCTATCTTTGCATCGCTTACTCCTGCTGCCTTAAGGTTCGTTTCTATCCTGTCTGCAATGTATCTTGAATCTTTCAGGAATCTTTCCCTTCCAGGCATCGCAATAACATCACTCAGTACTCTTACTGTCGAAGGTTCCCACGGAAGTCTTGCCAGCGTATCCGGGTCTGGCAATAAAACCAGTTCTCCCTGGTCTGTGTTTCCGAATACTTCTCTTAGGTCGGCTGTTCTGGCACCTCTTCCAAAGGTGTCTTCATCAACTTTTCTATTTGAAACAGTAGTCCTGTGAAGATTTCCCTCTATTCCGAAGAACTGGAGGTCAATCCATCTTATTTCATTCGTTGCTATATACTTCAAAACATCATCTATTGCGCTCAAAAAACCACCTCTATTCTCGAGTTAATAATCATGTATATAAATAAATAGCTTTCGTTTAACCTGAAAGCAGTTTCTATCTTTATCTCCTAGCCACAAAGGGAACTCATTATGTCGCCTTCGGTCAAGTTCCCTCTCTTTTCCTCGCTTTTATGAATTCTTTCACCCAAATCAAGGATATATTCTCTTGTTTCATCTTTTTTCTCTTCTGGTCTTTTCTTTTCCGCTGTTTTGCTGTCTGCAGGTTCTTCAAGGAACAGGCTCACGTCGATTTTGTGTTTCGGAAACGGCCCTTTTACTACCTTGAGATTCGGTCTAGTTTTTTTAGCCTTTCTTTGTGGAGGGATTATCTTTGTTTTTGTTTGTACTGCTGATGCCATTTCTTTTCACCATTGCATGGGACATCGTTATTTCATAGAATATTTATAAAGTTATCGCTGATGAAAACTCGAGGAAGTTAAAAAAATAGAAAAAAAGTGTTATAAAAAATTTATTTTAGAAGCTTAAGTATCAATGCTTCCTGTGCCCACATCCTGTTTTCAGCCTGGTCCCATACAGATTTTGCATTTTCTCCATCCAGCACATCATCAGTTATCTCAGTTCCCCTATGTGCAGGAAGACAATGCAATACGATGCAGTCGGGCTTTGCATGCGAAAGCAGTTCCCTGTTCACCTGGTAAGGCTGGAAGTACTTTACCCTGTCCTCCTCCTGGCCTTCCATTCCCATGCTTATCCAGACGTCCGTGTAAATCACATCAGCATTTTCAACTGCTTTTTTCGGATCATGCATAACCTCAACGGTTGCACCTGTTTTCTTTGCTTCGTTAAGATATTCTTCGTTTGGCGGGAAATGCTCAGGACAGCATAAAACAACATGCATTCCATATCTTGCTGCAGTAAGCATCAATGAATTAGCAACATTATTCGCTGCATCTCCTATGAAAACAAGTTTTCCTTTTTCCTTTCCATGTTCTATTATTGTCTGCATGTCAGCAAGAGCCTGGCACGGATGCTCAACATCAGTCAATGCGTTAATCACCGGAACAGTTGCCCATTTTGCAATCTCATCTAAAGTGGTTTGCTTGAACAATCTTGCGCTTATAATGTGGCTGTAGCGTGATAAAACTCTTGCAGTATCCGACATTGCTTCGCCCCTGCTTATTTGGGAGCTCTTGAAATCCATGACAATTGAATGCCCACCAAGATTTTTCATTGCAGTCTCAAAAGAAAGCCTTGTTCTTGTTGAGGGCTTTTCATAAAGTGAAATAAGCACCTTTCCTTCCAGGTCATCCTTGTCTCTCTCCCCTTCTTTTTTCAGCTTTACTGCAAGCTCTACAACTTCTTTCATAAATTCCACAGGCGTGTCCTTTATAGTCAGGAAATTCATTTTCTCCATAAAATCAACCTCTCTTATGCTTATATCCGAAAAGATTTTATAAACTCATCGTGAAGAATTTTCATGGTAGATATATCTAATATTGAAAAAAAACTCACAGAAAAGGAAGAGGCCCTTGATGAGGTAATCCTGAAGGGAAGAACAGCAGTACGTTCCTGCTCCAACACTATCAAGGCAGTACATGCAGGGGACATGAAAACAGCAAAAAAGCATCTTGGCGAAGCTGAAAAAACAGTTAAGCAGCTTTTGAAGAGAAAACAGCAATTTCCCAACCAGGTAAATCATGTTCTTCAGGAATATGCAGAGGCGCTTATTACTCTTGAAGCAGTGCAGAAAAAAAGAATTCCCGGCCAAAAAGAACTTGATGTCGAGGAAGTTCCTTACGTGCTGGGTCTGCTTGATTCGGTGGGTGAATTGAAAAGGGAAATGTACGAATCAATCAGGAAAAACAAAAAGAAAGATGCTGAAAAATATTTTGCACTTATGGAGGAGATTTTTGATGCCCTTCTTCCATTGAGGTTTTCAAATGCCATCCTTCCTGAATTCAGAAGAAAACAGGATGTTGCAAGAATACAGATAGAACAGGCAAGGGGCGAACTTTTGTGAATTCAAGGATACATATTTTTGTTTATGGAAACGTACAGGGTGTTTTCTTCCGTGCAAACACGACCAGCACTGCAAAAAAGCTCGGAGTCACAGGCTGGGTAAGGAACAGAAGCGACGGTTCCGTTGAAGTGATTGCAGAAGGTGAAAAACAAAAGCTGGAGCAACTTCTTGAATACTGCCATCACGGCCCGGAAGCTGCTTCTGTTGAAAAAGTAAAATCAGAGTGGGGAGAATACAAAGGTGAATTTTCTGATTTCAGTGCAGCTTCATCAGTATGAATTTTCTGGTTATTCAGGGTGAACCCTGTCTTTTTTAATACTTGATTTTCTTTTTGGGTCAGAATATCTCCTGCCAAGTTTTATTTTTCCCAGTTTTCCCATAGTTGTTTCAAGCTCTTCTATCTGCATTTCTTCAGCAAATATATTCCTTGCTTCCTTGGATACAGATACAAACCTGTCTGTTATACTATCTTCATTGAATGTTGTGAGCACAGAATATATAAGTGCAACTACCTTCATCGGAGTATTTTCAGGGACTTTAACCGTTATCTCGTCTTTATCGATATTTTTTACGTTTATTGCAAGCAGTCTTTCTGCATCTTCTATCTCTTTATCGCTTAATCCCTTTTCCTTGAGCCATATTATAGCATCTTCATTAAATACCAGGTTCATGGTTTTTATCTGTGCAAAAAGAATTTAAAATCCCTCTACCCCAAACAAGTTTATGAGCGAAACCAAAAAAAATGTTAAAGAGATTACAGACAGGACAATAAGGGATGGGGGTGTGCTTGCATTTCTTTATTTTGATATTCATGCAGCGAAAAAAGAGGACGTTCAAAACCTGGGTGTTGGCTTTGTAAATCATGTGATAAAAACACCCGGCGTTGTTTATGCTCTCGGAGAAATAGAGGAACCGGTAGGCGGCGAGGAAGGAAAGAACTACTCTTCTTCCATAGAGGTAAAAGTTCTGACAAAGGATTTTATCACACTTGCAAATTTATGCCTTACACACTCTCCTTTTACTGTTGAGATAACCAGACCTGACAGGATTAATATGCAGCTTAATCAAGCTCACGAGCTTCTTGGCCTTTTGGGAGCAACAACTGCAGAATATAAAAAAGCAATACTTTCAAAAATTTCAAAGCCGGAAGAAATAGAAGAAATGCAGAGGCAGTTAAAGATGCGTGCCGAGATGGGCAAAAAGATTCTTGAAAAGAAAAAAGGTGAAAAAGAATGAGGGAAAGAAAAATCGTAAAAAGCGGAATTTCCGGTCTTGATAAAATACTCAACGGAGGATTTCTTGAGGGTTCTGTAATTACAATAGGTGGGCCAAGCGGAGCAGGAAAAAGCACCTTTGCAATGCAATTTTTGTATGAAGGTGCAACAAAATACGATGAGCCAGGAGTATACATATCAATAGAGGAAGGAAAAGAATCCATGCTATTCAATATGAGCGGATATGACTGGGATTTGGAAGAAGTTGAGAAAAAACAAAAGCTTATTTTCCTTGATTATCCTGTTTATGAAATTGACCAGTTCCTCCATCAGTCGGGTGCAATAAAGGAAATAATCAATACTGCCGGTGTGAAGCGTGTTGTCATAGACTCAATAATGCCCATAGCACTTTATTTCAAGGATGATGATGAAAGGAAAAAAGGTTTCCTGAAGTTTATCGACAATGTCAGGAAATGGGGTGCAACAACTTTCATAATTTCAGAAGATACATCTGTTTCAAGTGAAGATGAGCTTCCCAATACAACCTACGGCATAGAAAGTTTCACCGATGGCTGGATTAATGTTTCCTACATGATTGACCCAAAGAAAAAAGAAAGGGTAAGAAGGGTTGAAGTTCTGAAAATGAAAGGAATAAAGCATTCTACGAAGCACTATCCTGCGCAATTAAGCGACAAAGGATTCAAAATTCTTGCAAAATAACGGCCCACACTTCTGTTTTTTTATCCCATTTTTTCTTGAAAACCATTACTCTTTTTTCCTTGTATTTTTCTATTCTCTCTTTGGTTGGATTTAGCAGGATAACATCATGAACTCCTGCCGCATCTTCGTCATCGCCTATCACGCCTACAAGCAGTCTTTCGTTCCATTTTTCCAGAGGAAGCTTTGTGGGAAGTTTCAACACAACTCTTGCCTTAAGCTCAAGCAGTCTTTCTGCAATCTTTTCATCATTGCATTCAACCTGTATGTTAATGAAATAAGTAAGTTTGTCGTAAATATCAAAGTTGGTTGTAATCCCTTTTTCAAGATCCCGGTCAACAATATGGATAAGTTTATAATCTCCGCTTAGTTTTCTTACAGCCTCTACAGCACTTCCAATTATTTTCAGTGTTCCGTTTACTTTCGTGAATGCCTGTTTGTCCTTAATATAGATAAGAGGAACCTCAAGCATACTATCCCAGTTTTTTTATCAGCTGTTTGATATCCATCGTTTTTTCTTCTCCGGATTTCATATCTTTAAGATTATATTTTCCAGTTTCGATTTCCTTTTTCCCAACAGCTATTATGTAAGGTATTCCTGTAGCATTTGCATAATCTAGTTGTTTTCTGAGATTCCTTGAATTAATGTCTGTCTCGCAGTTTATTCCTGCTTCACGAAGTTTTTCAGCAAGTTTAGATGCATCTTTGTAGAATTCATCCTTTACATTTGCAATAAGCACAGAAGTATTTGTTTTCTTTTTTCCTGATTTTTCAAAAGACAATGTAATCAGTCTTTCTATCCCTACGGAGATTCCTGTTGCACAATCTTCTCTTCCATAAACAGAAAGAAGATTATCATATCTTCCCCCTGCGATTACTGTTCCTATCTCATCACTGAGTTTTATCTCATAAACAGGACCGGTGTAATAGCCAAGGCCGCGAGCCATTGACAAATCCACTTCTATATCAAAATCACAAAATGAAAGTATCTCCCTGATCTCTTCCACACCTTCTTTCGCAGTTTTTTCAACAGAATCAAGCTTCTCATCATTGTTTTTTCCTGCTGTAACTATTTCTATTAGCTCCTCACCACGCTTTCCAAGCAGTTTTACAACTTCGTCTTCAACTACATCCTTTCCTACTTTATCTATCTTGTCAAGAAGGCGCAGTGTTTCAGGCTTCTCTTTTTTGAATCCTATTTTTTCTGCAAGTGCATCAAGTATTTTCCTGTTGTTAAGCATAATCTTTGGTTTTTTGAATCCGAATTCGCCGCATATCTCATTTGCCATCGTGAGCAATTCCACTTCGGATCTCATGCTTGGAGAGCCGATAATGTCAGCATCAGCCTGCCAGAACTCACGGAATCTTCCTTTCTGTGGTTCCTCTCTTCTCCACACAGGTCCAACAGCATATCTTTTGAAAGGTTTTGGAACGTCGATATTTGCACCTATTCTTGCCAGCGGCACAGTTAAATCAAATCTTAGCGCAAGCCTTTCATCCTTTAATACGAAAAGCTGTTTATCTATCTCTTCCCCTGCTTTTGCCTTTAATGTTTCAAGATATTCAAGTGCAGGAGTTTCCATAGGTACGAAACCGTATTTCTTGTAAACATCAACAATTTTGTCCCTGACTTCTTCCCTGACCATTGCTTCTTCGGGTAGAAAATCCCGCATTCCTTTTGGTGTAAGCTTCATGTTATCATCTTCATCCTATACCTTTCTTAAACCTTTTACTCCTTCGAAATCCGCGTGCCTTTTCGTATAAAGAAAAGCATTGTTTGCTATGCACACGGCCGCAGTAAATAGTGTTTCATGAGGAAGCTCTTTTTTATTTTCCTCAAGGTGCTTCTTTATTTTTGATGAAACAACTGCAGTCTTGTGGTCTATAGGGAGTATAGTTATGCTGTTTGCGAAAGAGGAAACAACATCATGTCTCTTTATTGTGAATAAAAGTCGGGTCAATGTTAGTGAGGAAATGCAGATTTCTTCCCTGTCTGCATAATAATTCAACTTCTCAACAACGGTAGGGTCCCCTCTAAGGAAATCAAGCACAGTATAGTAGTCGAGGCATATCTTTTCCATCAAACCACCTTCGCTGTTTTGCTTACTGCCCGCTTGTCAATATCATCATCCGACAGAGAGCCTGCATGGGAAATAATAGATTTGCCTGTCTCTTTTCTCTCCTTCAGAAGATAACGGAATAATTCGCTAAAACTCATACCCTTGGATTTCTTTATTTTGTACAAATCAGAATATACATCGTCCATGATTGTTATGACTTTTACCATTTAATCGATAAATGTATTCACTAAATGTATTTAAATTTTTCGAGAGAGTTTTTGAAATTGTTTTTAAAAATAAAAAATTCTAGGAAAGAATCTTAGACGATAATGAAAACCTTTTTAAATAAAAAAATACCGTCAGTACTTCCATCCTCCCACGTGGAAGAATTTGTGGGAAATATGCGACTGGTGATATAAATGCAAGATTTGGTGAAATCTGTTATGGGAGAAACTACGACCTCCCAGGAAAAGGAACCCTCTGGAGACTTGAGCTCTGAGCACATTAAGATAGTGACTGTCGGTGTCGGTGGTGCTGGAAACAACACTGTCAACAGACTGATAAAGTCGGGTGTAAAAGGAACAGACCTTGTAGCTGTTAACACAGACAAGCAGCACTTGAACATTGTTCATGAGCGGTCAAAGAAGGTTTTGATTGGTAAGAGTGTTACAAAAGGACTTGGAGCAGGTGGTTATCCTGATATCGGAGCCAAATCAGCTGAAGTCGACAGGCCTTTGATTGAAAAAGAGCTTGAAGGTTCACATCTTGTATTCGTATGTGCAGGTATGGGTGGAGGTACCGGTGGTGGTGCAGCCCCGATTACAGCACAAATCGCAAAAGAGCAGGGTGCAATTGTCGTTGCCATGGTTACTTATCCGTTTGCTTTGGAAAGAGCAAGAAAGAAAAAAGCAGAAGAAGGTATCAAAGCACTGAAAAAGCACTGCGACTCTGTAATTATTCTTGATAACAACAGACTGGTTAAATTAGTGCCTAATCTCCCAATGACCGAGGCATTCTCTGTTGCAGATGAAATCCTCTCAAGGGCAATAAGCGGCCTTGTATGGACCATCACCCAGCCTTCATTGATTAACATCGACTTCGCAGATGTAAGAGCCATCATGGAAGGCGGTGGAGTCGGATTTATTGCAGTCGGTGAAGGAAAAGGAAATGATAAGGTAAGGGCAGCAGCAGAAGGAGTCATCAAGAACAGATTGCTTGATGTTGACTTCGAAGGAGCAAAAGGAGCTCTTATACATATATCCGGTGGAAGCGACCTCACACTCGGTGATGCAATCAAAGCAGGAGAAATCATCACTGAAAAGATGGATGCAGAAGCAAACGTCAAGTGGGGAGCCAGGATTATGCAGAACTATGAAGGAAAACTTGAGATTGTTGCCATCGTGACGGGCGTCAAAGGTGCATCAGTCGCAGGAAATACCTTCGTAACTGAAGAAGAATCCAGCGGGCTTCCGCCTTACAGCGAGGACCTAGAAGTCCTTGGCTGATTTTTTCTTTTTTTATTTTTTTCTTTTTTATTCAAAATCAGATTCTGTATTCTCTCGTATTTTGTGTAGTTCTATTTCCATCCGCATAAAATCCATTTCATCTTCACTTTCCTCTTCACGATTTCTGCCTTCTCTAATAGCATCCTTTAATTTAGTGCGGTTTGTTTCATCTTTTACATCATTCAAAACAGATTCCATATCTGCTCTGAATTCTTTATTTATACAATAACCTGCAACCCATTCATAAAAATAATCTAATTGCTCTTTTGGGAGGGTTTTAATCGCCCACTCCAATTTTTCTGCAGAAACATCATCAAGTATTTGCATTGACAATTTCTCAATAAATGATTCTTGATAAATTTCAGGGATACTTTCATAAATCTCTGAAATATCCTCTAAGCCGTTTATTGCAGAATACGCAAGTCCTCTTATTGCTACATCAGTTATAATCATTGCTTTTGCTACATAGGCGATGCATTTTCTATCATAACCCATGCCGTCCAGACTTTCCGCCATAGCATTTTGCAGTGCGTATTCCAAATTTAATCTGCCACGTTGTGTAAATGGCACACTGGAATCTCCTTCCCATTCTATATTAAGTGAGTCCATATGCCTAAGAATACTAAGCAACTGTTCTGTTTTTCCTTCATCGCTTAATTCGCCTATTTCGTTCATCCCCGGAATGTCAGCATGGCATCGTTCCAAGGCTTCTGGATTGTCGCTCGTTATCTCTTTCCCACACATCTCGCTAATCATCATAAAAATTTCTCTGCTGAATTTAAATGCTGTATGTAATTTGTTATAAGAATCCAACCAGAATCCAAAATCCCCTTTGTAATATTCATCTTCCATTTCCTTAGTAATTGGTATTCTTTGGCAATTCATTTTTTCATAGGAATACTCTTCGATTATCGTCTTTACATTTTCGTCTATAATCTCGGGTTCTTTTTCATTATTTTCTTCTATTGGAGCAACAGCAGTTACCAAATCTGCGAGTTCTTTGGCTGCTCTCTCTTCTCTATTATTTTCAGTAACAAGCGTTTTCTTAGGCTCTTCAGGTTCTATTCTTTTATGTATATCTTCGTTCATGCATTTTTTGCCTATGAATGGCGTAAGTACAACGACTGCAGCAGTGGCAATAACAGTTATCGCATACTTCACTCTGCTACTCTTACTTTTTTGCATAACTATATTTTACACAGAAATACTTTTAAACCCACTTGTTATAACAACTATCCATTCAACGTTATATAGTTTGCACCCAGCTGGTCTACTGCTCTGAAAACCATCCATCCATCTCCTTCGATGGTGTTGCTGTTGGACATCCAGAAATCCTCGAAATCAGGATATTCCAAAGCCTCTTCGTTTACTATGTAAGTAGGTATCTGCGTTATATTGTATTCTGCAATAAGCTCCTGTCCTGCTTCGCTTTCTGCGTCTATCTCTTGTTTTTCTGCTACGAATTTGAATGTTGAAATCATGTCATTTGCGAATGCATTTACATCATAACATTCTGTACATGATTTATTCACCAGTAGTTTTATCTCTACGAATCCTTTGAACTCTCCCGTCTCCAAATCATAGTAAGGGGGAAATACGTCTCTCATGATGAGGCTGTTGTCATTCTCAAAAGTTCCTATCTGAGCAGACCACCATGAAAGAGTCCTGTGGTCCCATTCTGTTTCTTTATGCAAAATCAGGGCCGGCACATGCTTTATTTCATATCTTTCTATCAGCAGTTTAGCTTCTGTTGAATTATAATCTAAACGCGTCACGTCAATTATGTCTGTTCCGAGCTCTTCTGTTTGAACAATGTATAATATATAATCCGCGTAATCGCAGCTTGGGCAATCAGGGGCCTCTATCAATACTGCGGTTGCATTTTTTGTAAGGACATCAACATCTTCTTCTGATACCGCCCATTGATTCTCTTCAACTGTTTCTGTTTCTTCAGCAACACATCCAAAAACAAGAAATAAAACCATAACTAAAGCTAATCTTTTCATTTTCCCACGGGTATCTTTCCATGATAACTATTTAAAACAAAACGGAGTTCACTTAATTCAATGTTGAAATTACCCTTTTCGAAGCTAACAAGAAATACAAAGTTGATGGGCTTTGCGAGTTTTTTAGTTGATACAAGCAGTGAGATGATATTCCCGCTGCTGCCATTTTTTATTACTGCTGTTTTGGGAGGTCCTGCCTTTGCTGTGGGGCTTATGGAAGGTCTTGGGGAATTTTCTGCCGCAGTATCAAGCATTCTTTCAGGGCTTTATTCAGATAAAATAGGAAAAAGAAAAAGAATAATACTTTTCGGATACAGTCTCTCTGCTTTGTTTAAGGCATTTCTTATTATTGTTACAAGCTGGCCCCAGGTTGTTTTTCTTAAAATGGTTGAAAGAATGGGCAAGGGAATGAGGGACAGCCCCAGGGATGCCCTTATTGCATTGTCTGAAAAAAGGGACGTGCTCGGAGAAGCATATGGTTTCAGAAAATTTCTTGATAATATTGGTGCAACAATTGGGCCCCTTATAGCTACATTGATTATTGCATTCTTTTTTTCAAACTCCGCAGATGGAGAAGTTTACAGATTTATTTTCCTGATTGCACTGGTTCCTGCAGTTCTTGCAGTTATAGCACTTTTTTTCATTAAGGAAAAAGAATCGGCAAAAAAACCAACAAAGCTTAATCTTGAATACATCTCAAAAAACAAGGATGTAAAACGTTTCTCAATACTTATGGCGCTCTTTACGCTTGGGCAATTCAGCCTTATGTTATTCCTTCTGAAAGCAGGAGAATTCCTTTCATTGGTTTTCATACCAGTATTTTATCTGATATTTAATCTTGCATATACATTGTTTTCTCTTCCAGCAGGAATGATAACGGACAAATTCGGCCCAAAGAAAACGATGGTATTGGGCATGCTGTTTTTTGCAGCTGCTGTTGCTCTGATTGCTGCAGTTCCGAATCCGGCAACAATATTCATTGCATTTATACTTATAGGCTGCCAGATGGCAATCTCTGAAGTTGTGCCATCTGCATTCCTTGTTGAAAGAACTGAAGAGGGGAGTTATGCAACAGCGATAGGCTTCTATAAGTCAGTTGTCGGTATTTCTTCATTGCCAGCTAATCTTATTGCCGGTATACTATGGACGATAACTATTTTCGGAATGCCATCTGCATTTCTTTTTTCATTTGCCATATCCTTAGTATCCATACCTGCCTTTTACTTTTCAATAAAAGAGCAGAGATAGCTCTTAGAGAAACTATTTTAAATAACACCACTGTATCTAATCGTAGGTGAAGGGATGTTAGGTATTGTTGGAATAAAATTGAATGAAGGAAATGTGAAAGTGAAAGAGGATGTTCCCCCACAGGGTATTACAATAGACCTTAAGGTCACAAAGATTTCGGTCATGAAAGAACAGCCTGGACTGGCAAATGTAAGATTCTCATACTTGGTTAGCTACACTCCCAATACTGCTGTTTTAAAGATGGAAGGAGAAGCATTGATAAGTGATGAACAGCCAAATATAGACAAGATGGTGAAATCCTGGAAAAAAAACCGTAAACTGAATGAGGAAACAGGAGCGGCCATACTTAATGCTATCAATCCTTATGTGAGTTACAATTCTCTTTTGATTTTGAGGGTTTTCAACCTTCCGCCGCATATATCTCCTCCACCAATACAAGTCACCAAGAAAAAGAAGGTGAAAGGTAAATGATTGGAGAGTTACAAAGAGCATTCAAGGCATATGCAGACAAACCCTTTCTTTTCATGTGGGGTTCTGTCCTTTATGTCTTCTTTATTTTAGTATTCCTGCTTTCTGCAGTAGGCCTTGCAATGATAGGCCTTATAGTTTCATTTCTGCTTGAATATCCATTGGCCTTTGATTCTCCAATCGTAATAGCGACAATAGTTTTGATATTTTTGTATTTCCTATACTTTACAGGAGGGGTAAATGCAGCCCTGATTAAAACATACCAGAATTCAATGAATGCAAAGAAAACGAGTCTTATCGAGTTTTATCAATATGCCATCAGTCACGCTCCTCTGATGTTTGGAATAACTTTAATGCGTGATTTATTTGCAGTACTTTTAATAGCGCCTTTCGGGGCCCTTTATTACTTCTATTTAATAGATTATGAACTTACTGACGTGCTTCTTGGAATATATTCAGGTGCTGTTTTGTTTTTCCTGCATTTCCTTGCAATGCCTGCCGTTGTTTCATGCGGAATGAGTGAACTTCCGTTTGATGCTTTCAGGAGGGTTTATTTCGTAATAAAAAACAAGCACATATTCTTTTTCATCGCTTTCTTATTATTTTCAGTTACATGGCCGCTTAATCTCGTTCCGATTATACAATTCCTTACGTTGTTCTTTATTTATCCTATCATACTTTCAGCAACCATTACGATGGTAAGTGAATCCAGGTGATATTATGGAAAGGGTTTATGAAATACCAAATGAAAAAAAACAAGACGCAAAGAAAATTCTTGAGGAGGACCCTTATGCAGAAGACAGCTTTGCAAGAGTGGGGTACAAATTGAGGGATGGCAAAGCCCTTGAAGAGGATGAGAAAAAAACCTATATTTATATCTCTGCTCCTGATGATTTCATTAAAAAAGCTGATGAAAAGCTCAAGGATGTCGCAGAAATTCTTGAAGGTGACAAAGCCAAAAACATAATTGAGAAGATACAAAAGGAAGAGGAGTCTGTCGGTTCGGGAATAGCCAAGTTCTTTGGGTGATTTTCTTGGAGAAGAAGGAAAAGAAAATAGCCTCGCGGGGCGTGCCTTCTTCAGAATCACTTTATTTTCCCCCATACTCTGATGTCAGGAAATTCCAGGACAATAATGAAACACCTACAAGGAACCTCTGGAATCTTGATGAGATTATTAATTTTGTTTTTCCTAAAAAGTACCAGGAAAAATACCACAACATTTCCCTGGATTTCATGAAAATGCTGCTGAAAAAAGTGTATATTGATGGAAAGGATATTTCTGCATTTTTATCTGAAAAAAATATTTCAAAAGCAACGTTCTATAACCGTGTTTTGCCTAGATTGAGGAGAGTAGGCATGATAAAAATAGAGAGGGAAACGGTAATCCCCGTTGAAAGCAAAAGAAAATACCGCCCGATGAGAATATCTCTTAGCAAAACTTTCGGAAATTATCTTATGAAAATCGGGGATTCCTGGCTTGCAGTAGTTGATGATGCCAGAAGCAGGAAGGAATAGCTATGGAAATTGTATTTCTTGGAACTGGTGGAGGAAGAATAAATCTTATAAGACAGGTAAGATGGACAGGAGGATTCAGGATAAATTCTGATTCTGCGAATATACATGTAGACCCCGGTCCCGGAGCCCTTATAAGGTCCCATCAGTTAAGGCAGAGTCCCCTGAAACTGGATGCCCTGATAATAACGCATGCACATGTTGACCACTGTAATGATGCCAATATTCTTATAGAGGCAATGAGCGGGTTTGCTTTGAAAAAAAGAGGAATACTTATAGGCAGCAAAAATGTTTTGCATGGCGGAGAAAAAATAGTAACTGATTACCATCTTCAGCACTGCAAAACTGTTTTCACGCCATCGCTTAAAAAATCTGAAAAGAAGAGGTTCGAAACAAGAAAAGGAAAATTTGAAGTTGAATTCATAAAAGTAAAGCATGATGAGCCATCTTCATTCGGCTTTAAGCTTAATATTGACGGAAAAGTTATAGGATACACCAGCGATACGGAATTCTTTCCTGAGCTTCCCTCGTTTTTCAAGGGCTGCGACTACTTGATAGTCAATATCCTGAAGCCAAAAGACGACGGGATCCCAGACCATCTTGAAACTGCACATGGGATAAAAATAATCAATGAGGCAAAACCGAAAAAGGCGGTTATAAGCCATATGGGAATCTCATTTTTGAGGGCAGGACCTGCTGCACAGGCAAAAATAATAGAACAAAAAACAGGGGTAAAAACAATTGCAGCAAAAGACGGCTTAAAAATAAAATTATAGGTCATCTCTTTTCCTTGAATCTCATTGCAACTGAATTTATACAGTATCTTTTTCCTGTAGGCTTAGGGCCGTCATCAAAAACATGCCCAAGGTGGCTTCCGCATTTTTTGCATATCACTTCTATTCTTATAATCCCATGGCTTGTGTCTTCCTTTAGCTCCACCTTGTCTTTTATGGATTCAAAAAAACTGGGCCATCCGCAGTGCGATTCGAATTTTGTATCAGAAGAAAACAATTCATTTCCACATGCTGCACAAACATAAACTCCTTTTTTCTTGTTGTAAAGAAGTTTTCCTGTAAATGGAGCTTCGGTTCCCCTTTTCCTTAGGACATTATACTCTTCAGGACTAAGCTTTTCTTTCCATTCTTTCTCTGATTTTTTGACTTTTTCTTTCATCAGCTTTTCTCCTCATGATTGTTATGATTCCCTTTATCTGCCTTTTTTTCCTCTTCCTCAGCTTTTAATTCTTCAGGGGTTTTAACTTCCTCAACAGGAGCAGGCGGTTCCTCTTCAGGTTCTGCTTCAGCTTTCTCAACTTCTTCCTCAGTTTTCTTTTCTGAAGGAACAACAGTAAAGCTTGAAGCCTTTTCCCCTTCTGAAAGCCTTATTATTCGCACACCCTGCGTATTTCTTCCTATAACTGAAATTCCACTCACAGGGGATCTTATGCTCTGCCCGCGCGAACTCATTAGTATGAATTCATCATCATCGTCAGCTGCTGCTATTCCGATCACATTACCGTTCCTTCCTTCTGTTTTAATGTTGATTACTCCTGAACCGCCTCTTCCCTGCTTCCTGTATTCGTCAATGTGAGTTCTTTTGCCGTATCCGTTTTCAGTAACGGTCAGTATGGTCGGCTTCCTGCATACGGCAGCACCTACGACAGCATCATCTCCCTTTAACCTGATTCCTATGACACCCTGGGATGTCCTGCCCGTTTCCCTTGCATCTGTTTCAGTGAATCTTATTGCCTGCCCGTTTCTTGTTGCTATAACGACATCATTGTCTCCCTGTGTTTTTATTACATCTATGAGTTCATCGCCTTCCTTCAGCGTTAGTGCGATTATTCCGCCTTTCCTTGGTCTCTTGAAGTTTGCCAGGCTTGTTCTTTTTGCTATTCCCTTCTTTGTAATCATCATCAGGTATTCAGTCTCCTTGAAGTCGCCTACAACTGTTATCCATGAGGTAATCTTTTCATCCTTAAGTTCAAGCAGGCTTACAAGGCTTCTTCCTGAAGCATATCTTCCAGCCTGCGGTATCTGGTGTGTTTTCATCCAGTGTACCCTTCCCTTGTCTGTAAAGAACAGCATGTAATTGTGGTTTTTGGTTACTATAACATCCCTGACAAAGTCCTCTTCCTTTGTTTCCGCCCCTATTATTCCTTTTCCTCCACGGTGCTGTAGCCTGTATTCTGAAAGCGGAACCCTCTTTATATAGCCGCGGTTGCTTACAATAACTACTACTTTTGTATTTGGAATAAGCGCTTCAGGGGTCATTTCGTCAGCCACTTCAATAATGTCTGTTCTTCTGTCATCACCATATTTTTTCTTTACTTCCTGAAGCTCTTCTTTTATTATTGCAAGAACTTTACCGATGTCTGCAAGCACTTCCTTGAGCCATGAAATCTTTTTCTGCAGTTCTTCATATTCTTTATCTATCTTCTCCCTTTCAAGTGCAATCAGCCTCTGAAGTTTCATGTCAAGAATTGCATTCGCCTGCTTTTCACTGAGGCTGTAGTTGCCCATAAGGCCTTCTCTTGCTGCAGCAACATCCTTTGATTTCTTAAGGAATGCAACAACATCGTCAATATTGTCCAGTGCTTTCCTGAGTCCTTCAAGTATATGCGCCCTGTCTTCGGCCTGCTTAAGCTCGAATTCGCTTCTTCTCCTGATCACTTCTTTCCTGAACTCTATGAATTCAGTTATCATTGACTGAAGGCTTAAAAGTTTTGGCTCTTTTCCAACAAGTGCAAGATTGATTATTCCGAATGTTGTTTCAAGCGGGGTGTGAGCATAAAGCTGGTTAAGAACAACGTCAGGATTTGCATTTTTCTTTAATTCAATGGTTACTGCCAGGCCTTTCTTATCTGAATGGTCGTGTATTCCGGAAATACCCTCCACTTTCTTGTTCTTGACAGCCTCAACAATTGATTCTATAAGGGAAGTCTTTGTCATCTGGTAGGGGATTTCAGTTATTGTGATCTTGTTTTTCTTGTCGTCCGTCTCTGTTTTTCCCCTTAGCCTTATGATCCCTTTTCCTGTTTTATACGCTTGGAGTATTCCTCCTTTGCCTACAATTGTTCCTCCAGTGGGAAAATCAGGTCCCTTGACCATCTCTATTAATGCTTCCTCTTCCGCTCCATCTATTACAGCTATCGTGGCATCTATTATTTCACCAAGATTATGGGGAGGGATATTTGTCGCCATACCAACTGCTATTCCTGATGAACCGTTAATCAGAAGGTTGGGAACTCTTGAAGGCATTACTGTGGGTTCCTTAAGGCTTCCATCGAAATTCTGAACGAAATCAACTGTATTTTTATCCAAATCAGCAAGCAAGTCATCTGAAATCTTCGCCATTCTCACTTCAGTGTACCTCATTGCAGCAGCCGAATCACCATCTATGCTTCCCATGTTTCCATGGCCGTCAACAAGCATGTAGCGAAGGCTGAAAGGCTGTGCCATACGGACAAGAGAATCGTAAATCGCACTATCACCATGCGGGTGGTATTTACCAAGTGCATCACCGACAACCCTTGCGCTTTTCTTGTAAGGTTTGTTGTGGGTGTTTCCAAGCTCATGCATGGTATAAAGGATTCTTCTATGAACTGGTTTCAGGCCATCCCTGATGTCAGGCAATGCCCTTCCTACGATTACACTCATTGAATAATCAACATAAGACTCTTTCATGTCAGCTTCAATTGTTCTTTCAACGATTTTCTCTGCCATTTGCTCACCTAGACATCAAGATTTTTTACTTCTGCAGCGTGCTTCTGTATGAATTCACGCCTTGGTCCGACTTCAACACCCATTAGTATGGTGAAGAGTTCATCCGCTCCCATTGCATCCTTGATTGTCACCTGCTTAAGGGTCCTTGTTTCAGGAGACATTGTTGTTTCCCAAAGCTGGTCAGGATTCATTTCTCCAAGACCTTTGTATCTCTGGATTTCAGCCCCTTCCATTTCCTCTTTCAGGATTTTGTTTAATTCTTCATCGCTGTAAGCATATTTCATTGTTTTTCCTTTCTTGATCTTGTAAAGAGGAGGCTGTGCGATGTAAAGATGGCCCTTTTCTATCATCGGTCTGAAATATCTGTAGAATAAAGTAAGCAGAAGGGTCCGTATGTGAGAACCGTCAACATCTGCATCAGTCATAATTATTATCTTGTGGTATCTTAATTTTGAGATGTCAAATTCATCCCTGAATCCTGTTCCCAATGCAAGCACCATTGATTTTATTTCCTCGTTCGCAAGCGCCCTGTGCAAAGGCGCCTTTTCAACATTTAATATTTTTCCACGAAGCGGAAGAATGGCCTGGTGTCTCCTGTCTCTTGCCTGTTTGGAACTTCCACCTGCAGAATCACCCTCAACAAGGTAAAGCTCTGCACTAGTCGGGTCGGATTCGGTGCAGTCTGCAAGCTTTCCGGGAAGTATGCTTGATTCAAAAACTGATTTTCTCCTGATCAGGTCTTTTGCCTTTTGTGCGGCTTCCCTTGCCTGCATGGATTTCATTATCTTTGTTGCTATAGCTCTTGCATCAGATGGGTTTTCCTCTAAAAACATCTTGAAAGAATCATAAACGCTCCTATCAACCTGCCCTTTTATTTCACTGTTTCCCAGCTTGGTTTTTGTCTGGCCTTCAAATTGTGGCTCCTGGACTTTGAGGCTTATTACTGCACTCAGACCTTCAAGAACATCGCTTCCGGATATCCTTTTATCTCCTTTTAGATATCCAGCGGTTTTAAGATATTCATTCATGGCCCTTGTCATTGCAGTCTTGAAGCCTGTTACATGGGTTCCGCCTTCTACTGTTTTGATATCATTTACAAAAGAATATATCATTTCATTAAAACTGTCCGTGTATTGTACTGAATATTCGATGTCTGTAGTTCCTACTTTTTTCTGGTAATGGAACGGCTTCTGTATCTTTGTTCTTGCCTTGTTCAGGTATTCGACGAATTCCTTTATTCCCCCCTCATAATGGAATTTTTCTGTTTTCCCGTCTTCGCGCTCATCTTTAAGTGTTATTCTGATTCCCGCATTAAGGTAAGCAAGCTCCATCAGCCTTTCCTTCAGATAATCATACTCAAATTTAACGTCTTTAAAAATTTCGGGGTCAGGCCTGAACCTTATTATTGTTCCTGTTTTTTCGGTCTCGCCTGCTATCTGTACATCTCCCTGGGGTTTTCCGCGTTTGTAGCTTTGTACGTATATTTTTCCTTCTCTGTGGACTTCTGCCTCCATCTGCTCACTCAGTGCATTTACAACAGAAATACCCACACCATGAAGTCCTCCGCTTACCTGGTATGCTTTCTTTTCGAATTTTCCTCCTGCATGGAGTATGGTTGTTACAACTTCAAGCGCTGATTTCCCGCTGGTATGTTTTTCAACCGGAATCCCCCTTCCATTGTCTGAAATGGAAATCGAGCCGTCATGCCTTATTACAACTTCAATTTCATCACAAAAGCCTGCAAGTGCCTCATCTATGCTGTTGTCAACCACTTCAAAGACAAGGTGGTGGAAACCTCTTTTTCCTACATCCCCTATGTACATGGCGGGTCTTTTTCTTACAGCTTCGAGACCTTCCAGGACCTGTATATCTTTTGCTGTGTAAGTCTGTTCGGGAGTCATATTATAACCACTAAAATCTGTTTTTTTCCATCGCTATTTTACGTCGGTAAATTTACCTATTTTATATTAATTCAAAGTATTTAAAAAGCTTCCAATTACATGAAAACTTTTTCTAGTCTGAAATGGTTCTTATCTTGGTTTTCCACTTTTCTATTGCTTCCTTGAACCTGTCTCTTTTTACAAACAAGCCGCACTCATATCCTGATGTTTTCATTAGAACAAATACGTTCTTGTTGCCTACAGAAACAAAGCTTGAAGGCGCTCCAAGTGCAAGCGCCTTTCCCAGCGAATTCAGATATCCCCTAAGCCTGTAAAGCAGTGCTATGTTAACAGTTGCACTTTTTCCTTCAAAGTAGGATGCCTCAACTTTTTCGTTTTTGAGTACAATTGCACCATTCATAAAGCCCTCTTTCACAAGTTCTTTTATCAGCATCCTGGAAGTGGTTTTCTTTCTTTTGAGCACGTCCTTTTCAAATATAAGTTCTTCATCCTTTTCTTCTTTAGCATATCTTGTCAGGGCCCATGTTCTTAGTGTTGAAGGGATGCTCGTAAGCATTGCCGCATTGACGACGTTTTTTTCAGATAGCATTTTTCTTATAGTCTCTTTCCATTCAGGCCAGCTCTCGTCCGCAAGTGCTTTTCTGTCATGCAGATTTTCAATTGCGTTTTCAACTTTTGCAAGGTGGTCTTCAATCGTGCGTATGCTCGAAGGAGTCATCCTTTTTTCATAGCTGTCCAGCTGCCTCAGGGATATTGATGAGAGGACAGCATATTCAGGGCCAACGTCGAATTCATCCTCACTGTATTCCTCAATAAGCTCTTTCAACTCCTTGAGCTTCTTTTTGAGGGTTGCAATATTAGCGAGGTATGCAGACCTTTCCTCCCTTACGGCAACTCCATAATATCTTTCAAGTACAGTCACTTTCAGAAGATTTTCAGCACCGTCATAAAGCAGTACCACACCTATGGCAGTAACTGCAAATCCTGCAAAACCGAAAGGATCCAGAAGGGGTTCGATCATATCAAGAAGCGATATTACAGTCGCTTCTCCCGAGGCCATATACACCGATAGGAAGAATCCTGCACCTATCCCAACCACACCAAGCGGGAAGTCTATCTTCCATCTGATGCCGATCCTTCCGAATGCAGTCTTTATGGCGTCACTGAATTTCTTTCCTCCAAATTTATAGCTTGCCATCTGTATTATGAAAACAGTAAGTGAATAAAGGAAAATCAAGAGAGCGGCAACTATCCCAAGCGTAAGCCCTGCTGCAAAATAATAATCTCCTGACATTTCATATAAGAACATGAAAAGTCCGTTGAATGGTATTATGAAACTTAAGTCCAGATATCTTATCTGCACTTCAGGTGCATTTAGTTCTGCAACCAGATCTTCAGGTTCTGTTTCTGACTGGAAATGGTAGTACAAAAGATATCCGCCGTCTTCCATTCCTGTTGCTGTCCAGCTTACAGTTACGTCCCCATTGCCATCGGTCGTTATTTTCTGATGTGATGAAACAGAATCCTCATCAACCACTGCAGGTATGATATCGCTGATATCTGCACCTATTGCTTCCCTGGAAAACTGGTTGCCATCTGTAGGCTCCACATGCAGTACAACAGTATATTCATATCCTATGGTTTCCTCTTCGTAACTGCCTATTGTTGATGCTGCCTGCTCAATGCTGTCCAGCCCATAATCAGAGTTGTCACAAAGCAGAACCTCGGGATGGAAAAGAAGGGGGTTCGTATTAAGCAGGGCTACTGTGCTTTTTATCTCCATCAAGTCACTCAGGTAAATATTCTTTCTCTCTGCATCTGCATTTCTTAATTCAAGCACAATGTTTCTTGCATTAATGACTAAGGAGTCTATGGTGCCGGTATCTCTCCCGTAGGATATCATCGCACTGCCCACTACATCATCGTGTTTCTCTGTTATCTGCCTGCATTTATCGCTTGCAGAGCACAATTTCGAGCAGGTGTATACATCCGCGCATTTGACTCCGTACAGCCCGATATTTCTTGCGCAGAATTCCTCATCCTGCCTTTTTTCTCTTGAAAAGTCATCAAGATTTCCATCAGCTTCGAGCAGGTCCAAGTCTGTCATATTGGCATTGAATGAATTGTATGTTGCATGCTGTATTTTTGAAACAGCGACCATCCTGTGTACGTTTGTTTTCTCTCCTGCTTTGACTGTGGAAAAATCATAAATAGCATAATCCCAGATTCCATCCCCGTCTATATCCTGTTCTTCCTTGTTCAGAATTGCTTCTCTTTTTATGGTGCTGAATGTTTCTTCAATTATGCATCCGAACAATAATACAAAAGCCAGCAGGATGAAAATAAACTTGGTTCGCATGGATTGCATTAACAGAGGAGATTTAAAATATTTGGCTTCAGCTATATCACTCATGGCAGAAGTAAATTACGAGCTTTTTGAAAAAAAATACGGCCATTACATACTATTCAACAGGATCTATTCTAAAAAATCCAGTTTCCAGGAAATAGTTATAGGGGATTCCGAAGCCTTCGGCCGTATGCTTCTCCTTGACGGCACATTGCAGATTTCAGAAGCAGATGAACATATATACCACGAATCACTTATCCACGTTCCCATGTGTATGATAGACCCCAGGAAAGTGCTGTTGCTTGGCGGCGGTGATTTATGTGCTTTAAGGGAAATTATGAAACATCCTGTGGAAAAAGCGGTTATGGTAGATATCGATGGGGATGTAATCGAAACTTCCAAAAAGTATCTTTCAGAAATAAACAAGAATAGCTGGGAGGATTCTCGTGCAGAAGTAAATGTCGGCGATGCAATGGATTATATCAAAAAAACTGACGAAAAATTCGATATCATATTCTCTGATTTAACTGACCCGGGTGAAGCAGGCAAATATTTCTATTCAAAGGATTTCTATGATTTATGCAAAAATGTAATGACAGACAACTCCATTCTGGTTACGCATGGATCCATATCTTCGAATCCTGAATTTATCGCTGAAAAGGTATATGCAGGGTTCAGGGAACTGTTCAACCATTCAGCATTTTACTCTGCTCATATCCAGTCTTTTAATTCTGAATACGGCTTCCTTTTGGGTTCTGATAATATGGATGTTTCAAAACCTGACTGGGAAAAAATAGCTGAAAGGGCAGCAAAAATCAAAGGCGAACTAAAGCATTATTCTCCTGAAATCCACAGGGCGATGCTTACTATTCCAAAATGGATGAAAGATAAAATAGAAAAAGCAAAATTCGATGAATTCAAAACATGGTTCTCTGATGAGATGCCCCCAGATTAAACTCCTGTCTCTTCCTTGAAGAATTTAGGAAGTACAAAAGCAGCTTTATGGATCTCAGGAGTGTAGTATTTCAATTCCTTTAATTCAGCTGCTCTTTTTTCATCAAAGTTCATTGGGTCGTATTTTTTTGAGCAGAAGGAAAATCCTATAACACCGCTTGGGTAAGTAGGCACATTTGCATTATAATATTTGTATATAGTATAAATTTTCCTGTTGAATTCCCCCATCTTTTTCAAAAGCTCCCTGTAATAAAACATCGATTCTGACTGCGTTACGACTATTCCATCTTCAGCAGTCGCATCTCTCAAGTCTTTGTAAAAATCTTCCCTGAACAACGGCTCGGCAGGTCCTACCGGGTCTGTGGAGTCAACAAGTACCACGTCATAATACCCTTTTTTCTCTTTTATGAATTTTGAACCGTCTTCATAGAAAATCTTAACTCTGGGACCATCAAGTGCAGAGCTTACTGTTGGGAAGTATTTTTTTGAAGCATCAACAACCATCTTATCTATCTCGCACATATGTATTTCTTCAACACCTTTGTGCTTTGCAACCTCCCTGACCGTTCCTCCATCTCCTCCTCCTATTACGAGGACTTTTTTAGGATTCGGATGCACGAGCAGTGGGACATGCGCAATCATTTCATGGTATACGAACTCATCATATTCAGTAAGCATTATCGCCCCGTCAAGCGTCATCATTTTTCCGAAATAATCGGTCTCAAAAATTTGCATGTGCTGGTACTGGGATTCTTCATCATGCAGCAGTTTCTTGATACCTATGGAAATTGCCCTCCCCTTCAGCATTTCATTTTTTTCCTGATATGATGCTTTTCTGTAGATGGTATTGGTTTTGTAGTCTTTTCCACCAAATGCTTCTTTTGTGAATTCAGCGGCCTTCCAGGGGTCAAAATGTTTGCAGCTGAAGATATCTATGTAACCGTATCCTTCTCCTGTTTCTTCATCTATTCCAAAATGTCCTGATATTGCTGAAGTTTCGATAAGCTGGAATGCAGAATATCCCTCTACTCTTTTCTCCTCCCCGAATCTTACTACTGTGGGCTCGCCGAATCTTTTCATGTCTATTAATTCGCACAAATCGATTATCCATTTTTTTATTGCTTCAGGATCTTCTACTTTCTCGGTGTCGCATCCCTTGATATCCAGACTGGTGAGCATTCCCCAAGCTTTTATCTTCTCGTATTCTTTTTTTGATGCTTCAATCATTATGACTCCCCCACACGTTGCTGAAGTTATTTTGTTTTCCAGAAAGTATTTAAAACATTTTCTCAACTAATATTGCTTACAAGTTTTGAAATCTCATAATTCTTTGAGTTTTTATACTTATAATATTTGAGAGGTGAATATATGGCAAAACAAGTATCAGGAGAACAGATGTATGTGCTTCCTGAAGGAGCACAGAGAGTATTGGGCAGAGATGCCATGAGAATAAACATAGCAATAGGCTATGCAGTGGCCAACATAGTGAAAACTACTCTCGGACCTAAAGGTATGGACAAAATGCTAGTAAGCGACCTCGGAGATATAGTTATAACCAACGACGGGGCGACTATTCTCGAGGAAATGAACGTAGACCATCCTGCAGCAAAGCTGATGGTTGAGATTGCAAAAACGCAGGACAAGGAAGTAGGGGACGGAACAACCACTTCTGTAGTTCTCGGGGGAAACCTTCTGAAGGCAGCGGGCAACCTTCTTGACCAGGGTATCCATCCTACGACTATAATCAAGGGTTTTGAGATAGCTGAAAATGAGGCTGAAAAGCTCCTTGATAAACTAAGCAGGGAAGTTACACCCGAAGATGAGGAAACCCTTGAGAAAATAGCGCTTATTTCAATGAGCTCAAAAGGAATCGGAAGCGATGATGAGAAAAAGAAGATAGCAAAGATGGTTGTGAGCGCAATAAAGCAGGTAGCCGAACAGGAAAATGGAAAGTATGTTATCGACACTGAATTAGTGAAAATCGAGAAAAAAGCAGGCGGCGAAGTGATGGATACAGAGCTTGTCAATGGTGTAGTTATTGATAAGGAAATAGTCCACAGCGGAATGCCCAGAAACATCAAAAATGCAAAAATAGCGCTGGTCGATGCTGCACTTGAGATAGATAAAACAGAGACAGATGCAAAAATCAATATTACCTCTCCTGACCAGATGGAGGCCTATCTTAAGCAGGAAGACAAGATGCTTAAGGAAATGGTTGACAAAGTAAAAGCTTCAGGAGCAACTTTTGTATTCTGCCAGAAGGGTATTGATGATTTGGCACAGCATTATCTGGCAAAAGCAGGTATTGCTGCTGTAAGAAGAGTCAAGAAAAGCGATATGGAAAAATTGGCAAGAGCGACCAAAGCCAAAGTTGCATCCAGCCTGGGCGACTTGAGCGCAGAAGACCTTGGTGATGCAGGAGTAATACATGAAAGAAAAATCGGCGGGGAGTCGATGGTTTTTGTAAAAGACTGCAAAGAGCCGAAAAGTGTGTCTATCTTTGTAAGAGGAGGAACAGACCACGTGGTCAGCGAAGTTGAGAGAGCAATTATGGATACCCTTGGTTCTGTAGGCTCCACTGTTGAGTATGGAAAATATACAACAGGGGGAGGAAGCGTTGAGATGGCTATAAGCGCAGCACTTCAGGACTTTGCATTGAAGGTCGGGGGAAGAGAACAGCTTGCAATCCAGGCATTTGCAGAGGCTTTGGAGTCAGTTCCTAAAGCACTTGCAGAGAATGCAGGTATGGATGCCATCGACACTCTTGTGACCATGAGAAACAAGCACAAGGGAGGCAAGAATTCCAACTTTGGTGTTGATGTCCTTAATGGTAAAGTGGATGATATAGAAAAAGCAGGAGTTCTTGAGCCTACAAAAGTCAAAAAACAGGCAATAAGCTCTGCTACTGAAACTGCCAGACTTGTTCTTAGGATTGATGATATAATCAGTTCAAAAGGCGGCGGTGGAGCTCCGGGCGGAATGCCACCTGGCGGAATGCCTCCAGGAATGGGAATGGAATAATCTAGACTTTGGATTTAGCTCCTTCCCTTAGGGCAGTTATCATTTCCTTTATTTTTTCTTTATTTGTTCCTTTTTCCAAAGCAGTTCCTACCTGGATAATATCTGCTCCAGCTTCAGCTATCTTTTTAGCTTCTTCAGGAGTTCTTATTCCCCCTGCTACGATATAGTTGATGTCTATCGAAGATGAGACTGCTTTGACCATTTCAAGAGGAATATGGCCGTTTTCAGGGTTGCTTCCTGTGTCTGTTATAAAAAAGTCAAATCCCATGTATTGAGCTGCAAGGCCGTACGCTGCTGCTATCTGCGGCTTGTTTCTTGGTATTAATCTTGAGTTTCCTACATATCCTACTGTGCCTCCAGGCTCTACTACAGTATATCCTACAGAAAGAGGCTCAATTCCATATTGTTTTACCATGGGTGCTGCAAGCATTTGCGCCTCGCTTATCCAGTAAGAGTTTCTTGAATTAAGCATTGACATGAAATAAACAGCATCTGCATATTTGGTAAGAGTTCCTATATTTCCCGGGAATAATACAACCGGCTTTGAGACAGATTCCTTTATCTTTTTTGTAACATCGTCAAGAACATCTCCCTGAACTCCAGTGCTTCCTCCTATAAGAATTACGTCTGAATCAGCTTCATCCGCCTCTTTTGCCGTTTTTACTGCATCATCTATGTTCTTGTAGTCCAGAGGGTCGATAAGCGCAAAGAATAATGCTCCATTTTTGCCTAATTCTTCGTTGATGTATTTCTTAACATCCATCCTCCCACCGTGTTAAACTCAAGATTAGGTTGTTTTTATAAAGGGTGAGGAGAGTAGTCTGTCTTCTGTTTTTAAGCGGCATTATACTACGCGGCTCAAAGGCCTTGCACCTTCGCAGGCAGTTGCACAGCCGTTTCATCCCCGAAGGGTATCGTTTCTGTTCTGCTTCAGTTCCTTAAGAACCTGCTGCCTCCAGTGGACAGAACTTCCTCCGAACGAATCGGTGGACCGCCTTCTCCTCACCTGTTATTATTTTACCAGAACTCGTTTATTAACCTTTTTGGCAGGCGCTTTGGCAATAGGTTTCTGCCATTTAATGGGTTCTTTCCTGTCAAGAGGATTCATTTTATCATGAATTTTCTGTGCAGCTTCAGTGAGTGGTTTCAGCAATTCTCTTCTTTCCTTTGCTGAAAGAGAATTTTCTTTATATACTTGCATAACTGTCTCGGTTGTTCCTTTTATTATTTCAAGTGCCTCATCGTAATTTCCTTCGGCTGCCTTTATTTCAATCTGGTCTACTACTGCATGAATAAGTCTCAAACCCTTTAGGTACTCTTTCTTATCCACTACGAATCACCTTCCTTACCTGTGCTCTTCTAACCGGCTGATGCTTAACTGGGAACTTCTTCTTGTCTTTGTCTACTGTGTTCATCTTATCATAAATTTCCTGTGTAAGAGAAGCAAGAACATTCAAATACCTTCTTTTTTCCCTTATATCCCATCTTCCTTTATACTCTCTCATAATTCTGCGGACAACCTGTTTTATTTCGGCAAGTCCGGTTGAATATTCCTCTTTAGCTATTTTTCTTTCTATTTCTCTTATTAATATGTCGATTGATTTCGGGGTTGCCCATTGCCACGTATGATAATAGCCAAAATAATCCTTATCCACTGCTTACACCTATTATTTAATGTGTTTAGATATGTTTATAAATGTTTATGCACTATAATATAATACAAAATAATGCTAAAGGTGATTTGAATATGAGTGGAAATCAAAAAGAAATGCCAGGAAGAATACTGCTCGCTAACGGAGTAAAAGTCCCGGCAAAAGAGATGGCAAAAAAATATGTATTAGACAATTTTAAAATCGGAGAAGAAAAAATCCAGAAGATGGGAAAATATATTCCTACAGACGGTGAAGTCGGTTATATCAAGGCTGCATTGAGCGTGCCTGGAAAGCCTGTCGCACTTGCAGGACCTCCCGGACTTGGAAAAACCACTCTTGTTTACAACCTTGCAAATGAACTTGATGTTCCTCTTGTAAGATTTTCACCAGGTACACAACCCTGGCAGGTTGTCGGTATGCCTCCTGATGTTGAAACAATGGAATTCTCAGATACTCCCCTGACTGCTCTTGTAAGGTCAGGAGTAGGAGGACTTGTTCTGTTTGATGATGCAGTGAAGCTAGACCCAAGGGTATTCGGTCTTCTTGCAAACATGATGGACAAGATACAGGAACTCCATGCAAAATCAAACGAAATACTTACAGCAGAAGGAGTGAATATGATTTTCACATACAACTCACCAACTGATCTGGACAGGGATGTTCCATTCAAGGATTTGCCTGAGTTTATGAGAAGCAGACTTTCAGTTGTAAGATTCAAGATACCGAAAGGAGATAAAGCAATGGATATTATTGAAGAAAAGTACAAAAGCATGAATGATTCTGAAATGGCAAGGAAAGTGCTCAAAGCAATAAGCCACAACAAAAAAGCGCTTGGAGATCTGTATGATGAGCTTAACGGTTCAACATACCGCAACCAGTATGAAGGTGTTATGACTGCAAGATGCACTACGAGAATGGCTGAGAGAGTTGTTGAAATGATTGCAGCAGGTGTTAGCCCGCTTGAAGCGGTAAGGTACGAAATTGCATCACCTATGTTCGATGTTGATTCTGAATCTGCTGAAAGTGCAATCCAATCAGTAATCCAGAGCGCAAAGGGAAAAGGAATGAACTAGCGTGGTCTGAATGTCAAAGCTCAAGGGAGACCTGGAAAATGTAATTCATGTTAACTTCCCAGGAGCTGATAAAAAGAAAATAACCAACTTTGCTGCAGTAATGGCTGAAAACATGAATGACAGTCCTATAGAAGTAAGGGAAAAACTTCTTTCCGCAGCACCAAAGCTTTTTGAGTATAATCTTAGCGAACAGGATCTGAAATCAACAATAAAAATGATAAATACTATCTACAAGGAAGACGGCTTTGCTCAGGCATCCAGTGAAATAGGTGTTGAAACAATAGGAAAGCTTCTCAAGGCAACTGATGAAATTTTTGTTTCCAACTATCTTAAGGCAGGACTTCTTTTGGGAGAAAAATCCCCTCTTGGGCTTCTGATGTATTTTTCTGATGATGTTGCAGATGGGATGCTTAGGAACCGTTTTTCACCAGGAGGAATACTGGAGTGGGTTAAAGACGTTCTTGAATTGACCAATGATGGAAAAGCAGGAGACCTTCTTCTTGATTATCTTTATTTTGATGAATCGCTTTGCGAGGATATGGACTTTTCAAAGTACAGCATTCAGACAGCTGCTGTTTTCTATGAGGATATTGCACCCGAACTCGAATCCCTTATAAGGTTGCATTTCAACAAAAGGCTTTCAGTAAGGAAGTCTGTGCAGGGTGGTGCTCATACTGCGGAGGGGGATGAGATTAACACATTCCTCCCATATTATACTGACGTAATGGATACTCGTGAAGGAAACAAGACAACCTATTATGTTCTTTCGGATCATGAAGCAGGCCACATTATGTATGGAAGCTTCAAGGCACTGCTTCCTGCATTTCTTGATTATCTTAAGAAAGAGCTTGGCAAAGAAATAAAGATAAAGAAAATAGAATTCAAAGATGCTACCAGCATGGGCCTGAAGAATGTCACTTACGAATATAATGGTAAAACCTATTTTGCGAATTCCCTGCTTGGTTTCATGGCAATGTTCGGTGATGAATATTCCGGCATTGTAAAGGATTTGTGGAACTGCATAGAAGATGGAAAAATAGATGCCTGGTGGCTTGATGAAAAGGCATACGGCATGAAGAATGAATATCTTGAAGTAGAGCATGCGCAGTCAACCCATAAGGGAAATGCTGTGCTTGATTACAGCATTACCGGAGTAAGAAATACAATACTCATGTTTGTAAGGGGCTATGCAGGTTCAACCAACAGAGAAGACTTTGTTAAGGGTGTTTTCAGCGGAGAAACCGAAGGTCTTAATGAGCAGGAAAAAAAGATAGTTGAACTGATAAGAAAGGTAGACCCCAAAACGCTTAAATTCCTTGAAAAATATTCAGATGAACTTATAGGTACGATAATGAAAAGAGTATACCACACAACACCTGTCGTATTTCTGACGTTTAAAATTGTAAATGAATTGAAAGACCTTGCTGACAAAGGAGAAATGAAAAAGCCAGATGAGGGGGAAGAAAGCGAGGGCCAGGGTAAAATGCCCGGGACAGGTGTGATGGAAATAGACCCCGAAAATATTTCATTCGAAGTAGGTGATGAAAGCAATCCATTGCCGCTTAAAGAACTGCCTGAAGATTTGAGGAATGAAATTGAAAAGAAAATGAAGGATTTTCTTGATGGTCTGGACGATGAAAGCAGAAAAGAGCTTCAAAGAAGGATGAGCAAAGAACAGGACAATAAAAAAGACGAAGAAAAAGTGCAGTTTGACAGGGATTTCTTTGTTCTCGAATACGACCCTGCACTTGGAAGGGTGTCGAAAAATCTTCAGGTTCCTATTCATGTTAGAAAAGCAGAAGACTGCGCAAGCATGGCAGACCCTGAAGTAGTCAGAAGGCTTTCACTTATCTTCAGAAGGCTTTCACAGCCAAGGGAGAATTTAATGTATGTGGAAGATGGAGAAGAGATGGATATTGACAGGAGATATGATTATATTCTTGATAAAAGGGCAGGAATAAGGAGAGACAAGGATTATTACATACTCAGAAAGCTTATTGAAATGAGAAAAGTTGCAATTGAAATAGTTGAAGATGCAAGCGGCTCAACATCCGGCCACATAAACGGAAAGAGGGTTATAGATTATCTTACCGGGGCAACACACACCACTCTTGAATCGCTTTCAAAGGTTCCTTCTATTAAAACAGGCTATTCGTTCTATCAGAGCAGCGGTCCTGTTGGGGGTACCACTGTTTACATAGGGAAACATATTGATGAAAAGGAAGTAAAATACAGAAAAGTTGAGCCGGGAGCAGCAAACAGGGACGGCGCAGCAAGAAGAGTAGGAATAGAAAGGCTTCTGCAAAGAAAAGAGCCTATAAAGATACTTATCTTCATTTGTGATTCATTGCCTGCAGACGGAGAATATGAATCGGGCGTTGATGATGTAAGGGATGCAAGAATCCAGGGAGAAAAGAAGGGAGTAATCCAGATGACGATAACAACTCCTGTCCAGGAATCCCACTTTTCAAGCGTTTCCCAGTGCAATACTATGGACGATTATTTCAATTACATGTACGGTGAAAACTGGCACGTAATAACTTCCCAGAGAGACCTCATAGATGCGTATGAGAAATTCTTCCGTTCCATAATAAAGAAGCTTAAATCGACAAGGCTAATTGTTTAGATGGGAAATTACAGATAGCATAAAAAACCTTTAGTATTAATTAAAAATCCTATTCGCCGCGATAGCTCAGCTGGGAGAGCACTCCAAGTCTTCTGAAATACTCTTTCAGTAGGCTGGTGAAGCTGAAGAAACTCTCAGAAACGGAGGGGTCGCTTGTTCAAATCAGGCTCGCGGCATTTATTTTTCTTAAATAATTAAGTCTTAAACAATTAGAAAATAAAAGCAAAGCAGAAATAAAATTTATTCGTCTTCCTCATCCCATTCTTCTTCGTCAAAATCCTCTTCGTCTTCCCATTCTTCCTCTTCGTCAATCTTTAAGGGTTTCATAATATTCACCGAGTTGCAGGATTAATTTATCAAAACAATTAAAAACATTAGGATTAGCCGTCGCAAGCTCCCCAACCGCAGCTTATGCAGGTCATACAACCTTCCTGAAATGCTAAAGGAGAATCACAACAAGGACACATACCGTTTTTGATTTTTTCCTGATCGCTCATAAGGACACCCATCACATTTATCTCATGAAAATTTAAATTGGTGCCGATTTCCCTCGTAAATTTACACACATAAATAGTTGGAATTGGCAACTCAAAAGCTACTCTTGTCATCATATACTCAGCCTGGGACGGTGATATCATCGTTGCCAATAAGCATTATGAACATTCTACTATAAATCGTTTTCTATTATCTTCAGTGAGTACTTATCAACTTCATGGAACTTTATTTCATCATCCACTTGTTCAGCAACTACGACCTTGTTCTTACCTGTTTTTTTAGCCCTATACATTGCAATATCTGCCAGCTGAACAATATCCCTCCCCATGGATTTCTTTTCGTATTCGCTGGTGAGCAGTACCTCGCCGGTAAGATAAATATCAGAAATATCAGCAACCCCCATACTGCATGTCACGTCAATTCCGCCTATTTTTTCTTTTTCTATTGAGTTCCTTATCCTCTCTGCAATACGCTTTGCATTTTTCAGATCAGTATCCTGGAGAACAACTACTATTTCTTCTCCTCCCCATCTGAATACCCTGTCTGCAATCTGGAGTTTTTCCACATTTCTTGGTGAAATACGCACCCCACCCTTGACCTTTTCTGCAACTTCTCTTAGAACTTTGTCTCCTTTTTCATGACCATAACTATCATTAACCGCTTTGAAATTGTCAATATCAATGAACAGTATGGAGAAAGGAGTGCCTTTGCTCCCATACTCCTCTACACAATCATATATAAGCGATTCTCCGTCGAAACGCTTTGAAAGCTTGGTAACAGAATCAAACCTTTCATTTACCATTCTTGCAATTACTCTAGAAACTGAAGAAACAAAAATAGTGAACCTTTCAATTCCTGCTCCCTTTATTCCAAGCTTGTTTCCAATAAAGGTAAGAAGGCCTATTTTCCTGTCATCCTTGCCCTCTTCAATTTTAACGGGTACAACAACTCCCTCTTTTTTTGGTTTCTTGACCTGTTTTCTTTCATATGTCCAGTCGTCGAAGACAGTATTGAATACATATCTTGCTCCTTCTCCACCTTCTTTTTTCTCTATAAAAACAAGTTCATTTTCATAAGCATAAATCCATTCTTTTGGAAGCTTTCCGTTCTGGAACAGTATTTTTGCCTTCCCATTGTCCATTTTTACAGAGAAGTAGGGCTCTATGCTGGGCCCGGAATTCAGGTAAAGACCTCCTGATTTTGCTCCTATAAGCTCCATCGCCTTTGCTACACTTCCTTCAATTGGGGACCTTAGGGTATTGACTGACCTGATGAATCTGTAGTATGCCAAGTCTGTCGGCTCCATCTTTTTTATTTTTTTTACTTTCATCCCTTTAACCTATGTGTTAGTTTGTATAAATTAACGTATATGTTATATTTAAATGTTTGCTTTTTTGTTTTTTAGCGTAAAGGTCTAAAGGAAGCAATTAAAAATCCAAATAAACTATAATTTGGAACATCAAGGGCCTGTGGCGCAGTCTGGATAGCGTAGCAGCCTTCTAAGACTTTATGTTAATTAAACATTGAGCAGAAGCAAGCTGACGGTCGTGGGTTCAAATCCCACCAGGCCCGTTTAATTGGTAAAAAAGGTGGTTGAAATGGCAGTGGAAAAGGAGATAAAGCACATTCATGAGATGATGGAGGAAGTTCTTGCGGACAGTTCTATTCCCAAAAATATAAAGAGAGCAATATCAGAGGCAAAAGAAAGGCTTGAAGGAGAAGACGAACTAGTAGTAAAAATTAGTGCATCTACTTATCTTATAGAATCGGTAAGCGATGACATAAATATGCCGCCACATGCAAGAACGCAGATATGGGCCATAATGAGCGCCCTGGAATCAGTTAAGAAATGAGACTATGAACAGGCTAACAGACAAGGGGATAAGGGTTTCACTTGATGCAGAGGAACTGATAAAAGACAATGAGAAACTTATTGGCAAGCTACTCTCTCTGAACAAGCTTTTCATAACAAAGGAGGATGTCGAAGCACTCCTGAAGGAAATTTCTCCTCCCGAAGTGGAATTCAGGAAAACCGATTTTATTCCAGAGGCAAAGGACTATTCTTCCGATATAAAAGTTCTTCACCAGCTTGATGTCACAGGCAAATCCAGGACTAAAGGAGACGTTACCAATTTTGTCAACTATTTCAAGAACCGATATGAGAGGATGTCCAAGCTTCTCAAGGGTGTAGTAAGGCAGGCACCCACTATTTCAATCAGTGATGCAAAAAAACACAAAGGTGAAAAGGTTAGGGTAATTGCAATGATTAGTTCTAAAAGAAAGACGAAAAAAGGCAATCTTTTTTATGAGATTGAGGATTTAACCGATAATTTCAAGGTTGTTTTTTCGGGCGAGTCCCAGAAAAAAGCTGCAGGGATAGCGCTTGATGATGTTGTTGCAATTACAGGAAAAGTTCTTGAGCCGTATCTTATAGGAGAGGATGTAGAATGGCCTGATATACCTGTTACAAATACCAAGAAAACATCAGATAATGACCTTGCGGTTGCATATATATCCGATACACATTTTGGCAGCAATAACTTCCTTAAAAGTTCACTGGACAGGATGGTAAAATGGCTTAATGGAGAAGGAGATGAAGCTTCAAGAAAGATTGCCAGCAAGATAAAATATCTTGTTATTGCAGGGGATATCGTCGATGGGATAGGCATTTATCCTGGACAGGAAAAAGAGCTTGTTGTAAAGGATATCTACAAGCAGTATGAGATGTTTGACAATTTTGTTTCAGAACTTCCCGATTATATTGATGTTATAATGTGCCCCGGCAACCACGATGCTGTTCGGCGCGGGGACCCCATGCCCGCGCTTCCGAAAGAGTTTGTCAAGTCTGATATTACCAGTGTCGGGAGCCCTTCTTTTGTCAATATCGAAGGATTAAAGCATCTTGTTTATCACGGGACATCTATAGATTCTTTTGTTGCGAATATTCCCGGAATGTCTTACATGCACCCTGAAAAGGTGATGATTGAGTATCTGAAAAGAAGGCATTTGTCTCCTATTTATGGTGAAAACCCCATCGTTCCTGAAAATATTGATTATCTTGTTCTTGAAGAAGTGCCCGATGTTGTCCACTGTGGCCATGTCCATAAAAACAGCTATGCGCAGTACCGAGGAGTGGTGCTTATTAATTCAGGAACTTTTCAGGCCAGGACAGAATTCCAGGTAAAGCAGGGCCATGTTCCCACACCCGGCTTTGTTCCGGTTTATGAGCTTAAACAGGGTAAACTGCGTACCATGGATTTCAGCTCTTGACGTAAGAATCCTTTTTAAAACCGCATTTAGCCAAATCGAAACATTTATAAATACTTATCACATTAATATATATCTACACACAAAGGTGGGAAAAAAATGAGTGCACAAAAAAAATCAACTCAGAATAAAGATTCTGCAGCTGTTAGGGCTGTTGGTGAATCAAGACAGAATGCAGTTCAGACTGGTGGAACACTTGCTGAAGCTGTATTGAAATTCGTTGATGCTCGTGTAGAGCAGATGAGGCAGGAAGATATTCAAAGACTTGATTGTAAAACAGATGGCAATGAAAAAGAAATAGGCAATCTCAGGACGGCCCATGCAGGTCTTAGCAGAAAACAGGGCGAGCTTGAAACAAGACAGAAAACTACTGATTCAGCACTACAAAAATTAAATGCGAGAGAACAAGAAGATGTTGATGCTCTCAGGGAAAGGATCAAAGGTGTTTCTGAAGGCCTCAGCACTGCAAGAAAAAAGGGAGAACAAAACGCAGCAGAAATAAAAAAAACCATTGGTAGTCTTTCAGAACTCAGAAAGAAAGTTGGCGGAAAACTTGATGAGGCTGAAGTAAATCAGATGATTGCTGATGCTCTTGAAACCAACAACACTTTCGTACTTGACCAGGTTGGAAATCATTTTGTTTCAAAGGAAGACGCTGAAGATTTTGCAAGAAAAGGAGATGTGCAGGAAGTAAGGGACGGCTATGTCACTATGAGGGATTCTGTTGATGAGGCAGTCAGGAAAGCGGATGATGCATATACTGTTGCTGTTGATGCTGAAGCAAAAGCAAGCGGTGCATTCGACCATGCGAACGGGGCTGCAGACAAGATAAGCGAAATTGACAGCGACGTTCATGAGATAAGAACTTCAATGGCACCCCAACCAGCAAAAGAAATACCCGAAGTTCCGGAAGAGGCAATGAGTGCTCCTGGAACCGTTACTGTTACAAAAGCAGAAGTGGAAAATATGATAAAACATGCTGTTAAAAAAACTGCGGCATATATTATGGGACGGGTTGCTGATGTTGCGGAATTTGTAGATTCCCCTAAGGAAATGGCTGATGCTCTTAGAGAGGAAATAGATGAAGTAATTGGTAATGATTCAGGTGATGAATAATGACTGGAAAACAAAAAAAGAAGAGGAGTATGAATATTGATGCAATTATAGAAAATGCTGCAAAGCTTCCTGCAAAAGAAGCACAGGCAGTTGTTGATTATCTTGAATCTATTAAATTCGCTGAGAGGAAACCTCCAAGTTCTGTTGTTAAGACAAAGATCAAGGGTTTCTTAGATGGTGATGGAGAGAAACTGAAAATGCTATATAAAGCTCCGCAGGAAAACGGACTCAAAGACCGTGCAGGAAAAACAGAGCAGATTTCAGCAACCCAGCAATATAGGGCTGTTAAAGACATGCTCAAAGTTCCTGACGATGCAACCGTAAGTGACGTTATACAGGCATTTGCAAAGAAAGCAAATTGTTCTGAAGAGAAGGCAAGAGACTTTATTGCTGATTTAAGAAATGAGCATACTTCTTCAGATGCTTACCAGACAATGATGACAATGATGAAGGGAGGCAAGAAGATAGGAGATTCAAAGCCCCCAGAAGCACTAGATGATTCAGGACTTGATGTAGATAGAGTAATTAGTGGTTCATATAAAAAAATACTTGTAGAAGGAAAAGGAGATGGCGACCTTTCAGGAAGATTGAGCACAGGAAAAATGTTTAGGCCTAATGTAGCATCTTCAGCAGAAAGAGAAACAGCAGTTGAAACTCCGCAGGATTTTCCTTCTGAAATTGAAGAAATAGCACCACCTGGAGATGAAAGGCCTACAACCGTTATGCCTGCTCCTGAAATTAAAAATGGAGAACCAGTATTAGAACAGCCTCTTGAGAAAGTTTCCTTGAGAACCGTTGATGACATGGCTCAGGAAGCAGAGCCTCCGGGAATAACAAGGCAGGTCGAAGCTCCAAAGCTTGATGCACCTGATAAGCTTCCAAAAGATGTTGGTCCGCTTCCAAGACCCGATGACATAAGCCAGGAAGCAGAACCTCCTGGACTTACCCAGAGTGTTAAGGCAGTAGGCGGCGACGCAATTATTGAAATCAGTAAACAGGCAGAGGAATTAAAAGAAATACTTCTTGTTAAAGGTTCAAAAATGAGCAATGTAAAAGAAAGGATGCCTAATGCAAGCCGCACGGTTATGGATGAAGGTGTCAAACGTTATGCTTCAGAGCTTATTCAGCAGCATAGAATGGACAAAGACCAAGTGAGAAAAAAGCTTATACACAAGGGAATTGACCCGCTTGATGCTGATGCAGCTCTTATAGTTATGGATGATAAAGGAATTGACAGAAGTTCAAGAATAAGCCAGATTCCTGTTTCTTCAGCAGATGTTGTTGATGAAAGGGAAGCTGGAGAATCAAGAGTTGGTCTTACCGCACCTCCTGCTATAAAGAAAGAAGACAAGAGGGAGCCTACGGAAGAGCTTGAAGCTCCTGATATCGAAGAGATCGAGCCTCCAGAGAGCGAAGACAAAAAAGAAGAGGATAAACCAGAAGAGAAAGATGAAAAGAAAGATGAAGAAAAACCAGATCAAGATAAAAAAGACGAAGAGAAAGATGAAAAGAAAGATCAAGAAAAATCAGAAGAAGTTGATTCGGAAGAAGAGGCAGAAGAAGACGGAAAGATTCATACATCAGATGCTTTTGATCCTACCAGATTGAGTTACACACCTACTGGTTTGAAGGAGGCAATGGATGCGGCATCTAAAGAAGCTGAAGAGAGAGGCATAAAGCCGCAACCTGAAGTCAGCCATAGAAGCGATATATCTGATATATTAATGGAAGGCGAAGAAACCGAAGAAAAACCAGAAAAGGAAGATTCTGGTATAAGCACAGGAGAATCTGTTGAGATAGAATTTGGTGCACCAAGTGAATCCACTGCAAAGCCGCCTCCAGTACCTAAAAGCAGGCAAATAAGGATAAAAAATAGAAAACCACCAGTACCACCAGCCTCTTCCACCTCAAGACCTTCAGTGCCTCCAAGCATCGGCCGTGATGCAGAAGGTGACGAACTGGCTGCAGCAAACGGAGACAACGGAAGGATATCACTGCTTAGTCCTGAAGCACAGGAAGATGAAGAGATAACTGATGTTCTTGTAGTTAAGCACGCATTCCCTGTTTCGACAATGATAGGTGAAGGTAAAACCAAAGAGGAAATTCTTGGTAAATTAAAATTCCAGTATGAGCTTAGCGATAGGCAGATAGCAAAAGCATGGTATGATGGTGCTTTAACCTACGTAAGACATAAACTGGAAAGTGTCGATGAAGAATCTGCTAAGGCAAAAACAGAGGATGAAGCTAAAACACAGCTAACAAAGGTCGGTTATAGCCGTAAAGACATAAAGAAAATTCTTAGGGAAGCAGCCATTCTTTCAGTACGTGCAAAAATCAGAACACAGCTTGATAAACCACTTCGTGAGAGAATCGGCACAAAAACGATGGGGTTGATCAAAAAGACAGGTATTGCTGCTGCTGTTGCTACAGGAGTAGTTGCACTTATGGGTGGCGGAATTCTTCTTGACCGTCATGTATTGCACAAGACTGACAAACCAGAGAAGGACAAGCAGGAACAGACAGAACAGAAGCCTGAGAAGGCAGAAGACGAGGAAATGGTTGAAGTTTTCATGTCAGAAGTGCCTGCTAAGAAAGACGCAAATTCAGGAGAGCAGTCTAAGGACATAAAGGCACCTGTGGAAGACAAGACACCTGAGGAACAGCCGGCAAAGGTCGATGAGCCTCTTGTGGAAACACAGCCAAAGCCTGATGAAACAGCCAGCGGACCTGAAGAACCAGAGGAAAAAGTTACTAATGGCGGAAAGACCATCGAGAGGCCTCTTAAAGATGAGGATATCGAGCCAAAGAAGAGCGCTACCTCTGACCTGGAGGAAATATTGGGGGGTATGTAAACATTTATAAACATAACCATACACAATATATATTAACATTAATGGTGATAAAATGAAGTTGAGATTCGGCGTTGAAAGAAAAAGGAAAGATGTTAACAGAAGGGCAAACAAGAGGCCAAAAGCACCTAAAGCAGCAGTTGTTCTTCTTAGCGGTGCACTTGCAGCAGGAGCTGCAGCTTGTGGAAACAAGGCTGATATGCCTAAAACTGAAACTAAGACTGTTTATGAGACAGACAGCGAAGGGCTTGCTGAACTTTCTGAAAGGGATGCTTTGCTTGCTTACGTTTTGAAGAATGTAATGCGTGATGTAAAATCCAAAACCAACCCGATAATTGACTATCCCCAGGGAGAGGTCAATCTCGAACTTGATGCAGAAAAAGCAAAAAGTGCAGAGGACCAGGGAAACGTCGACTTGACATTCATAACATTTGTTAACAAAAAGAAAGAAGAGGATCCTGCGAAAGAAGGCGAACCTTCAGGAAAAGAACAGCTTGCGGAGATGGGCTGTGATGTCGGTGTTGCGGAAATGGGAACCTCGGACGTTACCCAAATACCAATAGCGGTATGTTATGATCTTAATTCAATTCAGGCTATTTGCGAAGCAGCATGCGTAGAGAAAAATCCAAAATCCAAGGAGAAAAAGAAGAAAGGAGAAGAAGAGGAAAAGAAGCCAAAGGAAAAAGAAAGCAAGGACGAAGTTATGGAGTTTTGCATTGATTCCTGTTTTGGAGGGGCGCTTGTAAACCTGTTCAAGACACCTGAATACCTCGAAGCAAAAGAAGCATACAACGGTCTTCTTGGAAACGGCCACTGTGATGACGACCAGTGGGCAACAGTAAGAGTTATTGTTTACGAAGTAGATGACGAAGGAAACGTTGTAACAGATGATAACGACAAGCCAGTAGTTGCCGACGTTCAGACTGCAACTATTCTCGTAGGAACAGAACAGGGAATAGAACAGGAAGGATGTGTAAGAAAAGGCGGAGGTTCAAAACCATCATTGGCACCGCCTCCGACAGCAGTTGCAGGAAAGACGGGACAAAAGTAATAGCATTAAAAACTAGAACCTTCTTTTTTCTTTTTATGATTTCTTATATTTTTTTCGATATTGACGATTGTTTGTTTCCATCCACTGAATTTTCAAATCTTGCAAGAAAAAATGCCATACGCGCAATGATAAGGCTGGGTTTAAAGGAAGATGAAACTAAGCTCAATAAACTTCTTGCTAAAATAATAGAGGAAAAAGGCTCTAATTTTCCCAACCATTTTGATTTGCTTCTTAGAAAACTCAAAGTTAAAACACCCAGAAGGTATGTTGCAGCTGCGATAGCCGCCTATCATGATACAAAGGCTTCCATACTGCCTTATCCGGAAGTTCCCAACATTGTTCTTACGCTTAGAGAAAAGGGCGCCAAGATTTTTGTGGCTTCAGACGGTCTTGCAGTAAAGCAATGGGACAAGCTCATAAGAATGGGGATAGCAATATTTTTTGACGGTGTCTTTGTGTCAGAGAATCTTAAAGTTTCCAAGGACAAGCCTGAATTCTACAGGAAAATTCTTCGGGAGGTTAAAGCGAAACCTGGAGAATGTCTTATGGTTGGAGACAGGGAGGACAGGGATATACTGCCGGCAAGGAAAGTTGGCATGAAGACATTCAGGGTTTTCAGAGGAAAATATGCTACAAATCCTAAGAAAACAGCAGCTGACTACAGTGGAAAGGACCTTAGGAAAATTGCAAAAATGGTTAAAAACATATCCCATTAAACAAAAGCCTTATGAGAGTTATACTATTTGTTTTGATTATGCTTCCTGCACTCCTCCTATATGGGTGCTTGGAAGGTACGTCTGCCTGTGAGACAAACAGCGACTGCAAGGATTACCAATTCTGCAATACTACAAGCGGTTTTTGCCAGCTGGCCCCGGGATACTGCAATCTTGACAGCGAGTGCGGAGATGAGCTTATGCGCTGCAGTTCCGACCATGTCTGTGTCTTCAAGGAAGGCCGTTGCAGGTTTGATGATGATTGTGATTCATGGCAGGTATGCAATGCCGAATACAACTGTGTTGCGGCACCAGGCTACTGCGATGATGACGACCAGTGCGACACAAATGTGGAATACTGCGACCCTGCAAGGCATGTATGCGCCCCAAGGCCGGGGTATTGTGTATCGGATACTGATTGTGATGGCTGGGAAAGCTGTGTAGTGGAAACAGGAAGATGCGAACCTCTTGACGGAAGATGCAATGTAGATGGAGACTGCGAAACATGGCAGACATGCGATATCAAGACACACTGGTGCCAGGCAAAAGAAGAATACTGTATAAATGACGATGACTGCGAAGACTGGGCAACATGCGACCTTGAACTGAACAGATGCATTGCAAGGCAGGGTTATTGTGCTGATGACAATGAATGCAACTGGTGGGAATTCTGCGGAGAAGAATCACACAGGTGCGAATTAAGGAAAGACCACTGTGATTCAACTTCTGACTGCGGTTCTTGGCAGACATGCGTACAGCACAGATGCGAAGCAAGAGTAGGCTACTGTAATACCGATGAGGACTGTGTTGCCGGTGAAGCATGCAATCAGATAACTCACATCTGCCAGTAGGCTTTTCAGATTTAAGGAGTTAAATACTATGGAATTAGTTGTGGCAGAGAAACCTAAAGTTGCACAAAAAATAGCCGCTGCCATCGGAGATAATGTAAAACGCCTTTCTGCAGGAAAAGTATCCTACTATGAGGTTGAAAGGGCAGGAAAGAAGATAGTCATAGCACCTGCAGTAGGCCACATATATACTCTTGCTGAAAAGAAAAAAAGCTGGAATTATCCTGTTTTTGATATTGAATGGGTGCCCGCGTATGCCACTTCCAAATCCGCAGCATTCACAAAACCTTATCTCCAGCTTATTCAGAAACTTGGAAAAAAAGCAGATACTTTTGTTTCTGCCTGCGACTATGATATTGAAGGTTCTACGATAGCATACAATGTTTTCAGGTTTGCAACCAAGATAAAGCAGGGAAACAGAATGAAGTTTTCAGCGGTTACTTCAGAGGATCTTCTTAATGCATATGAGAAAAAAACTGATTTTGACTACAACAATGCATTTGCAGGAGAGGCAAGGCATATTCTTGACTGGTATTACGGTATAAATCTCAGCAGGGCTCTTATGCAGTCCCTTAAATCAGCGTCTTCATATCGTGTGCTTAGCATAGGAAGGGTACAGGGGCCTGCTCTGGACCTTTTGTCAAACCTTGAAGTTGAAATAAGGGTCTTTGTTCCTGAGCCTTACTGGGTTGTGACTGCTGATATCAAAAAAACCCAGTTCACACACAAAAAAGAAAGGTTTACTGATGAGGAAAAGGCAGCTGCCGCTTATGAGAATACCGGAAAGAAAGGAACTGTTGTTTCGATAGACAAACGCGAAGCGCCTGTTTATTCCCCTCCATGTTTTGACCTTACAGGCCTGCAGGTTGAATGCCACAGGCTTTTCAAGATACCTCCTACAAGGACGCTGGAAATAGCCCAGATGCTGTATGAGGATTCCCTTATAACATATCCCAGAACATCATCACAAAAGATTCCGCCATCCATAAATGTTGTGTCTATTGTTTCAAAACTAAAGGCGATTAAAGATTATGAAAAACTTGCATCAAAAATAATCGACAATAAATGGTTCAAGATAAAACAGGGCAAAAAAGACGACCCCGCACATCCTGCCATACATCCGACAGGCCTTGTTCCAAAAGGTCTTGACGGACAGAAAAAGAAAGTATACGACCTTATCGTCAAAAGATTTTTGTCTGCATTTGCTCCAGAAGCAAAAAGACAGCATGTTTCCGTTTTAGTAGACAGCAATGGGGAGCCCTATACAGCAAGCGGAAGCAGGACAACAGAAAAAGGCTGGATGGAGTTCTATGAGCCCTACGTGAAATTCAAGGAAGCTGAACTTCCTGAATTCTCAAAAGACGAAGAAGTTGAACTTAAAAACAAGAAGAAAACCAAAAAGGAAACAAAGCCCCCAAGGCGCTACACCCAGGCTTCAATTATCTCGGAACTTGAGAAAAGGCATCTTGGAACAAAAGCAACACGCTCAACCATAGTAGATACATTATTGAAAAGAGGCTATGCAGGCGGTGCCCCGATAGAAGTTACTGATTTCGGATTAAAGGTGAGAGATGTTCTGAAAAAATACGCCCCTGAAATTCTTGATGAAGAGCTTACAAGAAAAATAGAACTAGATATGGAAAAAATACAGGAAGGAAAACTTGAGAAAGAAGAAGTCATCAAGGGAGGAAAGGATTTCCTTGTGCAGGTACTTGACAAATGGAAGAAAAATGAGAAGAAAATCGGCCTTGAAATTGCTGATGCATTAAGGGAGACTGAAAGAAAGGAAAGCATAGTTGGCAAGTGCTCTAAGTGCGGGAAAGACTTAAGGATAATACATATGAAAGGCGGAAAACAGTTTATAGGATGCAGCGGCTATCCGGACTGCAGGAATGCGTATCCTCTTCCAACCGGTGCATTGGTAAAGACAACAGACCAGTTATGCAAGATATGCAACAGCCCGGTGGTTCTTGTTATACGCGCGGGAAGAAAGCCTTTCAGCATGTGCATAGACCCCGCATGCCCTTCAAAGGATTCATGGAAAAAGAAAAAAGGTGGAAAAAGTGCGAAAAGTTCTTGATTATGAAATAAAAGGAAAGAAGATTCTTGTAAGGGTCGATTTCAATTGCGCTGTTGAAAATAGCAGGATAGTCCCCGGAGAGAGAATAGAGGCGCACTCACAAACAGTTAAAAAAATAGCTGAAAAAGGAGCCAGGGTAATCATTCTTGCGCACCAGGGAAGAAAAGACGGCGAGGATTTCCTGAATCTTGAACAGCATGCAGAACTTATTAAGGAGTACATCGGAGTCCCTGTAAAATATGTAAATGATATTACTGGTGAAGATGCAAAAAAAGCAATAGAAAATCTTAATGACGGTGAGATACTTCTTCTTGAAAATGTAAGGTCCCTTTCATGCGAGACAAGAGAAGATGGTGCAATAGTAAGTGCACTTTCCCCGCTTGTTGATTACTTTGTTCTTGATGCCCTAAGCGTTGCCCACAGGGCACATTCAAGCGTGGTAGGTTTTTCAAATAAAATACCTTCATTTTATGGTGATGTTCTTGCAGGTGAAATAGAAGCCCTGGGTTCATTGAAAGATGTAAATGATGTCACATTTATCCTGGGCGGTTCAAAAGTAAAGGATTCATTCAAAATAATGGACAAATGGCTGTCTGACGGAAGGGCAAGGAAATTCCTGGTTGGGGGTGCTCTTTCTATCTTGTTGCTTAAAGCAGAAGAAAAAAAAATAGGCGATTCTGAAGAATATTTCAAAGAAGCCGAATTGGATGAATATCTAGATGATGCTAAAAAAATCCTTGCTCAGCATAAAGAAAAGGTAGAAATGCCAGTGGATGTCGGTCTTAAAATTGACGGTGAAAGAATGGAATCAGATGCAGACAAGATAGAAAAAGGCCAGATATTTGACATCGGTGGAAAAACTGCTGAAAATTACAGGAAGATAATTCTTGAATCAAGCGCCGTAGTGATGAATGGTCCGATGGGTGTTTATGAGCTTGATAAATTCTCGAAAGGGACAAAAACAGTGCTTGATGCGATATCAGAAGCAAAAGGATACTCGTTATTGGGGGGAGGGCATACAATAACTGCAATTAAAAAACTTAATATAGACAAAAGCGGTTTCAGTTATGTAAGCCTTGCAGGTAAAGCTTTGATTGAATATTTATGCGGAAAAGAACTCCCGGGAATAAAAGCGCTTGAAGATAATGAGAAGAATTTCAGGATTTAATCAGTCTCTTGTAAAGATCCACGAATGTTTTTGTAACTTTCCTGATTTCATATTTCTTTGACTCCTCCCTGCCTGCATCACCGAGCTTCTTTCTGAGTCTTTTGTTTTTCAGCAGAAGATTTATTTTTCCTGAAATCTTTTTAGTATTTCCAGGTTCTACAAGGAAGCCGACATCTTTTGTGACAACATCTGCTGCACCGAATTTATTCACTCCCACCAATGGAAGCCCGAAATGCATAGCTTCAACAAATGTAAGGCCGAATGTTTCAGTATCAGATGCTGAAACAAAAATATCAGCAGTGCTGTAAAGCAGCGGAAGAAGCTCATCCGGAACAAACCCTGTGAATATGACATTTTTAAGATCAAGAGCTTTTGCAATTCTCTTATGGTCTTCAAGATATGGTCCTGTTCCTCCTATGACCAGGTACGCCTTAGGATTTTTTTTCAATACATGCTTAAAGGCGCTCAGGACTACATCTATTTTTTTCTCGAAACTTATTCTTCCTATAAACAATACAACAGGCGCGTTCTTGGGTATCTTATATATCTTTCTTACATCCCTCTTGTTGTTTCCGAATTTTGTGAATGATATGCCGTTCGGGACCCATTCTGTATTCTTTATTCCATAGCTTTCAAGCTCTACTCTAAGCGCTTCAGTTGGTGCAGTTACAACATCTGCCTTGGAATACATAACTTTTATGAGCTTCTGTGCGGGCAGTTTTGCAATATCAGCCATTTTACCCTTTAACAATCCTTTTGAAAGATGGGGTATGTAATCAGGAAGGTGAGTGTGATGGGTTGCAACAACAGGTATTCCCAGTTTTTTTGCAACAACAAGCCCTTTCATACCAAGAACAACAGGTGCATGAAGATGTATTATGTCCGGCTTTTCCTTTTTGATTATCTCTGTTATTTTTCTGCGTTTAATCTTTGATATCTTGTACCCTTCATAAACAGGAAGCGGGTACGCGGGACCCCAGTATGTCTTGGTCCCCTTGAAGTCTTCAGAAGTAGTCTTTGTTTTATTCTCACCAGGGGCAACCACGAATACTTCTGCATATCTGGGCAGCTCGGTAAGCATATCCTGTAAGAATACAACTACACCATTTTTCTGCGGATAGTATGTATCGGTCAATACAGCGACTTTCATCAGGTCTCCTCTGTTTCATTCTCCCCATTTTCTATTCTGTCAAATATTTCTTCTATTCTGGGGTCTGTGCCGTCTGTTTCATTCATACCCATTGTATCATTTGTTTCAGTCTCATTGATTTCTGTTTCATTTTCCGGTTCCGGCTCATAATCCATTCCGTAGTCCTCATCTGAAACGTTCATACAGAGCTCTACTTTGGATTCATTTACCAGGTTGTCGCAGTAGCTGCTGTCTTTCTTTCCACCTGCCAGCTCTATGTAGCAGTCGTCAGCAAAACCCTGGTCAGTTATTTTTTCACATATTGACTCATCAAGAAGATAGGGCATCAGGCTTACAAGGCACCTGTCCCTTCTGTCCCCTGCAATCCCACAAAGCTCTTCGCTGTAAACATCAAGCGCAACCTTGGCTATGCATCTGTCTTTTTCAGAACCTGTTTCTGTATTGAGGCAGGATGTCAATTCCCCTTTCTTTTCCATCTGCTCAACCAATATTCCGTAGGCACCCTCCATAAGATCCTCAGGTGCTTCTATCTCAGGTGCATCCCCGAATTCCTCAAGAGTAAATTCCCATTCATGGAGTTTTCCGCCATATGTATAAGTGAAATACTTATAGTATACTTTCTCATCGTCTGCACATAGCTGCCATTCAAAGTATTTTGGGGAGCTGGGTGATATTCCGTATTTTCCCGCTTCACTAAGGCTCATATCCCGGTAGTCAATCACATATTCAACCATTTTGCATGCGTGGCCGTTTACCTCACTGTCAGTTACACTGTTTATCTGGATATATCCTCCCTCAAACAAATCATTTATCATGCTGTTTTCACTTTCAATCATTGCATCATCGAAAAATTTGGATTTAAGGTAGTTGTAATACTGTTCTAGGCGTAGATCAGTATTATTTTTTGTAGAAGAACATCGGCTTATTCCCATGTAATCGATACAGAGGATAGTATCATTTTCCAGGAAATATGCTTTCTTAACCGAAAGTATGTCGTCTGTTTCTACATACTGTTCACTACCGTTTTTTATCAGCCGGTATGTTTCAGTATATCCGTTGGATTTTTCTGCAAATGAATAAACATAATCATCAGCGCCCTTTCCCATGTTTACAGCAGTATCGATTGCCTCAAGGCCCTCAAGGGTCTGCTCATCAAGTTCTTCAGGCTGCTCTGTGGCAGCGGGCATCACTGTAACCACTATTGCCCCAATAATCAGGACTATGGCAATACCTAAGAATATTTTTTCATACAAGTTCATGGATATTCCTCCAATTTTCATTGCTCTAATAATGATTTAAAATATTGCTTTTTGCCAGATTTCAGGCCTTCCAGTATTTTTTTGTCTTTACAAAGGTTTTCTGCGCGTTTATTATGTCTAGGTAAAATGCCTGTTCATCCTTGTGCAATTTTGACAATATCCTTTCTGCAGTTGCAGGTCCTATACCGTATACAGACATGGCTATCAGCGCCTTCTTTCCGTAGTTCCTTATCAATGCTGCCGAAATCTCCCTGTCTTTTCTTGTTTTGTACTTGATTCCCAATGATTTCTCCCCGCACTTGGGGCATACTATATCATCGTTAGCGGTAGCCAGATAAACATATCTTGTTGCCCCGCACTCCAGGCAAACAAGCTCAAGCGTTTTGGATAATGTTTTCTCTTTAAGCGCGTTAATCATTTTCTCCCTTGGTTCGAATATGCCCACCGCTTCCCTTGAGCTCAGACGGCTTATTCCTATATCTGCAAAAAAGCCAGGAGTTTTTCTTTTGTCCAGGAAGACCTTTACTTCGCCCTTTCTTATTTTCTTAAGCAGGTCCTCGACTCCCGGCACATCATAATACCTGAACATCACAGATCTCATTGTCTCCTCATAAACTACAGAATATTTCAACGCATCTATGAATCTCTGGTTTACTATCGAATCTTCTGAGATAAGACCGAACATCCTTGCAACATGCGTAAATTTGAACCTCAGGAGCGTTGAATTCCTAAGGCTGTTTTCAACCTCTTTCTTTACATTTCTTACATCCATGAAGACTTCAAGAATCTTGTCTGCTGAAACCGGAAAAGGAAGCTTTATCATTACTCTGTAAGGGTCGACAACCGCGCGCACGCTCTCTCCTATAAGCTGTGAAATCCTGAATGCAAAAATCTTCCCTAATGTTTCATTCAGCCTCCTTCCGAAGCATGAGTGCATGAAGACAAGGTCGTCCACAACTTCTATCACTATTGTCTTCTCGTCGGGAATCAGCTTTCCTCCCTTCTTTTTGGTTCTGCGCAAAACACCAACGCCCCTGGCAACCTCTGTTTCGACGGGTATCTCCTCACCAACCCATGAAGGTATTGTGATGTCTATACCTGAGCCCGGCGATGCAAGAACTTCATCATCTGTAATGTCAAGAACCTCCCATACCTGGCCCTTGGACATAAACTCATCTCCCACCGCAAGATTCCCTACAAAATCCTCGTCTAAGGATGCTATCCTGCGGTTTGTGGAAGAATCCTTGAGCAGGAATCTTTTTGTCTTTGGGATTGTGCTTAAATAAGAGAAATAATACTCACGCGCCCGTCTTCTCGGCTTAAGTTTTCCATTATCATTGAAAAACAACAGCCCTTCTGCATGAAGCTGGAGGGCAATCTTCTTCAACTGCTCCGGGTCTATCCCGTAAGCGCCGGAATTTGCAAGTATGTCATGAACTTCATCAACATGAAGACCGTAATTCTCAAGCACAATGCCTACAACCTGGTGTGCTATTACATCCTGCGCGCCTTTCTCTATTGTCTTTTTTTCCATCCATCCGCTTTCCATAAGAGACACTATTACCTCTGATTCGAGTGCATCGTCATAATCCGTAGGAAATACTATACCTTTCGGGATTCCAGTAATAGAGTGGCCCGAACGCCCTACCCTCTGGATAAGCCTGAAAACCTGGTGGGGTGAGTTATACTGCACAACAAGCTCAGCATCCCCAACGTCTATTCCCAGCTCCAGTGAAGAGGTGCAGAGCAGGGATTTTATCTTTCCTGACTTAAAGCCGTCCTCTGCAGCTATTCTTACATCCTTTGAAAGAGAACCGTGGTGGACTTCTACCGGAGCCCCCTCCTTCTTAAGCCATCCACCTATCTCTTCAGCAGTGCTTCTTGTATTCACAAACAAAAGCGATCTGTTCTCTTCAGCCAGCTTTTTTATTCTGTTAAGCCGTTTGTCCCTGTCAGAGACATATTCGACAGAAAGATCCATCTTTCTTTTTCTTCCTGCTTCTATTACCTCGTACATCCTGTTTCCGAAAAGCAGTTTTCCTGCCTCTCCAGGATTTGCAACAGTAGCGCTTATCCCTATTCTTTTGAACTTTGCCACCCCTCCGAGCCTCTCGAGCGAAAGCGACAGCTGGGCACCTCTTTTATTGTCAAGAACGTCGTGTATTTCATCCACTATGACATATTTAACATTACGCAGGTGTCTCCTCATTATCGGAGCCATAAGAAGAGCCTGCAATGATTCTATAGTCGTGAGCATTATCTGCGGAGGGCTCTTTCGCTGTTTTGTCCTCTGTGCCTGGGTGGTGTCCCCATGGCGAACGTCCCTGGTAACGTCAAGCTTGTCGCACCAGTAGTGGAATCTGCGCAGAAGGTCCCTGTTAAGGCTTCTTAGAGGAGTTATGTAGAGCGCAGCTATGCTCTTGGTGCTCTTGATGCCTTCCAGAACAGGCAAAAGAGCCGATTCCGTCTTCCCGTAGCCGGTAGGGGCAAGTATCAGCACGTTCATGCCTTCGGCTATCTTTGGTATCGCCTTCTCCTGTATCTGGGTCAGGCCCCCGAATCTCTCTTTTATCAATTCCACTGCTTTCATTATGCTTAATATTACTCATTTTCAGTTTAAAAATACGTCAGTATGGACCTTTTTAGAGCCTTAAAAGCCCATTTTGTAACAACCAATAGCTATAAAAAACCCACCTAGACTAATTAATCCACAAATATGGCAAATAGAAGTGATTTGGATGAAAATAGCAGATTTGAAAAAGGGCCCGTTTGAGGGGTCAATAGAAGGAGAGATTAGCGAGCTCGAAGAGCCGAAGAACATCAAGACAAAATTCGGCAAGGAGCTCATAGTAGCAAATGGTACGTTGAAGGATGATAGCGGGGAAATAAAACTCGCACTCTGGAATGAAGACGCAACCAAGTTCAAGCAGGGAGACAAAGTCAGGATAACAAACGGCTGGGTCTCAGAATTCCAGGATGAGCTTAAAATCTCCTCAGGAAGGAACGGAACAATAGAGAAAATCTAGATTCCTGAGACGAAATCATTCCATTCATCTTCCGTAACAGGAAGCTCTATTTTTTTCTTTTTTGATTTTATTCCGCTTATTATTCTTACAGGTTTTCCGAACAGCTTTTCAAATTCTTTTATAATCTCAAGATTAGCCTTGTTCTCCTCTGCAGGACTTTTCAGATAGACCTTTATTTTACCTTCTTTAGCTGATATCCTGAACCTGCCCGATTTCGGAACAACTGAGATTTCAAGAATCATCTGAGAATTCCCCTAACAGCTCGTCTTTTGGGACAAAACCAGAGTGTACTCTCTCATTGATGACTACTGAAGGATATTCAGTAATGTTGTACTCCGCCATTAACGCATCCACAACCGGGCTTCCCAAATCACCGTCGAAGGAGTATATCCTTATGTGTTCACTGTCTACAGATTCGTCCCTTGCCATCAGTATTGCAGTTCCCTGCTCGGTGCAGAGCTCGCAGTTTTCATTTGAATAGAAATAGAGCACAAGGACGTCCTCACCGTCCATGCACAGGCTGCTCAGCTTTTTTGCCATAAGATAGGACTGTGCCTCCAGAAGAAAGTATTCTTTCTTTGTTTCAGGCGCATAAATCTGCTTTTTCTCCTCGAGCACGGTAAGCAGCTGGCCTAGATATTCCCTTTGTTCATCCACTTCCTGGAGTTCTGAAACATAGACCGAGCAGAAATTAGGATTATCCTCTTCAAGAAGCCACAGCAGCTGGGTCGTTGTAAGCCTCTGTGAAAGAGATGATACGTCACTGGATATATCATTCACAACAGCATCATCTATCGTTTTTCCTACAAAAACACCTATCGAGAATACTGCTGCTGCGATTATGAATGCGATTACATACAAAACCAGCGATATTTTTCTTTCAGCCAATAAATCACCAGTGGAATTTCTCTCTTCGTATCTCTTTGTAAACCATTAAAAGGTTATAACCCATCATCAGGTACCAGTAGAAAAAGAAGAATACAAGTATGTACCTCAGCTTGACCTGCTCATCCTTGAAGCTTGATATCACAAAGTAGAGCCACACTATAGCAGATATGAGAGTGAAGGCAGTGGGCACAAACAAGGTATCAAAGCTTATTCCCAGCGTTTCTATGAAAACATAGCGCGTATAGTAGGGAGCAAAGAAAAACGTATAAATCATCAGTCCGAGCATGATAAAGAAAGCAGCCAGCGTGGCAAAATGCAATGGAACAACAAACAGGCCGAAATCACCGTACTTGGGGTTTATGGTGAATTTGTATTTCCAGTAGTTTCGTACTCCTCCTCTCTGCCATCTGACCCTCTGTTTTAGCAGGTCCTTGATGTTGTCGGGAGGTATTGTGAAAACGTCTGCAGTCACAGAGCTTTTTATCTTGTAGTGTTTAGCCTGCATTCTTAGGGCTATTTCCTGGTCCTCAACAAGGTTTCTTTCATCAAAGCCGCCTATCTCCTTGAAAACCCTTGCCCTGAACATGCTGAACGGTCCGGGAGTCACGGGAACAGCATCTATAAAGCTCAATAATTTTCTTGAAAACAATATCATAAGGTATTCCACCCTCTGGAGCTCTTTTATCGGAGAATCAGTGGGCTTTATCTTCACTGCAGCGGAAACAGACATTACTTCAGGATCATGGAAGTATGCTAGAAGCTGTTTCAGTGTTTTGGGCATTACATACGAGTCGGCATCCATTGTTGCTATGAATTCACCGCTTGCCCTTTCAATT
>Ga0180433_10000617_pt1 | contig 60739 bp, 104 predicted proteins | sample SS_ome_8_FD_132980 | JGI IMG/M metagenome (GOLD analysis project Ga0180433, IMG submission 132980) | Hypersaline lake sediment archaeal communities from the Salton Sea, California, USA - SS_1_D_1 metaG | ecosystem: Environmental > Aquatic > Non-marine Saline and Alkaline > Hypersaline >... | reverse complement strand
GATCAATAGAAGTGATAATAACTTTAAATAGGTGCTAATAATTCAAAAAAAGCTTGAGTAGATCAATAGAAGTGATAATAACTTTAAATAGGTGCTAATAATTCAAAAAAAGCTTGAGTAGATACGCCTTAAAGATTTTCTTTGTTCTTATTTTTCATTTCATAAATTCCCGAACATAACAATCATAATTTAGCACTGTAATACAAATGTAGCACTGAATCCAAATCGTCTAATGTTGCACTGACTTAGGAGATTATTTAAAGTGATATTTTATTTAAAAAAATCTTGACAATATGTTAGGGGGGTGGTACAATAGTGACATGGAAAGATATATTGATATATTCTCTTGGAGATGAACTGTGAAGATAACAAACAAAACTCTCTTCAAAGCTACCGGAGTTGGTGCTGAATCATGTCATGGAGGAAGAGGTAAGTGGTATAAACCCCATTCTCAAACCAGGCCAGGAAAGTGGATGCCTCTTATTAAAGATATTTGTCCTTGCAAGAGAGGTTATCATGTCTGTGAAGGAGTGCAAATATTTCATTGGTTCAGTGAAGAACTTTATGAAGTAGAAATTCGTGGGAAACAAACTCAGGGATTAAATAAAATAGTAGCAGAACAAGCAAGACTTGTAAAAAGAATAAAGACTTGGAATGATAGAACAGTTAGACTGTTTGCTTGTGATTGTGCAAAACGTGTATTGCATATCTTTGAAGAGAAATATCCAGAAGATAAGAGACCTCGAAAAGCTATAGAAGTAGCACGTAAACATGCTAAAGGAGAAGCTGCAGAAGCAGAATTAAAAGAAGCTGCTGTTGATGCTGTTGATGCTGCTGATGCTGTTGTTGATGCTGTTGATGCTGCTGATGCTGCTGCTGATACTGCTGCTTATTATGCTGTTAAAACTGCTGCTGATGCTGCTTATTATGCTGCTGCTCGTGCTGCTTATTATGCTGCTAGTAATGCTACTTCTTATGCTGTTTATGCTTATACTGCTGGTGCTGCTTATGCTGCTGCTGTAAAAGAACGTCAATGGCAGTATAAACAATTGCTCAAATACCTAAATGGTGAACTATCCTAATTTTCGCGGAAAATTGAATTTCTTTCAACAAGGAACAGAAAAGGAGAAAATAAATGAGCACTGGAGCAGATTGTATGATTATTGAGCGTGAGCCTGGAAAATGGTGGTATTCATTGCAAGATTATCCTTATGGAGCTACTGAAACATATACTAAGTATGGACCATTTAAGAGTGAAGATGAAGCTATTAATCATCTTGATAAAAATCATGCTAATCCGGGTAGTTTTAACGTTTTTCCTCTTTCGAGTGAAGAAGATTAAAGTGATATTTTAATAGATTTTTCTTGACATTTCTATATTTGGAGGTATAGTATAGGCAGTGTCAGAGACGAGTATAGATATTTCTTGGAGGAAATATAAAATGAAAGCTACTCTTCCTGAAGATTTAAAGTTGATTGAGTCTCCTCATATTGAGAATCACAAGCCTGATTGTTTAACAGATTGTGTTTTCATTCGACAGACTCAGGCTTATAGTTTTGGATGGCCAGTAGAGCTTTATAGGCATCCTGATGGACGTTGTATTGAATCTACATCTGCTAATACTGCATTTAGGCGTTACAAGGTGTATTCTTCTTTGCGTGCATGGGAAATTGCTAATTTGTCTCATGCTGCCCGAGACCCTGAGGGTCGTGGTGGTAGATTTTTCCCTTCTGATTATCGACGATTGAAGATTACTAAGACTGAAGTTAAATCGGAAGATAGTTTTACAGGATGGAGACATAGTCCTGCTTGTACTTGTTTTAGTTGTGGAGAAGAGGTTCTTTTTTATAAGACTCGTTATGCTCACAGTGATGCAGAGGGTTATATTCCATTTTGTGAGAGTTGTTATAGTGAGGTAGAAAAGGATGCAACAAACGTTTGAATTTCCGGTGTATTATGTTGAAGTATCAGATGTTGATTTTATAGATGAGTCTATTATGGGTGCAGATGTTCATGGTGATGATTATTCAAGTATGCGTCATTGGCAAGTAGACAGGGAGATAGCTAATGAGTTCTAATAGTAAAAGACCTGAACCTCTTGTTAAGTTGTCTGGATTAGAGTTAAATGAGGAGCAAAAACAATCGGCATTTAAATCTTTTCCTGGTAGAATGACTTGGGAGAATCGTCCTGATCTTATTGACCGGATCATTATATTTCTCAGTAAGGGAAATATTGAAGCTGCTGGTGTTTTGACAGATGAGATGATGACAGATGATGAGTGGTTGGCATCTCATTATTTTTATTTTCGCGGAAATGTATATGATAGTCCTAAATGTAATCTTGAAGAGGTAGAAACTAGAGAAGTTACCACTAGGACTCGCGATGAAATAATTGATGTGGTTTTGGAACATCTTAGTAATTATATTTCAAGGAAAATTAACAATAATGAACAGTATATCTGAATTAATTCGAGCAGCGACTATTCTCAGAAAGTATAGCAAAGAAGATGCAGATCATGCTTTTTATTTGTATGATGGAATGCTTCTTATACATGTGGGAATTATGAGAAAGAGTGTTTCTTCTGACGATTTGATAGAATTGGAAGAATTAGGATGGTATTACTCTTATAAAGAGCGAGGTTTTTATAAGGAATGTTAGATGTCAGATGAATTATCGAAGCTAATTCAAGCAGCAACTATTATTAGTAAATATTGTTCAGGTGATGATACTGTGATAGTGCGCACTGAATGGTGGTATGCAGAGGGTCTTTATCTTGGTAAAAATATTAAGAAAGAGCATGTTTCTTCTGAAGATTTAAAGACATTAGAACGATTAAATTGGGAGTATTCTTCTGAATATCGATGTTTTTGGAACAACTCTTATTAGGAGTCAATTATGAAATGTAACAAATGTGGCGCAGATAATAAGATTTCGGTTGCTCAAGTAGAACTTCTGTATAATTGTCCAGATTGTGGTACAGACGCTACTCAGGCATTGTGTGAGGTTGTAGATAACGGGACAGCCATGTGCGATGAGTGTGATATATTGATGGATTTAGTAGGGGTGAAGGTAGAATGAGGGATGTTGCATTTAGAATAAGGGTAAGATTAGAAAATGAGGAATGTGAGCCTGGTTTTGCTGGTAATGTAGGTAATATGATTCATAATATTATGGAAGCTGCGGATCGAGAGGGTATTTTATCATCTAGGGCTCCTATATCAACAGCTCATTTTTTATCTATAGAATTAGAAAATCCACGACCTGATGATCTTTTAGAAGAGGATACTTCTAAGAATTAGTGATATTGTATTCCATGGAAACCAGGCACTGTTCATTCCCGAAATAAGTGTCATATTTAAAGGAGATTGATATGTTTATTCGCCGATTGTGTGTATTGATGTTTTCGTTATTATGTTTAAATGCAGTAGCTGAACCGGAGCCGCGTATTTCTGATACTATGAGTTTTTTGGATCAGATTAAAGAATTACCTAAGCTCCGAAAAGTAACTCATTCGTGGTCATTAGATTCTTATAAGGGTACATGTCCTCCATTGTACAAAGAAGCGGGTATAACTGAATGTCCAAATCTATTTGATGGCACTGATGAAACTAATGCTGAGTTGGAAGAATATGTTAGAATTACTGGTGCTTGTGACTTATCGTTGCATTGGTCGCCAGATGAGCATTGGCATAAATGTGCGGAGTTATGTGCTAAATATAATGCAGAGTTAGGAGTTAATTATTCTCCATGGTCTGAGCAGAAAGCTCAGGGATCCAGTCCTATTCAGATGTCTTTGCCTATTGTAGGTCGTCCTTCTTATGTGATTGAGACTGATAGGGTTTTTACTAAGTTGAGTCATATTCAGGCTATAGCTCAAGAGCATGGTACAACGGTTTCTGCAGTTATGTATGATCATGAGGTATTGATTATTAATACTGCTACAGAAAAGAATGTAATACAAATGCTTAATGTTTTGTATGAGTTAGCTCATGCTGCTGCACCGGATTGTAAAGTTTATTGGTATAACCAGGGTGGGCAGGAGAAAGTTGGCACTGGTAATGGTTGGACTACATTTCATTATACTCCGATTGAGGTAAAGAATGATGGAGTATGGTCCTGTTCTGCTTATTATCCAGCTTTAGGAACAACAACTAATAAGACAGTTATAGATAAATCGGTTGTTTTCGCAAATATTCATGAAAAGGAAATGGCTGTATTTGTTTCTTTGGGTTGGTCGTGGAATTATGATAAAAACGGAGGTAGGACTAATGGAGATTATACTTATTGTACATGGCCAAGTAAATGGATAGGAGCATCACTTAATTGGCCTTGGTATTTTAGTACTCCTGAGTTAAGAGAAAGATATTTACCTGTCACGGCTGATGTTGTGTTTTTGTGGCCGGAAATTACAAGAACTCCCACTGGTAAAGAACATTTTATTGCCTATGTTAAAGGAGCAAGTCGTACAAAATGACTTGACTATAATTATGTCAGTACGAGATTTCGATCGAGATTTGTTGTATAAGAGTGTATTAAATAAAGTAGCATGGCTATTATTTAAAAATGCATATTGGACTGACATAATTAAAACAGAATACGAAAAGAATCAGAGTCGGCCGGACTTGCACGAATTTGCAATTCCGGTCGATTCTGTTCCAGATGAAGTAGATGCGTATGATTGTTTATCTTATGTTTGTGATATGATTGAACAGGTTTGGGGTAGATCTTTTTTTGATGTAACGGTTGATATGACATCTAAGGGTGTTACTTTTGTTGAATTTAGAGCAAGGATGATTGGTTTGGTTTATGCTACTGTTTTATCGTGCTCTGGTGGTGGAATTTCTTCAATGATTGTTGATGATGATTTTCCGGACAATTTAAATCCAACGCCTATTGATATTGATAATCCATTAGCACCGCAATTAGAACTTTTAGATTAGTAGTTTGATACTTTAAATTTCAAAGAATGAGTTTCTCTGGAGGCTCATTCTTTTTTTGTTTTTGGAGAAATGTTCTTGACATTCGTTGAATTTGTGGTAAGATTTGGGAGTAGATTGAAACGAAACTCAGGTTAGGAGATAACAATGTTAACGAGTACGACGGTGTCATTTTCAAATGATCGAAAAGAGACTCCACTTTGTGAGTTGTCTGTAGGTGATGCGTTTAATTGGGCAGATGACGATTGTAGAGACGGCATTAGGGTTCTTACTAGTAAGCGCCCTAGTTATATTGAATTCTGTGTTTTTCAGGGAGATTGTGTTCATTCGGTGACCGTTGGTACAGGACAAGAGAATTTTACTAGACCTGTAGTAGCTGCTAAAAAAGTAAATATTCAGGTTACTTGGTGAAGGAATAATCATGAGCAATCAAGAGTGCTTGTGTCAGAACCTAAAGCCAGATCCAGATGAGGATTTTCAGGAATATTGTACAGAATGTGGTAGGATTTGGTGGTTGTCTTTTTGTGGAGAAGATCCACATCCTACTTCGATGTATAAAGCGGTACAGAAACCGTGGGATGGCACTGTGTGGGTTGGTCATGTACAAGTAAAAGGTCCACCATTCCTAGTTGATGCTTTAAAGACGGTTGTTAAGAAATAAGGAGCAAAGATAATGGATTTGGTATTTGTTGGTACTGCAAATGGTTTGGAGAATAAGCAAGTAGCCGTATTTAGTGTATTTGATAGAACATTTCGTTTGGATGAACAAAGTCTTCGTGCTCGAATTGAAAACTATAATGCACAAGGAAACGATACTACCGTTGAGAATGCAGCACTGGCTGAACTTATTCGTTTGAATCAATAAGAATTCTGAAAGCTCCAGAAAAGTCTTGACATTTGTTGAGAATATGGTAAGATACAAGCTCACAGAAGGACAATTAAGATTGGCACCAAGGAGGAACTCTAATGATTGGCTAACTAAAGTATCGGGGCGAAAGCCATTGATGCACCAGTTAACTTATTAGGATCCAGGACTACAAGTCAGAAAAGGAGCACCGAAAATGGATTAGGTAACAGTTTAAAGTGAGGTGGATTATTGTTGTACCCTCCCGCTTCACTTGAATAGTTAATGGAATGGAATAGCAGAATGAGCTTCAATTATTGGGGCTCATTCTTTTTGTGTAAATATTTTTAATAAAACTCTTGACATTTCTTGAGGATGTGGTAATATATAAGCAGATAGGAGATAGCACCAGATAAGGAGATGGTTACATGGAAGCAAAATGTTTGGTATGTGATGAATATCATGAAGTTAATAGCTATGGTAACATGATGCTACACTTGGCTGATTCGCAACCTTGCAGAGGGGCAACTTACGCTGCTCAACGGAATACAATTCGTGGAACAGTGTCTAAAATTCTACCTGAATGGATGCATCAAGTAATTAGAGATATAGCGTACAGTCAATGCGCGACTGACCATGAAGTAAGTATAGCTGCTATAGAAGATAGACTTATTGGTCAGTTTGAAAATGCTTTTAAACTAGAACTAAGCAAACGAGCAGAACACACAGGACAAATTTCAAAATAATTTAATATTTCGCGGAAAGAAAATGTCTTGTTTCGGCACAAAGTTTTTTGTAAAATAATCGATATTCTTCTTGACAAGTCTTTTCCTATAGGGTATATTGTATGTGTTGATTATGGCACTGAACGCCTTTTTGGGGAGTAGGATAATGGCGAAGTACAATGTAGTCTCGAATATAAGAGAAGTAAATGAGGATGAAGCTGCTGCAGTTAGATCCGCTATTGGTAGCAGTTTGCATTGGACTCCTGCTGCTGAAAAAGCCATGTGGAATCGTATCGGAGTAGGTACAACTAGTCTGTCTACTAGGAAGGAAAGACAGACTGAAGTAGAATTTATAGAAGCAGAATTGGAAGCAGAATTGGAAGCAGAATACGATGATGCTTGTGATGATGAACCGAGTGAATCTGATCTGATCGAAATTGACGAGGAAGTAGGAGTATAAATAATGACTATTAAATGTGATCAATGTGCAGCCGTAGTGATAAATGGAATTCCTTGTCATGAGACTGGATGTCCCAATTCTCATATTGATTTGGCTACTAATAGTCCGTATCAGGTAGAATGTAAATTCTGTGGAACGTTGTGTGATAGACCTGTTGGGACGACATTGGCATTTTGTTCTGAGGGTTGCATTTGTGCTTATTGGGGATAAATTTTAGAATAATTCTGTATTTTGTAAAAGTATTATTCTTTTGGGTGATAAATTATGAATATAGAATGGATATCTGTGGTTATAATGGGGACATTAGCTTTTGTTGGTATTTGGTGGTTTACTAAGAATAATCAGAAAATTCGAATATATGAGCGGGATAATTTAGGAAAATATTCGGACAGATTATACGGATTACAATTGTTGTCCGCAGCTATAACATTATGGTCTTTAATTGTGGAAGTTTTTCTATTGTGTGGACAAGCACTTGCATTGGGAATGCTGATGAGTTTTATTATTGTTATATCAGCAGCATACTTGTTTATGTTGTGGGGCTTGGACAACTTTGGATAATAGTAATGAAGTCTAGAGAAATCTAGACTTTAAGTATTGTTATTCTCCGAAATAAGTGTGAGTTTGTTCAAGGGACGTCCGATGGGCGTTCTTATTTTATTAGATTTATTGATAATCTTCTTGACAATCCGAATATGCATAGTACAATATTAGAGGAGTTGGGTATAGTAAATTTAAGGGAGAAACTTGATGAGTGTGAGCGAAGATCAACTAAACCAAGAAGATCAACAAGTTAAGGAAACTATTTGTTTTGTGTGTAGGTATCATCGAAATGTAGCTCCTGCAGGTTCGTCATCTTGTCGAGATGAGTGGTACTATCAAAAGTGTTTTCATCCTGATGTAGCTCGTCCATGTGGGAATGATCCTGTTACTGGAAAAAAGCGTTTTATGGCGAAGAACGATTTAGGAACCACTTATTATACTGATGAAGAATTTCCGCCTTGCAGGAATATTAACAGCTTTGGAGAATGTGAGTTGTTTGAGGAAAAGTCGAAGGAAGACCAACTAGAGTTTCATGCGACTGAGCCAGAAACAGGGATAATCAATATGGGACATTCATCTATGATGGAAATAGCTCAGGAGTTGGGTTCTTTTAGGTTGGCTTACAATTTGGCAAGATCGATGGAGATTATCAGTGAGTCTGATAAAGCTAATTCGCGTGATTGGGCAGCATTGTCTAAAGGTTTGTACCGTTATGCCCGAAAAGGCAGGTTTACAAGATTTTTTTGATTTTATTGAGGAAAAGACTTGACAACCGTTGAGGATGTGGTAAGATTAGGGCAGAGTTAAGGTTGAGTTGGTTTTGGTTTCTAACAGTATTGGAGAAAGACAATGGCAGTTAAGAATGAGAGTGGAGCGGTCAAGGGCAAGCGTGGTGGAAATTCGTTGGCGGATCAGATCAAGATTCTGGAGAGCAAGGTTGGTCCTGAGGGTACTAAGAAGGCTCAGGCTATTCTTGACGGGAATGATCCTGATGTTATTCGTCTGGCTTTCAAGAAGATTGCCAAGCCGAATACGGGACTTCCCAAGACTGTCGAGACGTTGCTCGCTAATGTCCCTGCTGGTGAGCGTGATGCTCTGCGTGAGAAGCTGATGGCTGCGAAGGCGAGCTAATTGGCAATAATACACATGGCGTGAGAAAGGTTACTCGAAAGGGTAACCTTTTTTGCGTTCTTTTTTATTTTCTTCTTGACATTACTAAGATATGTTGTAAGATATAGTTAAGGTGAATGTTTTCTAATATAGGAGCTAAGTCATGGATCAATCCGGAATTTTTATTGAGCGGGCAATTTGGTTTATTGAATGTGCAGTTTGGATTATAGCTGTTGCTTCATCTTGTGCTGTAATCCTTCGGTTATATGCACAAGGTAAACATGTACAAGCGGGCAGGAGAGTTGTTGTACCTGTTCTTTATCCGACTCTTATTGCTATTTCAACATGGTTGTGGATTATAGCAGGATGTTTTACGAAGTAAATTCAAGCTGTATGACTAAGGGGGGCGTCCTATGAAAGTTATATGTTACATGTTGGATTCAGAGTGTATTGGTTATGCAGACATGTCAGTAAGACCGGAAGTAGTTCATTGGAAGAAGGGGTATGAAAATTCAAATACTACAGAATCATTGATATTTGAATATAAGCAATCAGATCCAGAATCGTTGTTTGGATTGTCAAGTAGTACTATACGAAAACTCTTCAGAAATGTTAAACCTATACCGTTCATTTTTGAATGTGGGTATAAGGACAAAAGGAAGAAATAAATGCAAATAGTAATAGCTTGGTATGTATAATTTTTACCTGGATTATTTTTTGGCAGTGTAAGAAAAAAGGTGAAGATGTTTGGTGTGAATGGCGGTTTTCTTTTGATGTATTGGTATGGATAGCAGCAGTTGTTACTATTATAGATTATTATTGTCCCGGACTATTTTAACATATCAAAAATTTCACTTTTTCGCGGAAAATAGATTTTTCTTCTTGACATTTCCTTTAGGTAAGGTAAGATACTAGCAGATGAGAGGAACTAAGGTTATTAGATAGAGGTTAGATATGAGCTTACACGAACGAAAAATGCTAGTACAAGACCCTGATTGTGACACTCAGTGGAATTCACTAAATGATATTCTGCCTGAAGGAGATATGGAAGTTTGGTATATGAAGCCAGACTTCTTTCGTGATGGAATTTGTGGAGTAAAGCCAGACAGGAATGCTCTTGATAGAACTCATGTTTTGCTGGGTAGTATTAAATCGCTCATTCCTGATAATCTAGATTATGCTTGGATGGAGCTTCAAGGTGAACGGTGGAGTCCTAAGGGTAATGCCCGAAATCTTTTGAAAGCTAAAGGATTGGAGCATACTAGTATGAGTGTTGGTGATTGTTTTCGATTTAAGAATGGAGAAGTATGGGTTGTTGCTGCATTCGGTTTTGAATTGGTACGATAGAGGAGTGTAATTATGGATATGAGTCATTTGTCGTTGTTTATAACTGTTTCGGTGTGGCTTACAGCTATTTATTCCACGATTAGTTTTGTGATACTGTTTATGCAATATGATCCAGCAGAATGTGAGGCTCCTAAGGAAGTAGCGGCAATTATGGTTTTGTCGTGGGTATGGATTATTACTGGATATCTTGCAGGTTAAAAGTTTAAGAATTTTCTTGACATTGATTAGAGACATGGTAAGATATACGCATTGGATAGGACCAGTAGCTCAGTTGGTAGAGCAACCGCCTTTTAAGCGGTTGGTCGCAGGTTCAAGTCCTGCCTGGTCCATTTCTGCCTAATTATGGCTGATTTTGGTTTATTGAGTTAAATGGGAGTATATACAATGGAAGATAGAATTGTATTTTGCTTGAATTTTTCAGCCTGGGCTATTTTGTTGATGCCTCTTGTCGGTATATTCATGTTGTTATGGAGATCTGATATTAACAATCAAGAGTTGTCTATTAAGCTTGAAATATCTCCTGTAATGATTGTAGCTTTTGGATGGTTGTTAGCTGGGTGGATAACATAGGAGACGGGTAATGTTAATTTTCTTAACCAGCACTGCTATTATTGGCACTGTATTGTTTATCGGTATTCTTGCATTGCTCATTCAGGGTTTAATGAGCAGTTTGACTAGGACAAAGGGTGAAGATTCTAATTCCTTTTAATTTCGCAGAAAGTAGATTTTCTTCTTGACATTCTCTTAGAATCTGGTAATATACTAACATAGTTAAGACGGTTCTTTTGAGGAGTAGGAAAAAATGATGTTGTTGACAAAAGCTAATCGGAAAGCGTTGCCGGGCCTTCTGAGTCAAGATGGTAAGGGCAAGCAAGCGATTGCTCATGTTAAGTTTTTTGGTGGTAGTGACTGGTCTTTCTATGCTAGTGAATTTGGGGATCGTGGAGATGGTGAAGAGTTTTTTGGGCTGTGGTCAACATCTCAAGGTAGTGAGTTGTGTTCATTGTCTTTGGAGCAGTTGCAAAGTATGAGATTTCCCCCGTTTAGTTTGCCTGCTGAGCGAGATAGATATTTTAAGCCTTGTACTTTACAAGAGTGTGAGGATAAACGACCGTAAAGTGATAACAAAATGTTCCTTGTCTCACCTCCGGGCAAGCAAGTCAGAGTTCATTCTGGCTTGTTTGCTTTTATAGGATTCTTTCCGAAATAAGTGCCTGATTAGCTAATGGATTCATTTTTCGCGGGAAATAAATCTTTCGATGTCCTGAAAAAAGTCTTGACATTCTTCTAGATTGTGGTATATTCTAGGTAGTGGATAGGACATTAACCTGAAAGGATAAGAAACATGGACGCATTGAAGACTTATGATCTTTCGGATGGACGCAAGTTGGAAATTTATCATGATGAGGATGCTGAATCTCCTCGTGTGTGGGATAATATGGGAATGATGGTATGTTTCCATAGAAGGTATAACTTGGGAGATTCTAAAACCGATCATGGCTATGATATGGATGTTTACAATAGTTGGGAACACTTGAAAGGAGCTATCGTTCGTGACAATCCTGATTGTGTAATTTTGCCTTTGTATTTGTACGATCATTCTGGAATTACTATTAGTACCGCTCCATTTAATTGTCCGTGGGATAGTGGTCAAGTGGGATTTATTTTTCTTGAACGAGAAAAGATTGATAAGTATTTCAAGGGCAATGATGAAAAAGCTAAGGATGGCTTGATGAGTGAAGTTAAGCTGTATGATATGTATCTTAGGGGTAATACGTATGGCTTTGTTGTCCGGGATACGGAATGTGAGCATTGTGGTGGACCGGGTAAAGAGTTGGATTCTTGTTGGGGATTTTACGGTAGTAGTTTTGTAGAGAATGGCATGTTGGATAGTATTCCGGATTTGAGCGAAGACGATGTAACGATGTTAGAGAAGGAAGGATAGGCAAACATGGAAGATAGAATTGTCTTTTGTTTGACTTTTGTGGCTTATGCTGTTCTTTTGATGCCATTGCTGGGAATGCTTTGGACGATGTTGGCACATTCAGATGATAAGGAGTTTGCGATTAATATTAAATTCTCTCCGACTTTGTTTTTGGCTATTGCGTGGGTACTGTCAGGGTGGATATTTTAATTTTCGCGGGAATATAGAATTCTCTTGACTTTTCTCAGGAATATGTTATAGTACATATGGAGAAGTTGTAATAAGCCCCTGTGGCCAAATGGACAAGGCAAGTTTTTTCTAAGAACTGGATTGGGGGTTCGAATCCCTCCAGGGGTATTACAGGAAAACTTTATGAAGGTTATCTGTTATTTTTTAGTTGATGACGGTTGTGTAGGATATGCTGATATGTCAGTGAGACCACAAAAGGTTCATTGGCGTTCAGGATTTGAAGATAGTGATACTACTAGTTCTTTGGTTTTACAATGTAAAGAATCAGACTTGAATTCACTTTTTGGGATGTCTGAAGATGCGGTTCGGAAGAATTTTTCCAATGTATTGCCCCATAAAATTTATTTTGAAGCTGGTTGATTTTAACATACTAAAGGGAGATTGTCATGGAATGGATTAAAACTTCTGACAAATTACCACCCATGGTTAAGGATGGTCTTGATTGCAGTGATTTAGTATTATGTCAAGATTGTAATTTTAATACATGGCTTGGTTATGTTCTTTATGACAGTTATAATGGACTTAAGCCTAAATGGATTCAACAAGGGAGAGATATGTACAGTCTACGCAATATTGTCCGTTGGGTCGATTTAAGTGATGTTACAAAAAATATTTCTGAATTTTCTTCTTGACAAACTCTGATCTTGTGATATATTCTAAGTAGAGAATTTGGAGTGAAGAAGAGAGGATATGAGAATGGGTACTTGTTTTTATAGTCGAAAAGATTACGATCCAGCTCAACTTGATTTTGATGTTCGGTCTGATCCTAAAGTTCATATTGGAAAACGGTCAGCAGCCGGATGGTATTGTTGGGACTGTGGAATTACTCTTTGTAAAGATGGGAAAGCAGGAGTTCATTTAGGCAGATCAAATTGGTTGGAAGTGTGTCCTATTTGTAGAAAATCGAAAGCAACAGAAGATTTGAATATTAGCTCAGTGGGTAGGGAATTGGGTTTCTGTACAACGAAACCACAAGTTAAAACCGGAGTTGCTAGTTGCTGTTCATTCTCTTGGGCAATGCCTCACACTGATTTTGCAGCACTGGTTAATATGAAGCTGGAAGGGTATGATGAGCCAGATAAAGTAATTGTGAATGAATATGGAGACCTTTTCACTATGGAGGAATTTCTTGAAGTTTTGAAAGAGTGTCCTATTCAATTTTTTGATACAGTCGGAGATAGCTTTCAGTAGAGAAGAAAATTATGCAAATTTCATTGGACTGTTATGGTATTGTCGTAGAGATTGCAGGACATAGAGGATGGATTATTTCTAGCAATTTGAAAGAAGTTTGTCCTCATTGTAATAAGTCTGATTGCGTTTTCAGTTGTGATGAATCTCAAGCTGAGTTTAGAGATTTAGATGCAGAACCTAATCTTGAACGAGAAACAGAGCAGCACGTAGGTAGACGAATGGGATTTAATCATCGTATGGATATAATTGAATCTCTAATTATTGCTCATGCTTGTGCTGGTGTAGATGTGACAGCTCCGGCTTATACAGAGGGAATTGAGGTTGTAGTAGAAGAATCCACTAAAATGCTTGTATAATTCAAGTGACCCAGAGCAAGCTGAATTAGAGACCCGGTCAGCTTGCTCGTTTTTGTTCAACTGATCATCTCCGAAATAAGTGCCAGATTCGATATTACTCATTTTTCGCGGAAAATAAATCTTTCTATGTTCTGATTTTTCTCTTGACAAACCCTGAATATAGGGTATAGTTATAGCGTAGGATTCAGGAATTAATAAGAGAGGAACAAAGAAAGGATAAAGTAATGGCTGATAATTATTTGTTGTATTCAGAACTTTTGCCTGTAATTAATCCCAGAGAGCGTAGTTGGTGTTCTGCGGAAATTGAAAGGATAGCAAAAGCAGAAATTGAAGCAGATCAGGATTGTCCAGAACAAGACGAATCTTCTGGTAATATTGTTTTAGATGCTGAAGGTGTGTGGTTTTATTCAGAAGAATACGGCAATCCGGATTCTGTAGCCAAGTTTGTACAGCGATATTTAAGGGAATGGAAACCGGATAGTTGTTTCTCGATTCAGTATGCTGAAACTTGTAGTAAACTTCGTGTAGGTAATTTTGGTGGTGGAGCCATCTTTATTACTGCTTATGATATTCAGTATATTAATACTCAAGATTGGGTACAAAATAAACTGAACAAATTTAAGGCATAAACATTGCAAACTTTTTTACCTTATGCTGATTTTGACAAGAGTGTTCAATGTTTGGATTTCCGACGATTAGGAAAACAACGAGTAGAAGCCAAACAAATAATAATAACTTTGACTGAGGGTAGCCGATGGTTTAATCATCCTGCAGTTTTAATGTGGAATGGGTACATTGATGCATTAAAATTGTATATGAATAAATGTATTCGAGAGTGGATACACCGAGGCTACAAAAATACCATGACATTGGCAGATGTTTCTACACAAATACAAATGCCACCATGGTTTGGGAATAATGATTTTCATGCTTCTCATCGGTCAAATTTACTTCGAAAAGATATACAGTGGTATTCACAATTTGGCTGGACAGAACCAACAGGTTTAGCCTATGTCTGGCCTGTAAAGAAACAATGAACATATTTTTATGCAAAATTTTCCGGTTTTCTTCTTGACAAGACCAGCCTATGTAGTAGAATACAATAGTAGAACATGGTAATTGGATGTCAGCATAAAGGAATGAATCGATGAAAGCTACCCTGCCTAAGTATTCTATTGGAAACAAAGCAGTCGGTCGGGATTATGTAGTTTCTAGGGCTGTTGGGGATACTTGTAGTCCTTCATGTCCGTTCTTGGGGAAGCAATGTTACGCGCGGAAAACGGAATATTTCCATCCTCAGGCACGTGCAAGCGGACAAGACAATTCTCGTATTCATGCCGATGCTTGGCAGAATCTGTTTAAGCTAGTACGCCGATCCGGCAGAGCTTTACGATTGCACGAACGTGGTGATTTTGGTAATGGGCGCCTTCATTCTATTGACAGGGATTATGTCCGTAGTTTAGAACGGGCACTGAAGTCGGATGATACGCCACTTGTTTGGACTTACACTCATATTTATCATCCTAGACTAGCACAACTTAAGAAAGTGACGATTTACGCTTCGGTCCACAATGGGGATGATATTCGACAAGCTACCAAAGCGGGATTTACGCGGTTTGCGTTGGCTATTAGCCATGTTAGGGCAGAACGTGCTCATACTCAATATCACAAGATGCCGAGATACAACGGTCCTCAGTTTGTTACACTGTTTGGTAAGAATTGGGTAGTATGTCCTAAGCAATACAATGCAAAAGGTAAACCATTGCTGCAATGTGATACTTGTGGCATTTGTCAACGTGGACTGCATAATGTAATCTTCTTGCTTCATTAGGATAGATAGGATGTCTAACGGAAAGTACATTAATACTTGGCTAAGCAAGGTTGCGAATTATACTATCATTAGGTTAGGGCATGATAAGCCTAATGGTACTAGAATGTTGTATCTTATGGGCACAACGGTGGTTGATTTATCTACGGGGCGATTCTTGTATGGTGATTGTGAATGTACATTTGTACGGGATGATTTTAAGCCAACTGAAGAAGAATTAAGACTGTATGCTCCTACAGTGAGAGGATAAATAATGGAATGTAAATGCGGGAATAAGGATATGGGGTTTGACTGTACATGTCAATGGGTAGAAGATCATCCTGGAGATATTGATTTTTGCTGTATTTATTGTGGGATATATACGGCAGATAAGCCAAGATGTAATGAATGCGTAGTTAATCCAAGTGAGAAGGGTTTGCCTAGATCATAACATATTTTAACGTGATAACAGAAGCGGTAGACTAGTTTGCCGCTTTATTTTGTTCTATCTTCCGAAATAAGTGCCATATCTCTATTTTTCGCGAAAATAAATGTTTCTTAGTTCCAAAATAGTCTTGACAAGTCTTTTGGGTGTGCTATACTCGGTTTAAAAAGCCTATTGGTTTATTTTCTGATTTTTCTCTTGACAAACTCCGGAACGTAGAGTATATTCTAGGTAGTGAAAGACAAAACCCTCAACGGAGTAGAAATTATGATCGTTAAAACTCCCGATGTCTGTAACGGAGCTGCTAGAATTGATGGAACTTGTATGCCTGTTTGGTTTATTGCATCATACATAAATGGCGACGAAGCAATACTTACGAATTTCCCTTATCTTAATCAAGCTCAACTTGATGCTGCTTGGGAGTATTATGATACTCACAAACAAGAGATAGTGTCGGATATAAAGGCGTATAGTTATGGAAAATCCCCCTACTAACCTCTTCCTTAAAAACTCGTTTCTGGTGATATTGTCGAAATAGACATAACCGTTAAAGCTGTAAATGATCTAGAAAGGATTAAGTAATGCCTACTATTGAAACAAAAACAGGTTCTGCTACTAGTCCTCAACCCAGTAATGATAAGGGCATCCTAATTGCTCATCTTTGTAACGATCTTGGTGTATGGGGAGCAGGCTTTGTTTTGGCTGTTAGTGACTTGTCAATGGCTCCAGAAACTGCATATAAAGCCTGGGCAAATGAATATAACAGAGCAATCCCTCGTGGATTGATTCAAATTGTAGAAGCCAAACCGAATATTTTTGTGGCAAATATGATCGCTCAGTTCGGGACTATGCCGCATCCGCCTTCCTGCGAATGCGGCGAATGTGATGGATGTTTGGTAGATTATCTCGCTCTTACTCATTGTTTGCAGACTATGTTTATCAGAGCCATTCAACTTGATTGTGATGTACATATTCCAGCAGGAATGGGATCAGGTTTGGCAGGTGGAGACAAAGACACTATTCATGCTATGATTGAAAATGCAGCTCGAATTGCCGAGTCTAAGTATACTGTTAACCCTTATAATATCAATGTCACACTGTGGGAGTTTTTAGATACAACCGCTTTATCGTTTGTGCCCGACAGTTTTTAATTGATGAAAAATCTGATTTTCTTCTTGACAAACTCCGGAATGTAGAGTATATTCTAAGTAGGTTGAGACAAGGGTTTCAACAAGTATGGCAGACAGAAAAGGAATGAATCAATGACCGTTTTGAATCGAATCAGCGACAAAGACCGTAAGGATTGGGTAAATGCCGATGAAAGCTTGCGGGATGCCTGGAAAGAATCCGGGAAAAGTAGGCGTCGATGGGTGAAAGAAAATGCAGAGATGATTGATGATGTTATTACCGGTAGCAGAATTCAGGGTAGTGAGCCGGCGCACTCTTTAACACTGGCTTATGCCTAAAATAAGGATACACTGATGTCTTTTTCATTAAGTTTCTCTGAAGATTTTTTTGGCAGCCCTGAAGATCTGGTGGATATTACAAAGCCACCGGCTACAGTCTGCGCTGCAATTAAAGCTATCCCTGATGAAGAATGGGAAGAAATTTGTGAACAAGTGTTCTGGTCTAAGCCAGAAGAAGTAGAATGGGAAGATATACTCGACCAAATTAAGACGGTGAATACTTGCTCTAATCTAGATAGTCCAGTGAGAGTTTGGATTGATGAACAAGGATATTACACTGTTGATGTACATGAAGAAGCCGATGTTAAGAAGGGACGTAAACAGGAATGTAATCATGAGCCTGATTTTTCGTCAATTGCTCATTCCGATAAGGCTGTTGGAGATTTGAATGAGGAATGTATACTTGATGTGAATTGTAGACATTGTGGCAGAAGTGGAGCGTTTCGAGTTGATACTACTACAGAAATTGATTGGTAAAAGATACCATATATACACCAATTGCACAATTTAACACTTAGAGAGCGGTGAAAACCGCTCTTGCTTTATATATAGAACATGTCCGAAATAAGTGCTTGCTCTGCTCTTTAGTGCTCTGTTTTTATGGATAATTCATATTTCCGCGAAAAAGAATTTTCTCCTAAAATCAAAGATTCTTCTTGACAGACTCCCGAACATCGAGTATATTCTAAGTAGGTTGAAACGAGAACCCTAACGGAGTAGAAACAATGACCGGAACGATGACTCAAGAGACTATCATTGATACGATTCGTCCTATGGCTACCTCGGGTTTCCTACAGTCGGTATTGAGCCAATTCAATCGCAAAGGCTATTTGACTCAAAATCAATGGAATGTACTCGAACGTATTGCTGATGAAAAAATCAATCCCAAACCGAAAGTCGTGCTGGATTTTGCTGCTATTATTACTCTTTTCAATACTGCTGCAACTCACTTGAAATTTCCGAAAATCCGCCTGCAATTGAAAAATGGTGATCGGGTGGTTTTGAGTAGGGCTGGAATGAGAGCAAAACAACCCGGCACGATTAACGTCACAAATGGCGGAAAATTCGGCGAACCGGATAATAAGTGGTACGGACGTATCAATCTGAATGGAGTTTTTCAAAGCTCAAATGATTGTACTGAGGAAATTCAAGAACTTCTAATGACGTTTTCTCGTGATCCAGAAGGCGTAGCAACGTCTCATGGTCGATTGACTGGGAATTGTTGCTTCTGTGGACGCTCATTGACCGATGAAAGATCAACGGATGTAGGATATGGACCGACTTGCGCTAGCCATTTTGGGCTTAACTGGGGAGATTGATATGTTTCAAGGTCAGACGAAAGAACGTATTGCTCGGTTTGCTGAGGATTTTGGAAAACCTCATGCAGAACAGGAAATTAATGGTGAAATTGTAGGCTTTTGGAGAATCCCAGGAGGAATTTTGAAGTGTAGGTCACTTGCCGGAAGGAATAAAGGAATGTATGATCCGTTTGATTCTATAACTATCACTTGTTCAGAAATACATGCTATTGAACGTATACTGAAGCTGATTCCGACTATGCCGTCACCAATAGAATCTATCGAAATAGAATAAGAAAGGCTCGCTTGAAAAAGCGAGTACAAACATATATTACCCGAAATAAGTGCCAAACCCGCTATTACTCATTTTTCGCGGAAAAAGAATTTTCTCCTAATTTCTATTTTTCTCTTGACAAACTTCTGAACATTATGTATACTCTAAGCAATGAAAGACAAGACCCGAATTAACTTCCGAAACAGAAAGTGAAGAATAATGAACTTCTCTCAAATACCCCAGTATAGTTATGCCAGTTATTCTGTAGATCATTGTTTGTCATTTTTGCCAGAATCTGTACAAAAATATGTAGACGAATATGGACTAGATCTTAATCCAGACTTTCAACGTGCTCATGTATGGTCTAAACTTCAACAATCTCGCTATGTAGAATTTCTACTAAAAGGTGGACGATCATCTAGAGATTTGTATTTCAACGCTAAAGGATGGATGAGAGATTTTAAAGGTCCATTTGTTATCGTCGATGGAAAACAACGATTGCAAGCATGTCTGGATTTTATGGATAATAAGGTCAAAGTATTTGACGGGTTGTTTTTCAAAGACATTGAAGGGAGAATGTCGCTCTGTCTTACTTTGAAATTCCACATTAACGATCTACCTACTCGTCTTCAAACACTAAAATGGTATCTAGATTTAAACGAAGGTGGAGTAGTCCATACTTCCGATGAATTACAAAAAGTCCGATCATTACTAGATGAAGAAATAGGAAAAACTCAAGATTTCTCTTGACAAACCCATAAGCACAGAGTATATTCTAGGCGATGAAAGAGGATACTCTAACGGAGTTAGTATCATGAATGAAGCAGTAACAGACGCAGTTGTTATGGAGAAATTAGAGCAATTAGACGAAAGATCTACTCGTCTTTTTGCTTGTGATTGTGCAGAACATGTGCTGCCCTTCTTTTTGAGTGACCATTACAATGATACCAGACCAGCAAAGGCTATCGATGTAGCGCGTCGATACGCAAGAGGCAAAACCACTAAAGACGAATTGAAAACTGCTCGTAATGATGCTATGTGTAGTTATTGTGACTGTCAAGAGGATATTCGCAATTCTCACCGATGGTATTCTAAATCTTATGCAGCTTCAAGTGCTGCTAATGCTGCTGCCATGTCTGCTTATTTGATTAATGGTGGACCACGAGCAGTTATACGATGCGCCGTAGAAGCTGCATATTGCTCTGTATATCATACCATGAATACGTCGTATGCTGAGGCTGACAGAATTAAACAACAAGAACTAGAATGGCAGTATCAAAAACTACTGCAATATCTAAATAATAAAATTCCCTGATTTTTCTCTTGACAAACCCATAAGCACAGAGTATATTCTAGGTAGTGAAAGACAAGAAACACCCTTTAACGGAGCACGACAATGGAAGACGCAACAACAGTCGCAATCGCCAAAGCAATCAAAGCCGCTACGTTGAAAGCCGCAAGAAACAATCTTCGTCCCGGTGAATATCCGATCGACGAAACCTTTTCTCTGCAAGGTTATATCCGGGTGGCAAAGGATACCGAGAGAACTCCCACTGCAAACATTCCGGTACTCGAAGCATTGGCGTTACTGTTGCATGACGCCGGTATTACCGGAAAGAATGCTCTGAATGCTCTTAAAACCGCTATGATAAGGGCTCTGGAGCAAGACGAAGAAGTAGAGACGATTATCAGTAGTATGCGTGAAAACATGGACAAAGCAGAGAAAGCCGTCCGTGAAACGCTCGAATCGTTGCCCAAGGTGCCAGTAAAGGGTAAAGTTACAACGAATCTACAACTCCACGCTATGGAATTGGTTTGTTAATATACAGTTAATACACAAAGGATAAAATAAAATGAAAACTGAAGGTGATCCACCGGGCAGAAAATGAGGCTTTATAAGGGTTTAGCCTCCCAGTAAATTAATATAATAATGAATTGAAACAGGGTAGCTTTACAACTAGCTACCCTGTTATTTAACAATATATATCACCCGAAATAAGTGCCAAACCCGCTATTACTCATTTCCCGCGGAAAAAGAATTTCCTCCTAATTCCTGATTTTTCTCTTGACAAACTCCAGAACACAGAGTATATTCTAGATAGTGAAAGACAAGAACACCTAACGGAGTCGAAACGGAAAGGCAATCAAATGGCAAGTATGTCTCAAAAAGCGAAAAAAGATTATCTCAAATCTCCATATCATTGCCCATATTGTAATGGTACTGATCTTGATGATGGAGAAAGAGTACATTGGGATGAACCCGTAACTGCTGAAATAAAATGCGCCACATGTAATAAACGATGGAGAGATGTATTGGAAGTTAGTGATATTGAAGAAATTGAAGATTGAGAATCAATATCACTTATGAGAGTAGCGAAAGCTACTCTCCCTTTATATATAAAACATACCCGAAATAAGTGCCAAACCCGCTATTACTCATTTCCCGCGGAAAAAGAATTTCCTCCTAATTCCATCTTTTCTCTTGACAATCCCACAAACACCATGTATATTCTAGATAGTGAAAGACAAGAACACCTAACGGAGTCGAAACGGTGAAATATTACGGAAAAGCTCAGCAAGTCGCCGAAAATATCCTCAAGGCTTTCGAATCAGGCAATGTCCCAAAAGCTCTGGCTCCGATCTTTATAGATCATGCTGGCAGACATTGCGATACCTACTCATGGTCGAATCAACTGCTAGTGGCTCTGGCTGGCTGGTCCGATGCTATGGGGTACGGAAGTAAAGAACATAACTCCGGATGGTTGTCTGTTGGACGCCAAGTCCGTAAAGGAGAAAAGGCAACCTATATTCTCGCTCCTTGCGTTGCCAAAGTAGACGACCCTAAAGCAGAAGGTGGAAAGCGTACTATCATCCGGGGATTCCGAGCGGTTACTGTTTTCGGTCTTGAACAAACCGATGTCATAGATGAAGCAAAATGGGAAAAGCATAACAAAGCCAATGAAAAAGTAGACCAATTCTTGTCTGACTTGCCGTTGCGAGAAGTAGCAGAAGAATGGGGATTGACTCTGCAAGCATACAGCGGGAAAAAGTCTAACGCTTATGGCTGGTATCGGCATGGTCAAGCCATTGCTCTTGGCGTTGAGAATCTGAGTACATGGGCTCACGAATTGGTACATGCTGCAGACCATAAGAACGGCAAACTGGTCGAACGTGGTCAACATTGGCGTAGTGAATGCGTGGCAGAATTGGGTAGCGCAATTCTTATGATGTCTATGGGATATGATACCGATGCTGATCTAGGTGGAGCATGGGATTATATCACCCGATACGCTGAAACTGCTAAAATTGAACCCATTAAGGCTTGTATGGATGTTTTGAACCGCACATGCGAAGCAGTAGCGTTGATCTTGGAAACAGCAAAAACTACAAAGGAGATTGATCTTGAAGCCGTAGCATAAACAAATGAAGTAACAGGATTAAATATTACAGGGCGGCGAAAGCCGCTCTGGGTTTATATATGGAACATACCCGAAATAAGTGCCTATTCGCGCGGAAAACATATTTCCCAAAATCTTAGATTTTTCTCTTGACAAGCTCAAAAACTATGGTATACTAAAAATAAAAAAGTTAAGTGGGCTCCAGAATATCGGAGTCCACTTTTCTTATAATTTCCCCTATTTTTCTCTTGACAGACCGAATTCTATCATGTATATTGTATATGTTGGTGGAGACGATTGAATACTTCAGAAAGGTATAACGGTGGCTTCCAAGTACAACACAATGAGCAATATCAGAGAAGTAAATGAGGAAGAAGCAGCAGAAATCCGCAGAATGATCGGAAGTACAACCCAATGGACACCGGCTGCTGAAAAAGCTATGTGGGAAAAGTTGGGAATCGAAACTCCAGAATCAGAAACAATCGACCATGAAGAGGAAGATTGGGGATTTAATATAGACCCGTCAAACGAAGAATTAGAGAAAATCGAAAGCAACTAATAAGGACAGAACAATGGTACTTCAATGGAATCACACAAGAACGGGTCGACCTATGAGTGTTACTTACAAGACTTTTGGTATGGCTTGGATTCGTGTTGCTATGGTACGAGCTATCTTTCCAGGACATCCATTTACATTGAATGGACAACCAATCTGATTACTCGTTTTTTGCGGAAAAAGATTTTTCTCTTGACAGACTCCCGAACATCGAGTATATTCTAGGTAGTGAAAGACAAAAACACTCAACGGAGTTAAGACGATGAGCAAAGAAACCAACGACAAGCCAGTAACTCAAACGCCTACACAGGTTGCCCGAGAGCAAGGAAGACAGAGTATGTCGCCTCTAGAGCGATTCAGAGACGAACTAGAGGAAGATATGGATGCTGCTATGAATGCTGCTCTGGAGGAAGGCTTGAACAAATGGTACGCCGAAGGAATAAGCCAATGTTGAAAGATCAAAAAGAATTCTATAGTCTAGCTGAAGCTCCTGTATTGGCGGATTATGAGTCTTTGTATGTCGATGATTGTACTAAATGGCATACGTGGAAGAACCCCATCAGAGATGACTGTGTAGCCATTATGGCTAGGCTAACCGGAGAAATGCGTGCTCCAAAAAAAGGCGAGTGGTATATCTCTGGAGCAGAACCGCAAGCATGGAGAGCCCCAAATAATCTAACTACCAAATTCCATATTGCTAAGCTAGTTGTAACTAAGACAGAAGTAGTTACAAGTACAGTGGAATGGTACACTCAAGGAATACGCATATGAAAGTACAACAGCTTAAACTCGGACTGAAACTGTATGTTTCAAGTAATACCAAACTAACTCTAGATGAACAGCGAGAGTTTTTGAGACGATTGTTAGAAAAAGCATACTGTGAGTTAAATTACCATGACAGTATTGGAACAAATAAAGTCAAGGTAATTGATACAGATATGTTTGTTACTTAGGAATCGATGCGAGAAGACAGGCAAGCATCCCTAAGGATATAAATAATAAAGACTCCCCGTACTCTTATGCCTGACGGGGGAGTCTGATATAGCGCAGAATTCCCATCCGAAATAAGTGCTTAATTAAATAAGAACAAAAGTTTTAATTTAAAAGACATATGATATAGTTCCACCCCTCCCATCCGAGATTTGGGTCCTACTTTTGGATTTTGGAGGGGTATCCCCGTGCTAGTCTGATTAGCTGTTTCTTTCTCTTGCCCCAAGTTGCCAGGAGTATAATAAATCAATATTTTATAGTGGGGTACTTTTTTCAGGTATGGGTACCCTAAAAAGTGTAAAAATATATATAATAAAAAATTTGGCGGAAAAATATAGATTTTTTATTTATAGAGAACTTTTGGTATAGTTATGTAGTCTAAATGTATGGAGGTATTATTATGTTTAAAGATAATCATAGTCGTTTAATTGGTGGTATAGTATTGATAATATCATTAGGATATGGTGGTATTTGTTGGTTTGCATCTAGTGGATCTACGAATAAGACAGAATTAGTTGAAGATGTTGTTATTACGAAGAAGAAGACTCGTTCGTCTAAAGGTCAGATAAAAGAGAAGAAGACTCGTCGTAGTAAGCAGACATCAGTTGAGATTAAATCTAGTAAGAAGAAGACTCGTTCTAAGGATAAGAAAGTAACAAGTCGTAAGAAGCGTCGTAGTAATCGCAAGGATGATATAAAGCGCAAAGATAAGAAGATGCCACCTGCAGCGTAAATAATAAAAATCGCGGGAAATAGAAAATTATTGCGGTAATTCGCTGGTCCATGTGGTTTTGCAGTTTGTGCAGTGATATTGAGTGGTTTCACAACCTAGTCCATGATTTATTTGTGGTCCTATTTCTTTTATAGAGGAATGGGACCATTTTGTATTTTGTGGTGCATTTTTAGGCATAGGTTTTTCTGAAGTACAGACATATCGTCCATTTACGGGATCTTTTGGCCAATTTGTGTTAAACATTGAGTTCTTCTTTAAAAAATCGCGGGAAATAATTTAATATTCTCTAATTAGTGCATTACTATTATATGTTATGGTGTTGATGTTGTCAAGAATTTTTAGCAAGTTTCTTGACATTTGGCTATGGCATGGTATAGTGTATTGTGATGATGAGGTTTGAGAGTTTAGTTTAAGTAAAGTGGTACTGCAGTAATTGGTTCTGGATGAGAATAGGGATTTATTTCCGCGAAAATGAGGAATTGTGTTCATGATCACTAATACTACTCTGTTTAAAGCTACTGGAGTTGATGCTTATCCTTGTCATGGAGGACATGGACAGTGGAGTAAACCTACAGAAACAGCTCCTGGAGAATGGATGCATTTTATTGAGGATATAGAGCCTTGTAAAAGGGGTTATCATGTATGTGAGGGAACACAAGTATTTAAATGGATTGGTGAAGAACTTTACGAAGTAGAAATTAAAGGAGAGCAGATTAGAGAAAAAGATAAAATTGTAGCTCAACAAGCACGTCTTGTAAGAAAATTCAAAACTTGGAATAAAAGAACAGCTAGACTCTTTGCTTGTGATTGTGCGGAACATGTATTACATATTTTTCAGGAGAAATATCCTGATGATACTCGACCAGCAGAAGCTATAGATGTAGCTAGATTGTATGCTAATGGGAAAGCAACTGAAGAAGAACTAAATAAAGCGCGTGCTGCTGCTGCAGCTGCTGCTGCTTCTTACAATACTGCTCGTGCTGCTCGTGCTGCTCGTGCTGCTGCTTATGCTGCTGCTGCTTCTGCTTATTATGCTGCTACTGACGCTGCTGATGCTGCTTATTATGCTATTGTTTCTTACAGAAACGAACGCACATGGCAGTATAAACAACTAATCAAATACCTAAATGGAGAAATTAAATAAGAATATTTGTTAGCCTGGTATAATCTCGTTGTTTTTCAAAATTCCTCTTTTCGTAAAAGAGGGCATAGTTCAAAGTTTAGTGATAGTTTTGATAGGATTTTCACAAAGGAGACGTAGTATGAGAAATTGGTTTATTTTGTTCTTATTTTTGTTTGGTTTTAGTGGGATGGCTTATGGGCAAACAGATAAGTCATCGGATGATCGTATGTTTATAGATCGGGGTGCATTTACTGTTGGAACAAGTGTAATGCAACCGGGCAATCATCAGTTTGAGATTGGGTATCGTTTTACTGATGATAACGATGTAGATCCTGGTTTCCGGTCACACACCTTCCCTGAGATGATGTTTCGAGCGGGTCTTGTAGAAGATTTGGAATTGCGTATTAGTTGGGATGGTTATACCTTCGTTCATGATGGTGATAGTTTTGCTAATGATATGTCTTTGGGTGTCAAGTGGGCTTTACCTTTTGAACACGATTCATTGAAGTTGGGCTTATTGGGCGAGTTGGCTTTGCCTACAGGTCATGGAGATAGCAGTTTTGATCCTCGTGTGACATTAGTTGGTGATTATGCTTTTAATGAGCTATGGTCGATGACTAGTAACTTGGGTATTGGTATTCCAACTGATGAATTTACCGGGGATCGTTTTGCTCAGGGTACATTTTCTCTTCAGTTAAATCGTTTTGTTGGTGATAATCTTACTTTATTTAGTGAGTATTACACGATTTTCCCAGAAATGGACGATGGCACTTGTATTCATATGCTACAGGGTGGTCTTGTGTATATGATTAACAATAACATGTCAATTGATGCTTTTATTGGAGCAGGTTTAAATGACGAGGCTCCTGACTTTGTTTGTGGTGTAGGTTTTGCATATCGGTTTTAAAAGTTAGTTTGGAGGGGGAAGGTGACTAGATAGGACATTATTCAGCCCGTATCCCTAGATTGGTTAAGACTGAATAATGAAAAGGTGGTGGCGACCTTCCCGTAAGGGATTTTTAGACCACTGAACAGTGTGGGCAAACCCACTAACAGGTTGGAAGTCCTAGCCTGTCTGGTCTATTTTTGATTTTAAAAGGAGATTTATTGTGGTAGAATTTGATAAATTACGTGAGATTTTAGATTCGTGTTCGACTGATTTAGAGAAGTTTGAGAATGGTAACAAATCTGCAGGTACTCGGTTGCGTAAGTTGATGCAAGACATTAAGAATCAAGCTCAAGAAGTACGTAAAGCGGTTTTGAATAAGTAGAGTCTATTTAAGGAACAATTCAATGAAGTCATTGATTACAGTATTAGCTTTTTCGTTGTTGTTGAGTGGTTGTTCGTTATTTAATTCTAATATAGGGGACAATCAGAATCCTGATTGGGACCGTATAGGACAAACGATTCAAAATAGGACAGAATATGTTGCTACATTTGCTTTTGCTTCAGAGCAAATGCAACCATATAAGCAACAGATTTGTGCTACGGTTAAGCAGATTGTGGATGTTCTGAGTGTTTATAATGACGAAGAGGCAACTTTTGCTCGTGTTAATGCAGAAGTTAATAAAATTGTTGCTCAGATACCAGATGAAAATCTGCGCAATCAGATGACTCTTATTACTCATATGGTTATGACAGAGATGTTTGATTATGCCTGGAATCATTATAGTGATTTTATTAAGAAGGATGAAATCAGGATTACTATCTTACTTGCTCATTCTGTTAGTAAAGGATTCGATAGAGCCTGTCGTAATGTCATTAAATCGATAGTTGAAGAGGAAATTTGTTTAATGTCAGAGGAGCGATTGCAATCTGGTGCTTGTTTGACTTTAGATAATTATCCTGAAAGTAATCGTGTTTCTATAGTAAATGGGAAAGGTGTTCCATATTTAGATTTAATTGAAGAGTCGGGAAATTGGGTGCCTTATATCGTAGAACCCAGTTTGGGTGAAAAAATAGGCAATTGGGAACAATTCGCAATTAAGTTTCTTCAGTTAAGTCCTGGTGATCATGAATTGGAGCCTTTTACTGCTGAAGTAGCTCAAATTCCGCACGATGATTTATTTGTTTTGGTTGTTGAAGATCATGCAGTTATAATTGCTCTGTTTTATGAAGATGAGATTGTTGGGGTGTATTTCGCTATGGAACTACCAGAGACTGGAAATCCTCCCAAAAGTATGACTTAAAAAAATATGAAACCATATTTAAATATTGCCATTACAATTGCTGCTATTGTTTTGTGTGGTATGATAATTCAAAGGAAGATTAAACAACAGATGGAGCGAGATTAGATGTTGACTTATAAACAATCTGGTGTAGATATTTCAGCTAATGATAGTTGGATAAAATCTATATCAGAAACTGTACAAGGGACTCACGGACCACAAGTATTAAAGGCTTCTCATGGTAATTTTGCGGGATTATTTCGATTAAATAATGATGCAGATTTTCAGAAAAGTCGTCATGATCCGGTATTAGTGGGTTGTGCAGATGGTGTTGGTTCTAAAGTATTACTAGCGATTCGCATGAAGAATCTTTCTACCATTGGCATTGATTTAGTAGCTATGAATGTCAATGATTTAATATGTTGTGGAGCGAATCCATTATTTTTCTTGGATTATTTAGCTGTTAACAAATTAGAATTATCATATCTTAAGGATGTAATTAAGGGCATTGCAGTTGGTTGTAAAGAATCGGGTTGTGCATTACTTGGTGGTGAAACAGCAGAAATGCCAGATTTATATTCTAAGGGACACATAGATTTGGCAGGTTTTGCTGTTGGGGTGGTAAATTCCAGACAATTAATTGATGGATCTCGTATTAAAGCAGGAGATTTATTGGTTGCTCTTCCTTCGAGCGGTGTTCATTCTAATGGTTATTCATTGGTCCGTAAACTTATTGGTCGTCGGAAATTAGATAAGAAATATGACGAGTTAGGCACTACATTAGGAGAGGCATTGCTTTGTCCTACACGAATTTATGTTAAAGCTGTTCACGCTGTTTTAGAGGCTTATTCTTATAAACGTGTTGTTACGGGAATGTCTCATATCACTGGTGGGGGATTACGTGAGAATATTTCTCGTATTCTTCCTAAGGATTGTGATGCTGTTATTCGTAAATGGTCATGGAAGTCACTTCCAATATTTGATTTATTGAAAGATTTAGGAGTAACTGAAAAAGAGATGTTTAAAGTATTTAATATGGGTGTTGGATTTGTTTTAGTTATACGTCCTAAATTTCATAAAGGAGTATTACAAGCATTACGTGATATTGGAGAAAATCCATTTTTAATTGGTCATGTTCATCCTAATGGAAATAGAGAGGTATTATTCTCATGAAACAGTGTAGCATTTCTAATGATTGTGAGCTTATAGAATTTCCTGACGATGTTAAATTTCAGGAGAAATATGATCCAGCTATGAAAATTCATGATCAAATAGAGGCAGATATATATTTTGAATCTTGTGTGCAGCATACTATGCGTTGTTTAAACAGGAGTAGGAATGAAGCTGAGAGTTTAGAACGTTTAAATATAGCATATTGGGTTGGATTTTATGATGATGTAACTCAAATGCGTATCAGGGGGTTGTTTCAACTGTAATAATTTAATTATGTGTCAGAGAAGAGGTTTCTAGCTCTTAGAAATTGCATAATATGTAATTCAATTGGAGTTAGAAATGCGTATACGTCCGTTATCAAATTATTCTAACGCATTTGCTTATTTGGGGTACAAATTTCCTCAAATGGTGGATTCATTTGCAGATATACCAGTTGTAGAATTAGATCATAGCCAGTGGGATAAATTTAATCTCACTGGCTATGGTTATTTAATTAGATCGAGTAATATTAGTCAAACTGAAGATCAGTTGCGTTCATTTCCTGAAGAGCAGTTATCTCAATATCGCCATATGTATCCTGAAATGAACCGTGATCTTTCTATTTATGATATTTACAAGAAAGTACATGATACCCCTTTTATTATAATTCTAGAAGGCAATGAAGCAGCAATTATTCATGAAGTAGCTCATGTTATTTGGCATAAATTATCTCCAGAAGAGCAATCGAAAATAGATTTACCAGAGGTTTTAGCCCCTGATAATGACCAATATTTACAATCTGGTGATGAGCGTTTTACCCACATGACCGAGATGTCATATTTTAAATCTCAGGGTATGAGTTTTGATGATTATTTTAGGACTCATAATAACAGAGAATATCAAATAATTAATGATCCTAATGCGGATCTGAAACATAAGGAATTAGCTCAAATGGACTATAACGACTATAAAGCTATTTGGGATCATGCCAAAACCAGTTCTTCTAATGTGAACTGGTTGTCTAAATTTGCTCAAGTGCCTGGATTAACGGTTACTAAGAGTACTCATTCTAAAACTGGTCGTCCTATTTATGTACTTAAGGGAGAGACATATCCGATTAAAGGACAATTAGGACGTAGTGGTTTGGGCTTTAATTATTGGCGTCCTGTGGGATGGTGGATTTATCAAGAGCGTATGACTCCTGAAATGGGAAGTAGCTTGCGTAATTTAGGATTTGATGTTTCTATTATTGGAGGAGAGGCTTCTCAGGCTCCTCCTGCGGCTGCAATGCCTCCAGCTGATCAATCTACTCAAACTACGCCAGAGCCTCCTGAGGCTCCTGCAACAGCCATTCCTGAAGCTTCTACGGTGGTTACTGATCAGTCTTGGGATGATGTAGAGCCTAAATCTAATTGGTATGGATTTCCAATAAAGAAGAACATTTATGAAACGTCTGTTCCTATTTCTGTAGATGATCAGTCTTATGACGTTAAAGTGGAGCTTAGTAGATTATTCAAGAAAGGCAGACGTCGTGTTCCGAGTTATATTTATGAAGTGTTCTGGAATGAAAATTTAATAGGTCGTATAGCCAAGCCTGCTCCTGGAGATTGGGGTTCTTATGATGAGAAAGAAATAGCAAGTTCTATTCCGGAGTACATTCAAGAAAGATTTGCTGCTGGTCCGAAGTCAAAGATGTTTAATGCATTTAAACATTTCTTGGAATTGTCTGGACGTGAGCCTGAATTGACTGAATATTTGAATCGTTTTGGAAAATTAACTGATAGTGAGAAAATTGACAAGACTATTCATTTGGATGAACCTGGATATGAAGGGGATTTCCCTGTTAAGTTTTATGCTTATTCAGATGGTATCAGTTGGTATGGAGAAACAGCTTTAGAACACCCTCAAGCCCCTAGTCCTAAAACAGTTTATTATATAGGAGATGTTCCTCCTAGTGTTCATAGTATTAATGATTTTCATCAATGGTTAGATAGTCGAATTAATGATCCGGAAGTTGATGCTCGTGCTAAAGAGGAATATTTAAAGTATTTGAAATCTTTCCATTATACTGAAGAAGAGCAAGAGGCAGCCCGTGGTCAGTTTCAGGAAATTCTGCCTGTTATTGAGAGTCGGAGCACTGATGTTAATTTTTTCCGCGAAAAATTAATACAACATGGATATATTCGTCCTTCTCGTCGTCGTGGCAGTCGTAGTGTTCCTGGGATGCAACCTCAAGAAAGTATTGAATTAATTTTAGATAAGCGCAAAATAGTAGATGATTCTTATAATTTCGGTAAATTGTCTAGGAGTCCTGATTATTTCTATACTGTTTTAGCTTATTTAATGCATCGTCACAAAGCTGGTAATATTGGATTTGGTTCGTTATTTGGTCAGATTGGTTCTAGTATTCGAGATTTTCATGATACTTTAACCAAACATGGAGCTACAATTAGTTTTGGTGAATTAGAATCATATCTTGATAGTCTTGCTAAACAATTATTACGAGATATTGTAGGTGTTCAAGCTCCTGGTTCGTCATGGGATCAATATCAGCAATTTTATGGAGGAGAAGGTATTGGTGGCGATCCGGCTGGTCCAGATGCCGCTATTGGTTCGGGTCATTTAGATGCATTTGTAGAATTTGCTGTTATGCAGGGTTTAAGCGATGATGTTGTTCGAAGTAATCCATCTAAAGCTTATAGAACATTAGCTATTCGTTTTCATCCAGATGTAAATCAAAATAATCCAGAAGCAGAAGCTTTGTTTAAGCAGTTGGGATCTTTATGGGATGTAGTACCTTTAGAATTTAAGAAAACATCTGATAATTGGCTAAGTAGAATTTGTTTAGGTTCTATTCATACTGCCAGATGGATAAGACCTGATTTTGAAGAGTGTCGTAATTATTGGGACGCTCATTTAGAGTACAATCCATTACGCGGCAGGCAAGAAACTGGTGTAGGTGGGATGATCGCTTATCTTATAGAAGCAGCAGGAGATATTTTGCGTGAATATTCAAAAGATTACAGAGATCCTGGTTACATTAATGAGAAAATTAACCGTCTAAGATATAATCTAAATCGAGACGTGGATTTTATAGGAGCTTTAAGTCCTAATGAAATTCAATGGACTAAGGAAATAAAATCTACTTTAGAAGGACTGCCTACTCCATCACCGGAAATAAAACATATAAAAACTTTAATTCTACAGATAATTAATCGCGAATTAGTAGAAGCAAGGTTAACTCAACAAACTTTGCATAATCAATTACGTGATCAAAAATTAACATTTGAGGACTAATAAGATGAATTGGTTACAAAAATTAGCATCTGTTACATTTAGTTTAGAAGGAAGTCATAAGATTTCTCAACCGAAAGATATTATGGGTTTATCTTATGAGTTGCAGAAATATGCCAGTGAAAAAGCTGGATTTTATATAGATTATCATAGTATTGCTCCAGACGGAGATTATTTTAGCGAGATGGAAGGTGTTATTAATTGGTATGTATCTGATAATATCCCAGAAGAACAACAGGTTCAAATAATACAACAATGGATTCAAGAGATGCAATTAATGGATTATGAGATGAAGTTCACTGGTCCAGAAATATCTGGTATGACTGAAGATCCAGAAAATCCAATAAAAGTATATCGTATTCATGTATTAAAGAATGGTTCGGAAGATTATTTAGAAATTCCTGAGATGAATCTAGCTAATACTAATGCTGAAGATCTGATGAGGTCTTTAGGTTTAGAATTTGATTGGACAGGATCTATTGATCTGCAAGAACTGAAAACCAAATTAGAAATGTTTACTCCTTGGGATCAACAAGAATTAATAAGAGAACCAACTCAAGAGGGTGATTTTAATGAACCTGGTCCTGTTGTATATGATGGTGGACGTAGTGAAGATCAAGTATCTCGGTATATTGACGGATTGGGTGAAATAGTTGATTTCGGGTTACAGAATGGATTTAGAACATTAGTATGGTATTAAATTGGATACAAAAAACTGCTGATAATATACTGGATGACATGTTTAAAATGGATCCCAATCAAGAAGTTCGTAAAGATCCTCCTAAACAAGAATCTATAACTTTAACATTATATCGTGGATTTGATGCTGATTTAGATAATTTAGAAAGATTGAATGATAATTTTATTTTAAGTCCTCATAAATCTGAACAAGGTGTTATGATGTCGAAAAGCGAAAACCACAGGGCTTGCCCTGTGGATGAAGCTCGACAACAGAATTTAAGTTTTAATAAGTATATAGGGGAGGGCTTCCCCGAATTAACGCTCAAGGAGTCTGCTGCATTATCAGCGACGTAGAATTGAGAATCTACGGGGCTTGCCCCGTAGTAAGTCACAAGGTTGAAAAACATATAGTATGTTCTGTACCAATTAAAATCACTAGAAATATGTTACAGAGGGTCAAATGAATTGGTTAATAGCTCAAAATATTCCTCAAGTTTTTCGAGTAGCAATAGACTTTAATGAAGATGTTGCGCAACAACTTAGCCAACAGATACTTCCTGGTGTTTCAGGTATTAGTGATTCTGGTACTATAGCTATTCAATGGTTTAACGTGGCTCGTGACGGTATGTTAATGATGCCAGGAGCAGAAGTTATATCTCAAAATGATCTTATTCGTGTTGATTATGGTAACTCTGACCAAATGATGCGAAATAATATGGCCATGATGGTGCGTATATTTAATCAACGCAAAGCTTCAGATGTTTTACAAAGGTTATTTAATTACTGTTTCATAGCAGCTAAGCGAGCTAATACCAAGGAGCTTGCCAACTTTATCTATTTTATGGAATATACTGCATTTTGGCAGCATTTAAGTTGGGAAGCTGAAAAGCAGAATATTCAAGTTAATAGTGTAGACGAATTAGCTAATTGGGCTCATCAAGTGGCTCCTGAAGTTGCAGCTGACAAGCAGGGTGACTGGGGTCGAGAAATGATGACATTACCTGTAGATGTATGGAAAGAGTTAATTCGCGGATCGATTTCAGAAATAGGTAGAATTTACCAGGATGAAGGAGAATGGATAATTGAAGATCAGAATCTCCGAATTCCTACTGGGTCAACATTGTATATTATGTTACCTTCTATTAGTGAAGAGCATTGGCAGATGTGGAATAATCCTGAGCAACAAGGTATGCTGCGTTTTTTGGGAGTAGAAGATCAGATTAATAAAATAGAACAGCGTAAACAATGGATTTCTCAATATGGATTAGATCGTATTTATCGTATTCGTTATGTAGATGATCAGTCTTTATCTGAGGCTAAAAGTGATTATTTTAAAAGGCGTGACGAATCATGAATTGGTTACAAAAAACATGTCAATCTGACCAAACATTACAAGATAAGGCAGAACAATATTTTTCCATAGGGCATGGTGATTATGATGAAGAAGTAGGTTTTGAGCCTAAATATATAGTTTGGGCGTATATTGGTGGTCGAATTGAAGTAGGCCCTGAAGGTTATGGAGAAGGAGTAATTCAAGAAAGCGATGAAGATTTACCTCACGGAGGTACTCACGGTGGTTTATGGGGACACGATGTTACAGGCAGAACATACAAAGGAAGATACGAACCAGAAACTGGTAGATTAAGTATTGTTAAGCCTCCGGGTAAAGAATATTATAGTATTCCCGATGTTGTGATGCAAGCTTTGTATCATAAATTTAAAAACATTACCAAGGTGGTAGAATTTTGAACTGGTTAATAAAATTAGCAGGTCCGGAGAAGTGGTTGCGTCAGCAAGGCATTCCTGAAGAGATCATTCAGTATGCATTAGATGATAATAAATTTCCACGTAAAATACAAAAATGGGTAGCTGTTCAACTTGGTAAAGAATATAAACAATGGAAATCATCTGTAGTTCAAGATTATCATGGATATAATATCGATGATGAGTTTTTAAAAAACTATGTTCCGGTTGGAGATATTATCGTCCAATATGAGCGTTTATTGATTGAGGTACGAGATTGGTACAACTACATGAGTCGTACTCAACAGGGATTTGATATTAATAATTTTAATTTAGAATCTGTTGTTCCTGAAATTAAGCGTTGGCAAGAATTAATGGAAGAAGAGCGAGGAGAAGGTCACGCTCGTTATTATTCAGAGCCAGATTACAATTCAGAAGACTTAGGAGATGGGTTTAAAATGGTAGAAGTCGTTCCTGAAGATTTAAAAAATGAAGGAGCGATTATGCAACATTGTGTGGGTGATGATGATCAAGAATATGCTGAGAAGGTTGAACGTGGTAAAAGTATGATTTTTTCTTTGCGTGATGCTCATGGCTGGCCTCATGTAACTATAGAAGTAGAGAATCAAGCAGAATTCGACATAAAAGATTTTGATAATGATCCCGAAAATTGGGTTTATGATAATGTAGGTAATTTAGTAGATATAGATTATAGTGCATATAATGAGCGTTCTGCTGAATGGTCTATTATTCAAATTCAAGGCAAACAAGATGAACCACCTATAGACAAATATAGACCTTATGTGAGACAATGGTTGCAAGAACATCCAGAATATAATCCTACTGAAAATGACTTTTTAATGGTAACTCCTAGTTCTGAATTGTTGCAAAAAATCGTGGAGAATTCTAGTAATTTGTCTAATAAGATGTATGCTAAATATTCTAACTATTTGAGTGAAGAAGATCAAGTTCGTTTGTTCAAAACTGTTATGGATAATAACGGAGAAGGTTGGTCAGCAGATATTGTAAAAGATGCTATTAATAAACCTATTATTAATGGGTGGTTTGGTGAATATGAAGAAGAGTTTCCACATAATTTTGTTCCAGGTCCATTAGATCGTAAACAATATGACTCTTTTGTTGGATTATCAACGAAACATAAAGCAGAAGAAGTAAGGCGTAGTGCGTATTCGAGAATGATTGCAGATGGTCAGATGCGTACACCTGAAGGAATAGCAGAATTTCAACAAATAGCTTTACAAGAACCATCTGCTATGGTTGTAGCAGCTATACTTCCATCATTTTTCACATATCCTAATGCGGAATCTGATGATCCAATGAAAAAGTATCGTAATCCATTTTTTGATTCTAAGTACTATTCATTTGCAATGCAATTATCTGAAAAGTTTAAGGGGCAGCCACGATCTCATGAGTTGCATTCTAAACTTATTCAGGGTTTAAGTCAAGTTAATGATCCTCAAGTTATAGCACAAGCTATTGCTAATATGTTTATTGGACAAAGACCTAATGATATACCTACATATGAGATGAGAGATACTTTGGAAAAAATGGATTCCACTCATTTCGCTCAAGTTTGGCCATTATTAGATCCTAGATTACGTAAAATTTTGTTGTACGAAGATGCCCGTTCTTATGCCTTTTTATCTCAGAACCACAAAGAGGTATTAAATCAATATCCAGATGATATTCCAAGTTATGATGACAGAAGCTTAGGCAACCCTCCTGTGGGCGTTCATGATGTTTATCAGCCACCTGAACCTGAACCTGAACTAAAATCTCAATACGATTTATCTAAGGTTATTGCTTATGATAGGAATTGGTTGCGTAAAATAATAGCACAATCATTACGCGATGAAGCGTTTATTGATGATTCTGGTGAAATTTATTTTGCGGATGGAGATATTGGTCCTAATGATCATGATACCACTGTTTTAGAAACAGTATTGGGATCATCTTTAGAAGAATATGAACAATTACCATCAATCGATCCTATGGATTTAAATGAGGATCAATGGAGGAGAATTAACGATAATTTTCCTGGGTTTATTGAATATGTAGCTAAGGGTGGATTGCCAAAAGAATACGCGGTTTTGCATATGGGGTGGATCAGAGTTTTAGGCAATACATTTGAAATTGAAAAAGTTACAGAAGCAGGATTGAATCATGTAGCAAATTATGTTCATGATGTTACAGAGGGTAATCCCAGTACAACAATTTATATCAGTGATCGAAGCAATAACAAAATGATTCCTATTAGTTTGGAAGAATTAGAAGAGTCTTTACAACAAGGTCAAGCTGCTATGAAAATTTACATGTTATCGCGCAGACCACAAGGATTATATTGACATGAATTGGTTATGTAGAATAACATCTGGAGTTTATCAAGGAGGAAGCCTCTACCACGGAACCAACAAACGCTTTGATTCTTTTGATTTAAATTTTGCCGGAGCCCGTGATTGGGGTGATTTTGGAATAGGAATATATTTAAGTTCCAGTTCTAATTTAGCTACTGTATATGCACATGAAGCCGTGAAAAATAATGGAGGTGGAGAACCTGTAGTCTGTATAGTAAAAGCTAATCTGAGTAATATTGCGTCGTTTGACGAATTAATGGATTGCATTAATTCAATAGAAGTTCCTATTGAAAAAGATTTAACTAATATAAAATCAGATGGGTTACAGAGTCGTCCCGAGATAGATTCTCGAAAAATAACTGAGTGTATGATTAGTCGAGGTTTTGATTCTGCTCAAGTTGGTCAACAATTCGTTGTGTATGATTCGTCATTATTATCTATAACACGAGTAGTATCTACAGAAGAAGCTCAATGGCTTCCCTAAAGGAATAATTATGAATTGGCTACAAAAAATATGTCAAACTAAGTCTATGCCACTTCCCGTGGTATATAATCAACCATTAGAGGATAGTGGTCCTGATAATTGGAAACCTCCTGGCATTACTAACATTGATCAACTAATGACTCAGGAGACTGCTAACCAAGAATTACGAAGAGATCCTAATATAGATTATTTTGGAGCTGGTGTTCATGGCGTAGCCACTCATAGTAAAGGATTAGTTAGAAAATATGTTAACACACGTCAGGAAGCTATTAATGCTTGGAATGCCATGAAAAATCCCAGATCATTTCTTATTGCTATAAGAAATGTGGAACAGATTCAAGAAGATCCTCCTTTGTGGGCAATTGATAGTGAAAAAGTAAAACATTTGACTCAGAAAGAATCGGAGATAGCCACCGAGATTACAGAAGAATTATTGGATAATGAACGAATATTAGATCCTGACGAATTAATAGAAGCAGGATTCGATCCTCAAATAGTAGATAAAGTTTTCTATGATTATATGAAATTCATAAATGGAATCAGCGAAGATCCTCAGTTTACTTGGGGAGATGCTTGGGGAGAGAATTTAGGATATACTCAAGATGGACGTTTGGTGTTGCTCGATTTAGGAGGGGCTGATGATGAAGGAATGCCCCAAGAATTGCCACTCGAATTACAATTGGTCTAATATATCTTTGTAATCGGAATTATCGATTTTTTGTTCTTCAAGAGTTTCTGCTATTAGTTTTCGAATTCTTGTTTCAGGACGTTCGGGGCTAGCTAATCTTTGCAGATCTTCTATTTGGTCATTACTTAATTCTATTTCACATATAAGTTGTGGATCTGGACATTTGCACATTGGCGATTTGTCACAATGTGATTTCTTGTCACAGGTTTTCTTGTCATATCGACCTCTGCCATTACTTTCATCATTAACAAAATGTGTCACATGGTTGATCGTTAATCCTATATCTGGGACAAACCCCTCGTAAACAGAAAAGAAATTTCCATGAACCATATCTGTAACACTGTTAGTAACATGTATTTTCCAAATTTGCATTTTCATTTTAACGTCCTTTCAAGGTCTTTAGAATCTTCGTTTGTCAGAGTTTTCTTCTCGTAGAGCTTTTTCTTGTTCTCTTTTTCTTTTACTTCTAATTCTACTGCGTTTTTCAGAAGGGGGTTCATAGTACATTCGTCGTTTTATATCTCTGATAACTCCTTCTCGTTCTAATATTTTCCGAAAACGTCTAAGAGTTTGTTGTATATTTTCATTTCCTCGTGGTTTTACTTTTATCATGATTATGATCCTGGTACAACCTTGACATTTTTAGCTTTGGCACCCTTATCTCCTTGGGCATTCTCGTACTCTACATGTTGTCCATCTAGTAGAATTTTGAAATCTTCATCTTGTCCTTGTATATCTGAAAAATGAACAAATACATCTTTGGTTTTGTCATCAGGGGCAATAAAACCATAACCTTTTTCTTTGTTAAACCATTTAACTATTCCTGTAGGCATACATGATCTCCTTATTTCTATGACCCTTTTAAAGTCATTGTTACGAATTTGTTTATTATACCCTGTCCGCCTTCTGGCAGATACAGTTGATTGAGCCAGCGTTTAGGAATTTCTTCAATTCCAACATTAGCTCCTGCTAGTGCTCCTGCAATACTAACGGTAGAAGACGGATTGGGTTTCCTTAAAATAACATCCATTACTTTGTCAAAATCATCTTGGTGATCAGCATATGCTCCCCATGCATGCCAAAATGAATTTTGAACTTCACTATTTGTATTAGATAATACTTTATTTAATGCTGTTATGTGCTCTGTTTGATTAAATTCCTCATAATATTGTTTTAGTATATCAAAAACTTTTTCTTTCTTTTGTAATAGAATTCCTCGTACAATTAAGCATAATAGTGCTGAACAAACTTCTGTTTCCGCATTTAGATTAGTGAAATTAGTAATAATATGAGCTTGTTTGACAATTTCCTCTATTGATTTATTATAACACCAGATAGCTATAGGCAATATTCTCATTAATGCCGAATCAGATAAACTTGTTTTATCACCGCAACGATCTGGTGGCATCCCGTTATTAAAATGTCTTATGGATTGAGATATAACTGGATTTCCTTGAATATATGATTCGTGAGAAACCATATATCCAGCTACATACCAATCTACAAACAGATTAGCAATATCTTCAGGATCAATTTTTTCACAATCTACCAAACTAGATATTGTACACAAGGTCATACCTCCTGCATTTGAATAATATCTAGATATAAGTAGTGAAGATGATTGACATTTTTTAGAACGAGCAACCCCTAAAGCATCACCTATAAGAAGTCCGTATATGCTACCTTGAATTCGAGATTTTAGATTCATCTGATTGAGTCAAGGAAACCCCTTGGTCTTCAGCCAAGGGGAGGAATTGACTATACTCCTTTAGATGGAAAATTGAACTTTTTAGGCAGAGTGCCATCAACCACTCAACCGTTCAGTACTTTTAATAGCTCTGAGCAAACCTAAGGATCTTTAGTCCTTGGGTAGTTGATACTGTATTATACTATATTGTTTCTGGAAATAGAGCTTTGAGAACTACTAGAACTCTCAACTTCAGTAATATTATCTATTCATGGCCGTAAAACTCCGGTGCTTTAGCTCGGAGAGGTTCAACTATTCAGTAATATTATCTAATCCATGGGCTCCACACACGTATGCTACAAAATGTTTCCCCCATGCGGGAATATTAGCATTAAAAGGAGTAGGATAAAAACAAACCACATCTGCCTTATTCCATTCTGTTTGTAAAGGATATTCGTCGTAATATGGTTGTTCGTTAAGTAATGCTCCTAATTTCCATGAATACTCAGTATCATAATCATGGTAGACCCAATCTCGTGATGTTTCTCCAGTTCTGGCCCATCCTGCAGCCAGTGCTACCCAAGGCATTACTATATCAGTACCATATGTTTCTGCTTTGTCACAATTTAGCTGAAAAGTTTCAGACATTAAATCTGTGAACCATGGGTAATATAAATCAACATTAAACTCATGCCCTAATTCATTTAATGTGTAGAATTTGGCTGTACACCAAGTATTATAATTTTCACATGGAATAATAGCTCCACGCAAATAGCGTTCTATTCGAGCATATGGAAATAATTCTTGGGCAATTGTATAAATGGCATTATGCTTAATGTCGATTGCTTCATTCCATTCTTCCCATCCATCTTCTGTGGGCAGTTTAGTATAAAATCGTTCTGAGTCTATTAGTATTGCTGAAACTTCAATAGAAGAGTCATAAGTATCGTTAGCTTCATCTATCCATTCTATGAATTGTTCTGCAGTATCTCGGAAAAATTCAATTTCGGCATCATGATCTGGTCCCATATCCGTAGGTGGTGAATCTGCTGGAAATACCATATGCCATGGAGAAAAATTAAGGGCAAGCGTTGCAGGTATTGTTGGATTTGTATCGTTAACCAGTTTACATGCCTGTACAGACATATTGACATCATCCTGTACTGGCCATCTAGTTCTAATACTACATACGTTAGTAAGTCGCACATATTCATACAATGTAGAATTTAGCGGTGGATGATATAAGGTATAATGAACTGCGAATGAATAATGTACTTTTGGTAATGGATCTAATTCTTGCATCCATGCTAATACTTGTGCTTCGGAGGGGTTGTCACGTACTTCGGTTACAGTTATCATTACTTCATCAGTATCTGTCACATCATCTTGGCTTACTGAGACTTCAAATCTAACTGCAAATGGCTCTAATTCTACTTCAGGTACAGTTAATGTTATTTCTGCAGAACTGGGATCAGCTATACTAACAGTAGGACCCCAGGTTTGAGTCCATTGATAAACTAGCGGAGAAGATCCTGTTCCTGCGCTTTCACTGGCATCTAAAGTGATTGAATCTCCGCTATTAACTTCTTGATCTGCTCCTGCGTAAGCAGTAACAACGGGAGTTGGATCATTATACAGAGAAGCAAACCACTCTTCTGAAGTTGGTCTATGCATTGGATACCCAAATTCTTCCCATTGTTCATCAGAGTACCCTTGGTCTTTATAAGTACGCCATAAGGCTTGTGCTTTTTTGAATGTTGTCCAGTCATATGTTGCTGGGTTTTCTATCTCTTCTTTCATTAGTAATCTAGCTTGAACTAATAGATTACTAGGATCGGTTAATTGCGGGTCATTTTGAGGATTTGTTCTATGTACATATACTCCGAATAATTTAGGAGGATCTGATTCATTTATTTCTGGTACATGAATAGAAAAGCCTTGACTAGTTCTAAAAGACGAGCACAAAACATGTGTTAGATTAAAATGATTAACATACCCATGAATATTTGTTCCTTGCATCCACAGTCCTAATACATAGGTATTAAAACCATCTTCTCTGAATTGATGCTCAGTTTGTTCTAATATAATAGGGCTGCCATCTATAGTTTTTATTAGTTGGGCAACATCATTTTCAAAATCTACATGAAATCCAATAAAATTATCTGCATCTTGGCGTCTACCACGTAATGTTAATTTAAGGTTATCAGTGCTTCGTAATACTAGGCGGATAGCCCAATCAGCATCTGTTTCTGAAGATTCATCTCCAAGATATCCTTCTAATGAAGTGCCGTTATAGACTAGTTCACCAGCAGAAACAACTTCAATTATTCCGGGTCTAATATCATTGTTAAAAGCTGCATCATCATCTGTCCAATTATTAAGAAGACCTTCTCTGTGAGTGAAGTTATCTTCAAAAATAACATTAGGACTAAGACGAGGTCCATTCAAAGACATGTAGGACATTCCCTTTAAAGATGCGTAGATCTATGTTTTTCACAAAATTCACAACGTCCTGTTGTTTTATTGAATTTGTGATGACATTTCTTTTGTATTTTAATCAATTGTCGCTGAATATCTTGTTGTGCTTTTTTAGTGGTAGCTTTGGCGTTTTTGAGTTGTTTAGTGCGTATTAACACATCTCGATCTTGTTCTTCGCTTCTTTTGGAGCCTACTCTTATGCCTGCATTTTCAAAAGATTTTAATCGTCGTATTGTCATTTTGGACCCAAACCACTATTAAATACACTGATACTCTGAAAATATTTACATTTTTTGCGAATAGAATCCTTTTAGAAACTTTCCCAGATCATTTGATTGGTAATTTCGTGGTGATACATAATTTCAGAAGGTTTTATAGATTTGCCTAATTTACGGGGACATCTATCAGCTGCGGCTCGCTTCCATTTGTGATATTTATCAGCAGTGGTTTTTCCTAAAATCTTATTTATAAATTCACTTTCTTTGAAATTGCTTAATGCATGTGTAATATTTAAAGGAAGTAAACCATGCTGCGGTATTTTATTACATGATAATCCTGCTTTTAATAGACAGTAAATGGCTAGATAAGGATTAGCATCTGGAGCGACTGTTCTTACTTCTATGCGTGAGGAGCGTTTATCACCAATAGGAATACGTATCATGGATCCTCGATCAGTATTGCTGTATTTAATATGATTTGGAGCTTCCATATGTGGATCTAAACGCCTGTAAGAATTAACACTAGGGTTTAATACTAGACATAAATCCCTTGCATGGGCAAGAATGCCATTTATGAAGCTTTCAGCTAATTTGGATAAATTACATGAGTCACCTCCAAAAAAAAGATTTCTCTCTGTTTCTTTGTTGTTTGCATCCGCTAAAGATATATTTATATGCATTCCACTTCCATTTATACCTACAATTGGTTTAGGCAGAAATGATGCAGTCCAGCCAAAATGGTTAGCAACTTGCCGACATATCATTTTATATAGTTGAATTTGATCTGCAGCAATTAGGGCATCTGTATATGACCAATTTATCTCAAATTGCGATGGAGCTACTTCTGGGTGATCTTTTTCATTGATAAATCCTATGGATTTTTGTACACGAGCGACAGTATCAATATAATTCCTTAAAGGATCCTGAGGAAGGGTATTGAAATATCCACCTTCAGTAACTAGTTCAAATCCGTTCTCAGGATAGCGTTTTTCGGCTTCTTGTCCACGAAATAAGAAACCTTCAATTTCAGCAGCTACATTCGCTATCATTCCTGATTTATGAAGATCTTCTAGATATTTAGCCAATAGAGAACGAATATCAGACGCATAGCATTCTGTTCCATTTTGTTCCATTACCTCAGCAAAAATATATGCTTTCCCTTGTCCAAAATAAAGAGAAGGCAAGAAGTATGTAGCAGCCCAATTAAGGTTAAGACGTAGATCTGATTCGGACTGGTTGGTAAATCCTCGTACAGAAGAGCCGTCAAACGTTAAGTTGTCTGAGTGTTTTAATAGAAAATCTTTATCGTAATCCAGCATATGTAAACGTCCTTCTATGTCTGAGAAAAGGACAGTTACAGCAGTATATTCAGGACTCCTCAATACCTCTTTTATGTATATTTTAGCATCCCAATCCTGACCAGTTTTATACATAAGTTTACGTTGATCTTGTATTTCTGAATTTCTTTTTTTTAATGTTTTGAACTCTAATTCAGTAATATTATCCATGTTAAGTTCCTATATTTTCTTCAATGTCAGGCCAAAAAATATGAACAGGTTTTCCTGCATTTTCTGCAATATTGATGGAATGTTTAGTTCCTCTAGAAGTTTTATCCCAAAATGCGATTAGTTCATCGCAATCATTCACAATTAGTTGATTTCTGATAAATCCTGCGGATTTTCCATCTCGATCCCAATTAGGAAGGTGTTCTTTAAAAGGAATTCCATGTTCTATGGCATATCTCTTAGCAAGAGTATCAGCTCCTTTAGCTCCACCACTTATTATATAGCTAAAAGTAAACCATTTTAACATTTGCTGAAAATATTGATAATCGTTAAATGATCTGGAACCTACAATTGCTATTTTCATCAAAATTCACCCTGGGATGACAAATAGACATTTTTTAGAAGCAAAGCGGCAGTTACAGGGCCTACTCCTCCAGGTACAGGACTCAATATATTATTTTCTTCTAATTCTGGATCAACATCTCCCACCACTTTCCCATTTACAATACTTATTCCTGCATCAATTAGAATCTTGTTCTCTATGAGATTTGCAGAACGGTAGTCCTGACGAATAAAATGAGGTTTGCCTGTCGCACTAATAATAATATCAGCATTATTTACATGCTGATTCCACAATTCAGACGGAGGAGTATATTTATGTGTTAAGGTTACTGAAGCTGCATGTTCTCTCATCAACAGATAAGACAGTGGCTTTCCAACAGCTTTTCCATAGCCTATTATCAAAACATTTGATCCGTCAATTTTAGTCACTGATTTTATAATTTCTATACAAGCTCGTGCGGTGCATGATACTCTATTGACATTATCATCAAAATCATTCCCTTCGACACGTTTGTTAGAATAGATCTTTTCAGACAGAGACAGAAGATCACGAGATGGACAAAATAATATACCATCTATTTCTGAATCATTCCAAAGATTAATTTGTTCTAACACTTTAGAAGATGATTGCCCAGAAATATACGTATCAATATTTAGTTGTATTTTCACCTTTGAAGCAGTACGAGACAGTTGGTGCATATAAGAATTAGCAGCATGGTCACCTTCTTCATATATCACTACCATTTTAGCGATATTAGGTTTAATGCCTTTAAGAATTTTATTTACTATTGTTTGACAATCAATCATTAGGTTTCTGGTCATCCATAATTGACAATAAGCCTGCCGCAATGTTTTGTAGATTTGATTCTATTGTGGAATCAAATTCACAACCGGAAAGAATCTGATCTTGTATTATGATATCGCCATTTGCTAATTGTTGAAGATATTTTTTAAGAGAACTTTGATTAATAGCATCTATAATGTCAGCAGAATATCCTGCATCTTGTAAAACAAATCTACATAAAATAAGACCTAACATAAAACCACTAGCCTGCTCTAAATGTTGATCAGTATGTTCCAAAGTACCAACTTCTCCCTTCGGTAAAATCTCACGGAATTGTGAGTAACTAATTATACTAACAAAACTTGGTAAGTTTTGAAATATTCTTAAGCGACAGAAGAAGTTAATTCTTGAATATACAAACTTAAATCAAATTCCAGAGCTTTGCTAATTGCATTTTGTGATATCTGGCCAGGAACAAAAGCTCCGTGCTCGAACTGTTGAATAAACATTAATGGAATCTCGGTTCTTCGAGATAATTCAGATTGGTCCCACCCTTTCGCTTGTCGCATCTCTTTGATTTTATTACCAATGTTTTTGCGATCTCGATTGATAGTATCGTCATTCATTACATATCCTCTCCGATTAATTTTTTAACACCGTCAACTTAGCATAATAGAGTTGATTTGATAGCAAAACATGTAAAATGTCTCCTTTCTTCTCAGTCTAGTCAAGACTTACGTTGAGTTCCGTCAGGCTCAAGCCACTGGATTGTAATCCTGGGGTTCTTGACAATTTTCCTCCTAACTACCTTCCATACTCTTAACTATACATTGTAGACCTGAGCAAGTCAAATGATTCATAATTTTACTATTTAATGTGCAAAATCGGAGGAATGTTCCGTAAAATTGTGCTATAATGTTCAATAGGAGAAATTTATGGATATTGTGAAATTTGTAGATTCAAAAGTGTGGTGGCCTGAAAATCAAGGCTACAAAATGGATGATGCTGAAATTCGTGCGATGCAGGATGAAATAATTAAAATTCCCAATTGTCGTATGCTTCAAATTGGAACTAATTACGGATGGACTGTATTTAATGTTCTAAAACAATTAGATGCGGTTGGAGGAGCAATTGATACTATTGATTTTATGTATCCTAAAAAAGCAAAGCAACTGAAGCGGACAATGAAATGGATCAGCCATTTTAGATCAGTTCTAAAAACTTATAATTTAAATGGAATGATTAGATATTACGTAGAAGGCTCAGATCATTTCTTTAAACATAGCTGTGATACATATTATGATGTGATTTTTATTGACGGCGATCATTCTTTCAAACAATCTAATCGCGATTTAATGAATTCAATTAAAGTACTTCGTGATAAAGGTGTCATTTTTATTCACGATGTCAGGAAAAGTCGATATCTAGGCAAAAAGAGTTGTCTGAAAACATTCAACGAATTTCAAGATGATCGGTTTACTAAGACACTGCTAGATACAAAATACAAATTAGGCGTATTGAAGCTAAATTAAAAAAGGATCTGCATATCCTTCAAAAACAGATAGGGTGGGATTCGAACCCACAAAACTACGTAAAGTAGTTCCGATGATTAGCAATCACCTGTCCCACACCAATGGGAATCTAGCCTATCTTCGAAATGGTTGTTACCACCTTGAACCTCTCCGTCCTAAAGCACCGGAGTTTTACCACCATAAACCCATAAAATATTTGCCAAAAAGATCAAGACCTTCTTGGACTTCGTCCCAGTAAATCCTGTTTTCGTCAGCATTGTCACCATGAAATTCCCAGGTACCTAGAGCAACAGCTTCCATGGCGAAAATCATCTTATCAATTGTTTCATCCCAACTTTTTTCTGTAAATCCGTTAGGATGCCCATCATTAAGTTCTTTAAATCTCTTTAAACGCGGCAAAATAAATTTTGCTACAGTCCAATCCAGACTCCATGTATCTGAATCATCCCAACCTCGTAGGCGTCTTTGCCACACAAACAACCAAAAACGCTTGCTGAGCAACTTCTTAAACAACCTGATCATTTTTAAATCTCCTAATTATTAAAGTAGTATTTAATTAGAAGCCTACAAGACGATGAAACATCGAACTTCTCCTTTTGGCGTATAATGAATTATGGTTCAAAAACGTCGACATTTAGTTAAAGCACTCACAAAGACTAATCATAATCTCTTTCGTTTTGGAAACTATGGGACTTTAACCCCTGTAGAGGAAAAACGAACACTTATACAACTGCGTTAAACATTTAACACAGAATAAAACTAAAAGTTCACAGTTTTACGGTAAGTGGGTACTGTGAAAACCTCCAATATACTACCCTTCGACAAAGTTAAAAAAGCTTAGTTTCACTAGTGAAACATGCTATTAAACGGTTCTGGCGTAGAGCAAGAGACTAGGGTGGTATCTCTTGGTACTTAATAGCTCTTTTAACGTAGAATAACAGGTTCTTCTTTCTTCTTAGTCTAGTCAAGACTTACGTTGAGTTCCGTCAAACTCAAACCTCAGGATTTTAATCCTGGGGTTCTTGACCCTTTTTGTCTTCTTTGGATTTCTTGTCTTCGTCATACATCCACTTCCATCGACGCCCACGTCCACGCCCACGCCCACGTCCGAGATTATCTTTAGTATCCTTATCCGAGCAGGGACCGAGACCCCTTCCTTCGCCTTTGTTGCCTCCAGGTGGTCCTGTTTGATCTCTATTAGGCATATTATTCTCCTTATTTAATAAATACCGAATGATTTAATATTCGGTTAATTCTGTGATATTCCTTTGATATTCCTTTGATATTCCTTTGATATTCCTTTGAATATGCTGGTTACGATATCCAGCGACAACATATCTTTTTGTCCGCTCGTTCTATATGTTTCAATAGCTTTACGCTGTGATTATGTTCACGAACACAACCTAATTGTTCATCGTTTTCGACGTTTCGTTTTTCGGGGTTTAGGGTTACTAATAGGTTTAATGGGTTCTTCCGCTATTATTTCAGTCTCTTTGGTTTTAGTAGGACTATTTACTTTGTGACGAATTCCATTGGCATCGGCATGAATTGATGCAGGAGTTTGTCTTTCAGTACAATGTCCACATTTATAGCGTTCTGCATTTGAAATCATTGAATCATTAAAAGGGCATTCTGATGACTGTTTAGAACCATCTCCATCCCAATTTGGACCAGAACAATAAAGAGTCCGTTCTGGTCTAGGTGGTTTTCGTTTTCTTTTTTTTTTAGTCATAACTCATTATACCTTAAAAATTCCTAGATTCAAAACTAAGTGACCCAGGAGGGACTCGAACCCTCAACTTCCAGTTCCGAAGACTGGTGCTCATCCAATTGAGCTTCTGGGTCAAACCACCTAGTCAACGTTAGACTGCATTACTTCTTTTTCAGCTTTCTGCCAACCGTCTCTCCAGGCTTGCCATTCGGATTCTAATCCAGGTTGGTGACATCCATCTGATTCAAATGGATTATCACAGAGTGGAATATCATCCCAATAACAATTTGCACCTTGATGAGTTATTTGCTCCAATTTCTCCATTTAGATCTCCTTTTGCTTCGTGGGTTTTTGTCGTCCGATCAGCAATACGTCTCCTTGTCCTAAAGAACATACAGATACTGGGCTGTCTTTATCTAACACCCACAGAGTGCATGTTTCGTTGGATCCCATTAATGGTCCTGAAACAGAACACCACTTTCTGTTGTTCAAAACAGCATGAGCTTGTTCTAAAGCCTGTAATTGTGAGATTTCGAAATCTTTGTCTTTAAGAAGTTTTTGAGCCCATAGCGGCAATTTTTTAATATCATGAGCCATTAGTTACTCCTAAAAAAATCCTTTGCCCATTCAAATTGCATTTTTGAACGATGAGCAAAAGTCTTATCACTTGTCATGTTTCCCACTACCAAACATTTAGACGGATCGAGTTTATACTTCTCGATAAAATGGACCGCGATTCCAGGCATCGGCTTACGACACCAGCAAGAAATCGGTGGTACCTTATGTGGACAAAATTCATAATCAATATCAATGCCTAAGTGTTTATTTGTCTGGTCAAAACAAACTCTCGCATCGTTTTCTTTTAATGTACCTTTAGCGATTCCACTTTGATTACTAGCTCCCAAAAGATGTCTGTTTTTTATATCCTGAATAATGCTTCGTCGATTTTTAAGAATTACTACATCTTTCGGATCAGATGGCCAGTTTGCTCCACTTTTAGTAATACGCAAAGTACCGTCGTAATCAAAAATTATCGCGGAATTATGATATTCTGGAGTCTGCACAAAATGAAATTCTCTCTTTTGAATTTCTGCAAAACCCTCTCCAGTAGAAGGAGTTTCAAATTCTTTCCTGTATTTAAACAAAACAACAGGAAGATATATATTAGGATCATTGGCAGCTTTAATCTCTTCGGGTTTTAATAATTTTCCGTACTTTCTGATCATTCGTTGACAAGCGTTAAACTGAGCTTGTTCAATAGTAGTAGTTAACCAAATACAGGTGATAGGAACATTGTGTTTAGCTGCTAGTTCTATAAAAGGTTTTCTACTTTCAGCAGTAGGAAATGTATTGTCAAGTAAAACTTTTTTACTTTTAGAAAGTAAACTCTTCATCCGAACTAACAAATCAGACACTTTGCCTCCAGCTGTGTCTCTGTTAAAAATAGTATAACCTTGTGATCCCATGTATGAGGCGATAGTTGATTTGCCAGATGCAGGATAACCCATGAGTAAATATACCATATCTCATCTTTCTAAAAAAGCGAATAATAAATATCCCCGGTGGGACTCGAACCCACAACAATCAAATTAGAAATTTGATACTCGTCCAATTGAGCTTCGGGGACTTTTATAATGCCCTTGACCAGATTCGAACTGGCGTTACGAGATTGAGGGTCTCGGGTGCTGACCACTGCACTACAAGGGCTGAAATAATACCCTGGACGGGACTCGAACCCGCAAATCTCCGCCTTGAAAGGGCGACGAGCTAACCAATTGCTCCACCAGGGCTAAAACAGGATAGAAAAGCACCTAGAGAGAATCGAACTCTCATCTTGACCTTGGAAGGGTCTTATAATACCATTATACGATAGGTGCCTGAAGGCTGGTCTTAACCAAGCCGACAATACTATCTAAAATGCAGAAAATATTTCCTGCAAATTCGTACATCTAGAATCAATATCTACATGATCTTTTGGATCACAATAACTGCTAATTGCTGCTTTTTTGTTCACAGCATCAACATACATGGAAAATTTTCCTTCTTCAAAAGTCACAAAACGCTTATCAACTAATTCTAAAACTTCTTGACGAAATTGAGTTGCCAAAGAAGTATCAATTCCAATAAGACCTCTACGTTTACTACTCTTAATTACATCTAACCATCCGGAATAATCATAAGGTTTCCAGCTAGCACCACGTCCTACTTCTTTATATCCTAACAAAGTCAATTCTTTACCATAAGGAATATTGTCGATAATATTTCTAAACTCTTCCAGAGTAGTGGTTCCCATTACATACTGAAAACCTAAACGACATCCAAATCCTTGCGAATAATAATGATTATGAGACGCCATTTTTAATTCATCAGCAAAATGGAATGCTCGTTCCATTTCATTATGATGCGTAATACTTATTGCAAACTTACCTGCATATTTTTGAACAGCTTCTCGAATTTTATCATCATGTAGCCATTTATAACTCCGCGTAGTGAAATTAGGTACAATTCCCGATTCACGGAACCTTTTTAGTATTCTAGGAAACTCAGGATGTACAGTTGTTTCTCCTCCTCCTAAAGCTACTTCAAATACTGACATCCTACGTAGATTACATACGAGATTCTGCAGAAAGTCCATAGAAGCGTGCTTTCCATCTGACTTAGAATCCATATAACAATACTGACAATTCTGATCGCACATGCTAGTTATACAAACGTCTATTAATTCTGGAGCAAAAGCCTTAGTATAATTTGGAGCATCATTATCAAAATGAAGTCTAATTTTGGTTCCATTACTCTGGTTAAATAAAACCCAATGTCCAGTATTAGGATCTTTTCTACAAACACAAGTTCCATGACGTTTATCCGTTTCAATCAGATGAGGCTTTCGTCCACGTTTAAATTTGATAAAATCTTCATTGTCGTTACCTCCGACAATTGCAATGTCTGGATTCATGTATTGTTGCATTAATTCTTCAAAAAATTCTTTATCCACATGACCTTCTTTATTTACAGGAAGATCCATTAAACTCTGATGATCAACTCCATAAACATAACCGCTGCTCGTGGGCAAATCAATACTTGTCCATGCTTTAACAACAGCTAAAGCAAGAGTATCACCTATTTGATGCTGCAGATTTTGAAATAAGGTTGCAGCTAAATACATCTGTTTGGAGTCTTTGTCATTACAACAAAATTCATTCCAACCAAATTCTGCATCTTCCCAATCTTCACTCTGAGAATCTAGATTAAAGATAATTGAATGTGTACTGGAACTATTAGTTGCCAGTCCAAGTCTAATGTTCTCAATTTTCATGGTTCTGTTCCTTTCTGTGTCAAAAACTTTTCTTGTCTTTAATCTAGTATATCATGATTTTGCGTGATGTCAAGAAAAATATTCAAAATATACCAGAAATCCTGGCGGGAGGTTATGATCCTCCGTCTCCTGGTCCACAACCAAGCGTTCTTCCATTGAACTACACCAGGGAATTTTGCTGACAAATACCACCCATCCTGCCCACAATAACTTATCAGCACGGAAATTGGGATTCGAACCCAAACCCTAGTCGCGCGAAAACCTTATGGGCTGACCATCTCTTTCCTAATCGTGACGATGGGATTTGAACCCATACTCTTTGCTTTATGAGAGCAATATTTTACCAAATTAAATTACGTCACGCTATCGAGTTTTTACTATAAAGGGCGAAGAGGAATCGGACCTCTATCTCTGGATTCAAAGTCCAGCGTAATAACCGTTATACCACCGCCCCATCTGTTATTTAACTCGTTCTAAAGTTTCTACGACTGATTTATAAATCCCATAATAAAGTCCAATTTCTTTGGTTACTTGTTGTAGATGTTCTTCAGCATCTTCTATCATGAAATGCATTTTAGCATCACATGTTTTCGTGGGACTAGCTAATTTTTTGTCGCCACGATTCTGACAGACTAAATAAACTTCCCATTTCTTATCTCCAAAAGTTTTACTCAAACATATCTATTATTTTTGCTTTTTTAGATGGACGAATAATCATTTGTCCGTCAACCCTTAAATCAAACGGAGAAATATACCATAATCCAATTTTATAATCAGCATAACTTACAGTCTTTTTCTGCTCATAAATTTTAACATTATCTTTATTTGATCTCCATTCGTTATAATATACCAGTCTAGATGTTAATCGATAACGAGTTTTTTCTGGTATAAAAATAGCACTAATGTCTATTTGAGTTTTAGTAAATTCAATATATGGTCCTCGTTTGCCGATTACAATTCGTTCATATCCTATTGCTAATGTAGATCCACTTTCTGTTTGAAAAATTAAAGAATCATTACCTGTTATATCTATTAGTAATCGTTTTTTATATGACAGAGCCATAAAGAAGGCTCTCCTTTATTTTTAAAAGCTGGCGGTGGGACTCGAACCCACAATGTCTTTCGACGCCGCATTACAAATGCGGTCCCTTATCCAATTCGGGGCACACCAGCATAAATTAATCCTTTAGTTTACATCCGTCTTTAAAACAATCACTACAAAAAGGTTTTCCGTCAAGAATATACCATTGGTAATAGTCTAATTCATGTAATATTATTTTGCGACAATTTTCACCAAAACAATCCGCATAAGGATTTATACGTCGTAAATCTTTTACAAGTATTGGACCATCATATAGTGGATGATGTACTCCTTCTTGCATAATATCTTCTCCTTCTGGCGATTTACGTCTACATGTCTTTTTTGTCCAATACCATTTCAACCATCTTCCGATATATGGACTGTCGGTCTTCTGTACGCAATATCCACGTTTGGCTTTCATGAATTACTTTTTCTAGTGACTAATAATGGAGCTACGGAGAATCGAACTCCGATTTCCAGGTTGCAAACCTAGCGTCTTCCCGTTAGACTATAGCCCCTTTAAAACAAATCTCAAGGATTTGTCTTGTTTTTAAAACTCCGTTCTTTTTCAGCATCAACCATTTGTTGAGCTAAAGCTTTTATTCCTTCAGGAGTTTGTAATGCTGTTTCAATAGTTTTTTCTTTCCACCAAATGTTATAACTGCTATACAACGATATAATAATAAAAGCAACCGATAGACTAATTCTAATCCATTTAGTTTTTTGATTTAGTTTCTTATCTGATCTAATTTCAAAAATATCAGACATTTATTTCTCCTAAATACGGTGTCCCGATGTATATATTCGAATACATATAAAGAGATAATAATCGCTCGGGACCACACGATTCTTAACCTCTGGCGGGAGGACTTGAACCTCCAACATTTTGGTTAACAGCCAAATGCTCTACCATTGAGCTACGCCAGATCTATACTACTGGGGTTGGTAGGATTTGAACCTACGACATCCAAGCCGTGAAGCCAGGCGCTCTTCCAGACTGAGCTACAACCCCTAATTATTCGCCACCCTTTGGAGGTGACTGTTTAATTAAGCGAGCTACCTTTTCTGCTCTTTTTCGTTATCAGCATTTAGAGTTAAATCAACATTTGTTCGTGTTTTTAGCTCAAAAATTTGTTCCTCTATACCATTGAACTGTTTCAATAGTTCTTGTATCTGCTGTTCTAACTGAGCTACTCTATCAAATTTGTCACCCATAGTGAAATCTCCTATTTTAAAACAATCATACTCATTCTACAGGGACTACCAGGACTCGAACCTAGATACGCGATCGCATGCTCTACCAATTGAGCTATAGTCCCTAATTGGGTGGCCTAGGTCCCCAGTTATTCACGGGCAGGGGGGACTCCACGAATGCCCGTCCAGATGTTCCCGTGTCAGCCACCATGGGGAACCCACGTTTCGTTGTTATGCTGCCTACTGGGGCTAGCAGGAGTCGAACCTGCATCTTCCTGGTCTTATAGCCATAAAGCTAGCATCTGGAGCGCCTAGGTGCTCTGCCCATTGAGCTACAGCCCCTTTAAGCAGTAACATGGTATTATACTGTTCTTAATCAATGACGTCTTAAACAGTTATAATGATGCCCGGCTTTTGTTGGGCACCCTGCCGGTCCATGTTACTACACCTACCGTCTATCCTTTTAAGGAAAGGCACGCTCACCCATGTCGGGGACAGTTCGACTAAGTAGGCGAATCTCTAACAGGATTCGAACCTGTGAACTTCTGCTCACCACCTGTCACATTAATCGGGGTACTCGGATTCGAACCGAGAGTCTCTTGCTCCCAAAGCAAGCGGATTAACCAGATTTTCCCATACCCCGTTCAGCATAATAGTTACTACAGAGTAATTAGCATGCTTGGTTTCTAATTCTAATGTTGCCAAAGTTCTTCGATATAGGAACCTGTCGAAGAATTATTCCAGCCAAGTTCTTCGTCTATTTCGGCTCCGGTAAATTTATCGAATTTCCAATCTCCGCAATAAATAAATTGATCATCTATTGCAGTAATTTCTAAGTACATAGGCATTCCAGCAATTATTCGAGTTACTTTATCTCCGATGTCCATTTTTAAACTCCGGTTTAATTCTTAAACACCAATCCGTGCCAATTTAGAGCAGCGTCTCCATATTTATCATAATCTTCTATGAATTCAACTGTTTTGTCGTGATCATTACCAAAAAGCTCTGATACCTGAAAAAATAATGCTTCTTTCCTTTCTAGGGATCGATGTAATCGTTTTCCACATTTAGAACAATGTTTAGCTCCTTCTCTAAACAATGTTATTTGACAACATTTCTTCATCTTATTTCCAGTCTATTCTAATAGAATCAAGTCCATGCCAGTTTAGAGCAGCGTCTCCATACTTATCATAATCTTCTATAAAATCAATTGATTGATGTACCATATCGCCGAATATATTTGAAACCTTAAAAAACAATGTTTCTTTTTCATAAAAAGACATATGTAATCGTTTTCCGCATTGACTACAAAATTTTGCTCCCTCTCGAAACAATGTTTTTTGACAGCATTTCTTCATATTATTTCCAAATATTAATTCTCTCGATTGTTACATTTTCGAGCTTTTCGAAATATCCTTTCCATGGATCATATCCTTCATAGGTATTATTGTTAATAGAATCCATTACTTCTTCGGCTTCTTTATAACTTTCACAAGCACTTACAATATGCCAAGCTCCATGAGTTTGTCCGAATGTATTTCCTGTACTTAATAGCCCTGAGTGGAATTGAACCACCATCTTTTCGTTATCAGCAAAATATTCTTCCATTAAACTACAGGGCCAAGCTCCTAATATAACCCAGATGGGACTTGAACCCATATTAATCCGCTTTCGTAGAGCGGTGCCTCTCCAATTAGACTACTGGGTTATTACTGGGCGATACAGGATTTGGACCTGTGACTTCCGCTGTGTAAAAACGGCACTCTGACCGGACTGAGTTAATCGCCCTTTACTAATCCTTTACTAATCCTTTACTAATCCTTTACTAATCGCACTGGAGTCCCTCGTCTTCTTTTATTGGCTTTTAGCAATCATGCTAGTATAAAACAACGGAGCATTGTTTTCTTTTGCCGCGTCTACCATTGTCTTCTGTTCGTATGCTACAAAAATCTATAGAACATGGAACTCCGTCAAGATCTAATGGTCCTCGAAATTCTCGATATTCACCCAATACGCCTGAATCTTGGAATTCTTCTGGAAGCTGTTGTAATTCCTTAATAAGTTCTTTTACCGTCACAATTTTCCCTTTATCTCAAAATAACAGAACATTGTCTTTTGCGTCCCTTTATATTGATTTCGGCTCTAATAATACCAAACCAAATATCTTTCTTGTCTGCAGTGCATTCACGATCAACTGACGTTATATTTATTACTGCATTTTGAAATTCTTCTGGAAGTTGTTGTAGTTTGTTCGTAAATTCTTTTACTGTCAATATCATATTAACCACTTCTTCAATATAACATACTCTTCGTAAATGTCAAGTCATTCCATAAAAAAAGCCCCACAAGCTTGGCTTGTAGGGCTGTTGAATATTTCACAAGCCCTACATGCCTGTGCCTCCTGCTTCAGTATTTTCATTGACAGGGGCTGGCTGCGCCATAATAGCACATGGACGTACCGTCTCCAAGTGCTTTACTGTTTGGGGTTGTCTGTTAATATTGAACATAATTTTACCTTTTCTTCTGACGACAAAAATCAAACTTCTATCAGAAGTATACATCATTATACAGAGTTGTCAAATTATTTCCTTCTTTTTTTAGAAAAATATTAACTTTACTATCTTATCTTTTTCATGCAGGAATTTATCTACTATTTCAACAAGTAGAGCTATAAAGAATTTGAAGTTTCAATTGGAGAATTAACATGCCACGTAAATCAAATTCAAAGGGACATTGTAAAGAGCGTAACATTGAAATTCTTGGAGTGAATTTGTGCGACTATTTTGATAGAAAGAAAAAGAACGGCAAGCCTATCTGTCGTAATTGTACTCATTTTTGTCAGATTAAAAATACAATCAACCAACAACAAGAAGAACCAAATCAGTCATGAAGACACAATAGCGGAAACCGCAGGGCTTGCCCTGCGGAGGAAGCGTGTCTACTAAAAATATTTCACAATTTCTCTAAAAAATAAAGGAGTTTCCAAAATGGTTCTGTATAATAAAACATGCGTGTTAAAAAGAACCATCTCAGGCTCTCCGCAAAAGAGTACAGATACCTACGGTTCCTCTGTGGAAAATCAAAATCTCTCTACAACAGAACAATGTATCTAACAAAACAACACTTTGCTAACTGTGGTGAGTTCTTGGATTACGTCAAAGCGTGGGAACTTGTGAAACACGAGAAAATCTATAAAACACTACCAACTGATGTAAGCAGTCAAACAATGAAAATTGTTGAACGCTCTTATCGCTCATTTTTTGGACTACTCAAAAAGAAACAGAAAGGGAACTACAATCGTCCTGTAGATGAACCTGGGTTTCTTCCTAAGAGCGGGCACTTCATCCTTGTCTTTCCTGTAAGAAAAGGTAGATGTGAAGAGCATTTCAAAACTCAAGTTCCTAAACGATATCAGAACGTCTTTGGAATTAAGAACATCACAATTCCAAGACCTGAGTATATAAAAGGCAAGAAACTAAAGGAAGTGCGTATCCTTCCTAAATTGAAAGGAGGCTATTTTGAGATAGAGTGGGTGTATGAAGAAAAGCAACAAATACAACCAGTAAACAAACAGCATGTTTTGAGCATTGACTTGGGAGTAGACAACTTTGCTACTTGTCTAGATAGTAAGTCTGGACGACCTTTCATTCTTGATGGTCGGTTCATTAAATCCTACAACAGATTTGTAAATAAGCAAGTGGCTCACAAGATGTCTGTCCACGAAAAAGTTGGTCTCAAAACGAGTAAAAATAAGAACAGGTTGTATTTGAGAAGACGAAATGTTCTCAACAATGCTCTCAATCAGTATGTGAACCTAATCGTCCAGTATTGTTTAAAACAGAGGATAGGCAGGATAGTAGTTGGACAGGGCTATCTCGCTCAAGAAGGTTCAAACATTGGAAGACGAAACAATCAGAATTTTGTACAAATACCATTCGGACAGTTTTGTTTTAAGTTAAAATCCAAGTGTGAGTTGTATGGAATTGATTTTGAGACCATTCCAGAACCTTATACTTCAAAGTGTGACCACTTGGCTGGAGAAGAAATGGTTCATCACGAGAAATATCTTGGAAGACGGGTTCACAGAGGATTGTTTAGGAGTTCAACTGGAGTGTTGTTGAATGCTGATGTTAACGGAGCATTAGGAATAATGCTTAGAAGTAGCTGTAAGGTCTCTGTTAAGAGATTAGCAGGTAGAGGTTGTCTCACACAGCCCAGCAGAATTTCGCTTGTAGAGATACAGGAAAAATCTGCGAAGAATGTAGTGGAGTTGCTATGTGCCGCTTAACTCATCAAGCGACGGGGCTTGCCCCGTCGTATGTGACGAATTTTGTGATGTATAATTAGATGCATCTTTTCAGAAATTCAATTAGTCAAGGAGAAAATCATGTACGATGTATACTTGGGTGGCGTTACTACTCCTGAATGGCGACAAGAGTTCGTATCTCAATTAAGTGATGATATTTCTGTATTCGATCCATATTTAAAAGATTTTGACACCTTTTCCAAAGAAGATAAATTAGAACAAATTGCCCGAGAATTCTTCTTTATGGAGCAGTGTGATCTAATTGTTTTTTACTTTAATTCTTCACAACCTTCAAAATCTGTTCGTCTACAATTAGGTGATACCGTAGGTAGGGATAAGCGGGAAGTGATTGTATGCTTAGATGGAGATGATATTGAAGGAGCACAATATGTTGAGCAGTATTGTGACTATCGAGGTGTTATTATTGTGAGGAATATAGAGGAACTTGTTAGTGCTGTAGAAGAATATTCTGCAGAAATTGAATTATGTGAACTTAACCAACAGGATGATTAATGCAGAAACGCAGAAGATTATCATCTGAAGATGAAGTAGTTTTAATATATGAAGTTGATGTTGGATTTATTCAACAAGCAGCTATCTTTAAAGAATATCGTAGTATAATTTACGGTGGTGTAAAACACGATATTCCTGTTTTTGATCGCAATGGATCTGAAATAACCGGATTAGAATGTTTTTGGCTGTTAGCAAAAGAAGCTGATTCGTTGCGAATAGATGAAGTTCAACGAGAATTAATTGATCTTCAAATAAAAGTTTTAGAGACTGCTAAAATAGAAGGTTATAAGATGCCTGAAAAAATTAAAGATCCCGAAATAAAAAATGCTGCTGAACAACGAGCGCAGTTTAGAGCGAATCTAATTGAAAAACTTGGATATGATCCTTTGGATTATTCATGGGTAGAAAAACGATTAGCTCAAACTCCAACAGAAAAAAAGTGGTTTAATTTTCAAGCTTTTAAATATAATTCTGATTCAGATCCCAGAGATGGAGACTGGGAATATTTAGTTCAGAAATTCTTAGAAAAATATAATGAAAGAATAACAACTCAAGAAGCATTTGATTTATCTAAGAAATGGAAAAGATTTGTAATAGGAGCATGGAATACAATATCGGCACAAAATCCTAATGTTGATGATTGGGTTGCAGCTGCAACTAAATTTGAGACTTATCACCGAGAATCAGAAGAACGAATGATTAAATGGAGTAAAAGCAAAGAAAACAATTACCCAATGGCTAAAGTTATTCAGCCAGTGTTATTTAAATATGGACCTCATTTCCATACTTGTATTGAAAGAGTTCCTAAATTGTTTACTGATAAGTTTTGTACGCACATTAAACCAGGAGTAGTACTTCAAATAGTTTCTTACGATCCTGTAGCTAAATTCATTAGACTTGATTTTACACCTGATATTCGCAAGCTAATAAAACCTGAACAGACTGAAATTCGTTTATGGCAGCCACATAAGCCTACTTATTGTATTGATGTAATGCCAAGTGATATTGAAGAACAGTTGGAAATTTTAACTCCATTAGAGTAGTTCTAAAAATAGATATCAAATTTTCGCCGAAATGAAAGTTTTTATGACGATATCATAGGAATATATCCTATATTATTTATATAGAAACAGTAGTTGAAAATCCTAAAAGTACCGAGAATGTAATGTTGTCAGAATGCTTCGAAAATTTAAGGGCTAGTAGCTTAATGTTGAACCTCTCCGTCCTAAAGGAACAGAGATTCCTACTTCACAGACCCAACTTGCTCCAAAACACAACTACATTCTGAAGTAGTGGTTAAATCTCCATAGGCGTAACTTTGGGTAGTCCCTACCCTACTTAATATATTCTTAGCAGCGTTCAAATCCCTGTCCATCACTAATCCACAATGAGAACAACTGTGAGTTCTATCTGCTAAAGTCTTTGGAACAATCTTACCACAACCTGAACACATCTGAGTTGTATTCTTAGGATTAACTAATCTAACTTCCACACCAGCTTCTTCCGCTTTGTATGTAGTATACTCAATTAGTTTTCTCCAAGCACAATCACTTATATGCTTAGCCAATTTATGGTTACGAACCATTCCTTTAATGTTTAATTGTTCAAATGCTATAAAACCGTAATTGTTTACTAATTCTCTACTTGTTTTGTGTAGAAAATCATCTCTTTGTCTGCGTATTTTACGGTGTACTTTAGCTGTTCTGGTTCT
>Ga0180433_10000616_pt1 | contig 60751 bp, 65 predicted proteins | sample SS_ome_8_FD_132980 | JGI IMG/M metagenome (GOLD analysis project Ga0180433, IMG submission 132980) | Hypersaline lake sediment archaeal communities from the Salton Sea, California, USA - SS_1_D_1 metaG | ecosystem: Environmental > Aquatic > Non-marine Saline and Alkaline > Hypersaline >... | reverse complement strand
TACACTATCCCACAGTTTCCTTCATTATGCCAGTGTTAAACGAAGAGCATACGATTGCACGATGTATCGATGCGCTCCTGCAATTAGATTATCCTCAAAAGAACATCGAAATCGTGATTGCCACTGGTCCTTCTACTGACAATACTGATAAGATCCTTAAAGACTATGCAAAGAACCATCCCAACATCAAACTTATACCAAACCCTACCGGTAACACGGCCATCGGCAGAAACCTGTGTATCGAGCGTTCTACGGGCGATATGCTCATGAATTACTCTGGGCACGCCATTGCAGAAAAAAATCTTCTCACCGTCCTTGCCTTAACATTACAAAAATCCCCAAAAGATATTGTCTCAGTAGGATGTGCAAACATCTCGCCTCAAACACAAAATTTTATCGGAAAAGCGGCGGGTATTTCCTTCTCAGGCATTATGGGTGGCAAAAACCTCTTTGTGCAAAACGCAGAGCATCCGACCGAGTGCTTTGTCGACCACATTTCCTTTGCTTGCTACCGCAGAAAACCTGTTGAAGACGTTGGCATGTTTGACCCCAAGTTTTGGTGCGGTCAAGATGCTGAATTAGATTTGCGTCTGCTGAAACAAGGATACAACATCTTGTTCACCCCAAAGACCAAGGTGTATCATTTCAAGCGAACAACGATACGATCCTTGTTTCGTCAGATGTATCGCTATGGCATTGCCCGGGCAAACATGACAAAAAAACACCCCAAAACCTTGAAAATCTTTCATCTTTTTGGTACCGGCTTTATTCTTGGTTTTGTAGTGCTGTTGCTCCTTGCCATATTGCGCCTTATTCCTCTCTGGGTGCTTCCGTTACTCCTTATCACCTATGTTCTTGCCTCCGTCTTTAGCTCGTTTCAGGTTACCAAAAAGCCAAGTCTGGTTCTTGCCAGTATTGCGTGCTATCTTGTCATTCATGTTGGCTATGGGGCTGGGTTCCTGCGTGGTCTGGCGTATGGAAAACTATAGATTAATAAATACGTGTTCTATACGCTGCAAACAGTATGGTAAAGATAGGAGTCATTGGTGTCGGGAAGTGGGGAAAGAATCACCTTCGCTCGTTAGCAACACTTTCCTGCGATCTTGTTGCCATTGCTGATGTTGATCCTGCACAAAAAAAACTAGCCAAAGAGTATGGGATTTCCTTTTTTGAAGACTACAAACAATTGATTGAACATGTTGATGCCGTCACCGTTACCACGCCAACGGACACCCACTATACTATCGTACGTGAGTGTTTGAAGGCAGGCAAGCATGTGCTGGTGGAAAAACCCATTGCATCCACCTCCGCACAGAGTAAACAACTCGTAGCGCTTGCGCAGAAAAACCGCTGTATCTTATCAGTTGGCTACTTGTTCCGATTTAATAATGCCATTACAAAGGTGCAAGAACTGATTAAAAACATTGGGGAGATTCAATACATCACCTGTCGGTACATTCACTCTACAAAACCACCGCGCAGGGATGCGGGTGCCATTTTGAATCTTGCCGTTCACCCTTTGGATATCATCAATTTTATCACCGGTAAAAAACCACGGCGTGTTGCTGCCCAGAAAAAAAATCTTTTATCCAAGGAATTGGAAGATTCTGCAGTGCTGCTGCTTGATTACAAGGATTTTTTTGCTACCATTGAAGTCAGTTGCACCCATCCTGAAAAGAAACGAGACATGTGGATTATTGCAGAAAAAGAAAAACTGTATGTTGATTATTTTTCTCAAACCATTGCTCGCTATCCGCTGACGGTCACCTATGAAAAGGTGGAGGGGGGAGAACCACTGCAGGAACCCCTTGTACCCAATGAGCCACTCAAAGATGAACTCGAGTATTTTATCAACCTTGTGCAGAAGGCTCAGACGAGTGATGCAGCAACTCTCTCAAACAAGGGAAAAGAAGATCCCTCTACTATACTTGCATGTGAATTAAGTATCAAGTCGGCAGAGGCGGGAAAGGAGATGATGATACCATGAGTACCATTGCAGATACCGCAAAGATCCTAAAGAATGTACGCCTTGGGGAACATGTAACCATTGAGGATTTTGTTATCATTGGCGTGCCTCCCAAGGGCAAAAAGGAAGGTGAATTGAAGACCATTATCGGGAATAATTCGGTGATACGTTCCCATACGGTGATTTATGCCGGCAATGTTATCGGTCATGGGTTCCAAACCGGTAATCATGCCAGTATTCGTGAGGAAAACAGTATCGGTAACGATGTCAGTATTGGGACAAAAAGTGTGGTGGAATTTAACACCACGATTGGTGACGGTGTTCGGATTCATTCCCAGGCGTTTATCCCTGAGTATTGTGAATTACAACAAGGATGTTGGATTGGCCCTAATGTAGTGTTGACTAATGCACCATATCCAAAGTCTGTGCATGCCAAGGATTTTCTTGAAGGCGTTGTCGTTGGTAAGCATGCTAAAATTGGTGCGAATGCGACGATTTTACCTGGGGTGAAGATTGGAGATAATGCCTTAGTTGGCGCCGGTAGTGTAGTACGTCGTGACGTTCCTGCAGGTAAGGTTGTTGCTGGTAACCCTGCTAACGTTATCAAAGATGTTGCCGATTTGGTGTACCCCAATGGTCAAACAGCATACGGTGATTGAACATGACGAAGATACCGTTGGTTGATCTGAAGGCAAATTACCTTTCCATCAAAGATGAAATTGATCGTGCTATTCGGCAGGTAATTGACAACACCTCTTTCATTATGGGGCCTTATCTTAAGACTTTTGAGAAGAACTTTGCATCCTTTTGCAACGCAAAGCACTGCATCGGCTGCTCCAGTGGTACCACCGCTGTTCATCTTGCCCTTCTCGCAGGAGGAATTACCAAAGGCGATGAAGTTATTACCGTTCCTAACACCTTTATTGCCACCACGGAATGTATCTCCTATGTTGGCGGTACCATCAAGTTCGTCGATGTTGAGTCGGATACGGCACTGATAAATATCGATCACTTGAAAAAAGCAATCACCAAAAAAACCAAGGCCCTTATTGTTGTTCATTTGTATGGTCAAATGCCTAACATGAAACAGATCAGAGAACTTGCTGATGCACACGATCTTTTTTTGATTGAGGATGCTGCTCAAGCTCATGCGGCAGAATGGGATGGCCACCAACCAGGATACTACGGTGATGTAGCAAGCTACAGCTTTTTTCCCGCTAAAAATCTTGGATGCTTTGGTGACGGTGGTGCTGTGGTTACCAATAACGATGAACTTGCTGAACACATTAGATTGCTACTGAACCACGGACGAACTACTAAATACGAGCATCAGATTGAAGGGTATAATTATCGCCTTGACCCCTTGCAGGCAGCAGTATTGAATGCCAAACTCCCTCATCTTAGCACATGGACTGGCCTTCGCAGGAAACATGCACGGTTTTATGACACTCATCTTTCCTCCATGGTGGAACGCCCGGTTGAGGCACCAGGAGCAAAACACGTCTATTACATGTACGAAATCCGTACCCCTCGTCGTGATGAGCTTATGGAGTATTTGAAAAAACAAGGGATTAGTTGCGGTATTCACTACCCCCTTCCCTTACATTTACAACCCGCCTATCGCCATCTTGGCTTTGTAAAAGGAGATTTCCCCATTTCAGAACAGCTTGCAACAGAGATTTTGTCCATTCCTATCTATCCAGAATTGACTACAGAACAACAACAGTATATTATTGATCACATCACGACGTTTTTTAAATAAGTAGCAACATCATTTTTTAGTTCGTGATGCGACAGGGCAACGTCAATAATTGCTTCCACATACCCTAGTTTATCCCCAATATCGTATCGCTTTCCATGAAATGAGGAGGCATACACCTGTTGGGTTTTGCGTAGCAGTAGAATGGAATCGGCAATCTGTAGTTCGTTGTTCACTCCTGGTGTTGTCTGTTTGATACAATCAAAAATTTCAGGAGTAAATACATACCTGCCGATAGCAGCCATGGTCGACGGGGCGTCTTGTGGCTTTGGTTTTTCGACAATATCTTCGATGAGATAGAGATCGTTTTCAAGAGTCGTTTTCACTGGTGTTGCTTTGACTGATCCATATCTACTAATTTTTTCTAATGGAACCTCTTGCACCGCGATGACCGATGAATGGTATTTGGTAAACGCATCGATAAGTTGTCGGGTGCATGGTTTCTTACTCACAATTAAATCATCACCCAACAAGACGGCAAAAGGCTCATCACCAATGTGTTTTTCCGCCTTGCCGATCGCATCAGGCAATCCTTTTGGTTCTTTTTGTCTAATGTAATGAACATTTGCCAGTGATGAAATGTCTTTGACGAGGGCGAGTAGATGTTTATCTTTTTTTTGCTGCAACTTCATTTCCAGCTCGGGAGCATCATCAAAATAATCTTCAATGGATCGTTTGCCTCTGCCTGTGATGATGAGGATGTCATCAATGCCTGAGTCTATTGCTTCTTTGACTACATAATGAATCGCAGGAGTATCAACTAACGGTAACATTTCTTTCGGCATAGATTTTGTCACGGGTAAAAAACGAGTACCAAGACCGGCTGCTGGAATAACTGCTTTTTTTACGTTCATATTTTACCAACACACACCTTCATACACTTTAGCGTTTTCCGCTTCTTTTACTCTACGACCATCTATAACAATTTTACCTGTGAAATCAAGTTTTCTAAATTCAGCCCATTCAGTCGTCAAAAGAATAGCTTCTGCATCTTTTATTGTATCCTGTGCAGTTTTACAATAGTGTATATTGGGATGTATTTTTTTGAAGTTATCCATTGCTTTTGGGTCGTATACTTGTACCTTTGCCCTTTCTTCTAATAATTTGTCGATTATTGGTTTTGCCCTCGTATCACGTATATCATCAGTATCAGGTTTGAAAGCAAGACCTAACACCGCTATTTTTTTATTTTTTAAAACGGGTATATATTTTTTAAGTAATTTTATTAATTGTAATGGCTGTTCTTCATTAACATTTATTGTGCCATCAACCATTTTACATGGTATTTCTTCTTTTTTAGCCCAAGCACGAAGTGCTCTTGTATCTTTGCCAAAGCAGCTACCACCCCATCCAATGCCAGAATTTAGAAACGATCGTTGAATACGTTCGTCAAGTCCCATCCCATCAGCAACTTCATAGGTATCAATACCTAGTTTTTTGCAGAAATTTCCTATTTCATTAATAAAACTAATTTTTGCAGCCAAGAAGCAGTTGCTTGCATATTTTATCATCTCTGCCGCAGAAAGAGACGTCGCAAGAAGCGGACAAGAAAACTCCTTGTACAAATTCTGTAAGGTTGTTTTTGTTTTCTCATCATAACAGCCAATCACAATGCGGTCAGGTTCAAGAAAATCTTTAACAGCAACGCCCTCGCGCAAAAATTCTGGGTTCATGGCAAGGCCAAAATCCTTGCCTGCTTTTTGATGAGTATGCTTTTCCAAGAGGGGAAGCACTACGTGTTGGGTTGTCCCGGGAAGCACTGTACTTTTCACCACGACCACATGCCAAGACTTCTGTTTCAGTTCCTTAGCAACTGCTGTTGCCGCTTCCTTTACAAACGAAAGGTCGATACTCCCATCTTTTTCAGACGGCGTACCTACACAAATAAAGGTAATATCGCTTTGCTGTACCGCTTCGGCGTAGTCTGTTGTTGCCCGTATATTGTCTTTGTACGTCGTAAGGATCTCATCTAATCCTTCTTCATAGATGGGAGCAATGCCGTTGTTGATCATCTCTACTTTCTTATTATCAACATCAACACAGATAACACGATGACCGAGCTTTGCAAAACAGGCACCAGAAACCAACCCCACATATCCTGTTCCAATAATGGCAATGTTCATCAGCAGTATGTATTTCAGGAATCGATTTAAAGGTTAGTATCGAGCAAGACTTTCGTTGTTTCTCTGACTGCATCATCAGAAAGGTATGTGGCAGTCCATCCGAGCTTTTTCATTTTGGTGGTGTCTAATTGAAAATAAGGAACATCACCCTTCCATCCTCGTGTCCCCCCCGTATAGGAAAACGTTACGTCATTTAATCCCATTTCTTCGACTACAATTTCAGCGATGCGAGTTACTTGGGTTGCCGTGTCACAGCCCAGATTGAGCACGTTGATCTGTTCGTGTGCATGTTGATACCCAAACAACATTGCGTCAACACAATCTTTTACATAGAGGTATGGTTTTTTCTGCTTACCATCACCCAAAATCTCAAGCTTTTTCGGATCATCCCGTAACTTATTAATAAAATCGACAATAACGCCATGAGTCCCTCGTTCTCCGACAATATTGGCAAATCGAAAAATCCACCCTTGCATATCGAAGGTATGACAAAATGAACTGATCATGCCTTCAGCGGCAAGCTTTGCTGCGCCATAGACTGAAATAGGCAATAACGGGCCATAGTTCTCAGGTAGCGGTTGTGGTGGTGTTTCTCCATAGACTGTACTACTTGAAGAAAAGATGATTTGTTTGATATCATGGCGCCGCATGGCATCAAGTAGGTTGTAGGTAGCAAGCATATCTTTCTTGGCAATGACTGGCTGTTGCGCCCCTAGTCGAACGTCAGGATTTGCTGCGATATGATACACCACATCGTGGCCTTGCAGTGATTCTATCAGCTTTTTGGTATCAACAAGATCAGCATGAATAAATGTAAAATTGTTGTTATCCAGATGATGCTCGATGAACTCTTGTTTTCCAGAACTGAGATCATCATAGACGGTGACGGCGTGTCCATCCTGTATCAGCTGATCGACCAGATGACTGCCAATAAATCCTGCACCACCGGTAACAAAAATATTCATTGCTCACACCCTTATTGCTGAGCTATCTTACTCATCTTTAAGTAATTTTTCCTAGGGATCCTTCTGAAAACCCAGTACGTTACTAAACTATTTTATACCGTATCACTATTGCCTACTATATTCTGCGCCTCTACCGTTAAGGGAGATACCATGAAACACCATGTTCATCGAGAAAAATTGCTGTTTACCTGGACTACTACCCATCATCAACTTGTGGCAGGATTCAAACGAGTACGGCGCAATAAATGCAACCGTTGTGGTAGACTCATCCCTGAAGGAAATACGCTTTGTAATGAATGTTTTGAGCTTGAAAAACCCATCAGTAAAAAATAATATCCTGCTTTCAAGATCGCACTTTTTTTATCAATATCTTGAGTGTCGTCCAATGAGAAACTCCTTGGTAAATGCCACACTGACGAAAATAGTCATGCCAGCTGAATGTATTGGCTTTTTTACATTCCGATGCCAATATGCCGTACAACCCTAACACAAAGACAACACAGGCAACTAAACTTACCAGCTCAATAAGAAGGGCAGTCATCCCATCATCGTACACCAGAATGAGTATGCTTTTAAAAATACTTCTATAAGAGAAGAAAAAAAATGACACGCACGTATGCCCGTGCCATTATCGATTCCGTATTGAGTAAAAATATACTGATACTTTCCTTAATACGAGTTTAGACTTTCTTTACATTTTTTGCTTGTTGCCCTTTGTCTGTCTCTTCGACTTCGTATTCTACTTTATCTCCTTCATTCAGGAAAGTTCCAGCAGGTACGGCCGATCGGTGAACAAAGACGTCTTTTTCGTCTTCGCCCTGGATAAAACCATATCCTTTTCGGGCATTATACCACTTTACGGTTCCTTGCATTTATTTTCCTCCTTAGACTATGGAGTCTTTTTGTTTTCAAAAGAACAAAAACAAAACAGTTTAACGATTCGCATGGAACATAAGACCGTTTATTTCCATTCCTTTGTAATTACCAGCATTATCCTCTCTTTTAAATAGCTTTCTATCAAAATGATGTTTACGTTCTCCTAACAAACGTTGGATTACAAATCCTTTCACTGAAATGTTTATTAGAGAGCAGGTCATTGCAGATGCCGCAGTCTTGGGGAGGACAATGAGTATGACTATACAAGAAATATTAGAGATGCAAATTCCATTCACCAGTGTCACTGTTTTTAGTATCATTGCAGCGCTTATTGTCATCATCATTTCATACATTGCTGCGAGACTTATCAGTCGCTATATTCGAAAGGCGATGCTAAAAGCAAGCATGGCCAAAATTCTTGCAGAATTTACCAGTAGAGTTACCAAAATTCTACTCATCATTTTTGGTGTTGCCGTTGGTATCGGTTTTCTTGGCATTGATGTGGGAGCGGCAGTGGTGAGCATTTCGGTGGTATCTGGATTTGTACTCGGCTTTGCATTCCAAGAAACACTTGGAAACTTAGCGGCAGGCTTTATGATAGCCATTACAAAACCGTTCAAAGTAGGCGATTATGTTGATATCGCAGGCAACTCAGGGTCCGTCAATAACGTTGGTGCTAGTATTACCACTATGACAACAGTCGATAATAAACGAGTCATCATCCCTAATTCCAAGATTTGGGGCAATCCTATTGTTAATTATACTGCTCTTAAGACCCGGATGATAGATTTGACTGTTGGTATAGGGTATTCTGATGATATGGGAAAAGCTATTGCTGTTATCATGAAGGTGTTGCAAAAGCATAAACAGGTGTTGAAAGATCCGGCACCTTACGTTGCAGTGACGGAGTTAGGTGGCTCAAGTGTGAATCTTATGGTACGGCCATGGGTTCATACGAGTGAGTATTGGCCGGTTCGACGTGAGTTAATACGGCAACTAAAAGAAGCGTTTGATACGGAAGGTATTACTATCCCGTTCCCTCAACACGATGTGCATCTCTATCAACAGTGATGATGCTGCTTTTACCCATTCTTTTCAAAAACGTTACTTTACGGTAACACCTTAAAAAAGAGGTGAAGTTAACTATCCTTGTTTCTTGTTCTATCCTCAGCACGATTCATGCCAGGGATGTCATCAGAATCTGGTTGTTCTCCTTGGGCATATTCGTTGCTATAGTCGTTGTGATGCTCGCCTTCACCCGTACTTGCGATAACCATACTACCTGATATCGTTGAAAGAAGGGTCGCTGCTATAATTACTACTACTATCTTTTTCATACTACTGTTTTCACTACCAGTATTAACGATTGTTAACTTATAAACTTTTGCTACGATACTAAGTGTTGAAGAAACAACCGCCTTTTACTTATGTAGTGATTAGATGTTATGAATTATGAAAGACGATTATTTTATATATGATATAAATTATATTTATTTGTAAGAATACAATGTCATATCGCGAAAATTTTCACTCATTCATCCCTGTAAAAACGAGTATGCCTGAGTTTACCATCAAGGCAGTACTAGTTGGCGCGCTGCTTGCTATTATACTCGGGTCAGCCAACGCCTATTTTGGCTTATATGCAGGCATGACCGTTTCCGCTGCTATTCCTGGTGCGGTGATGGCATTTGCCCTCCTTAGGCCATTAAAGGGAACGCTTTTAGAGGTAAACATTGGCATGATGGGTGCTGCAGCCGGGGCATCTCTCGCGGCAGGTGTAATCTTTACCATTCCCGCGATGTTGTTGCTTGGTGCATGGACAGAGATACACTATGTTGAGACGACCATTATTGCTGCATTAGGGGGGATACTTGGTGTACTGTGGATGGTACCACTGAGACGTGCGTTAATCATTAAAACCGATCTGCCCTTTCCAGAAGGTGTTGCCGTTGCTGCAGTGTTGACTACCACTGTTGGTGACGGCCGTGCCACAAAAACAACAGAAGAGGCAGGATTAAGCGGCATCTGGTTACTGATTGGTGCCGTGCTTGGTGCAGCATTAAAATTTGCACAGGTGGGACTTCATGCTATCCAAGGAAAATTGCATGGCATTATTAATATCGGGAGATTTAACATTGGTAGTGGAGAACATGATGGATTGTTTTATGGAGGTATCGCGACATCACCAGCGCTCCTTGGTGTCGGTTGGATAATCGGCCCTCGCATTGCGTCATTTGTCTTTATAGGTGGCCTCATTGGCTGGGTGGTCATTGCTCCCCTTATTGTTCTCGCCATTGGCATTCCTGTGCCGACAACAGAAGCACAAATCGCCAGTGCCATGTCCTTGGCGGGTGGCAACCTTGATGTTGGCAAATACCTCTGGGGATTCTACGAAATCTGGGGCGACTACATTCGCTATATCGGTGTCGGTGCTATGGTGGTGGGTGGTCTATTCACCATCTTCAAACTTCGCACTAATATCTCCGATGGTATCAAAGAGGCGGTCACCGGCCTTAGATCTGGTCAAACCGTTACCAAAAAACGAACCGACCAGGATTTAAACTTTAAGTATGTCTTTCTTGGCATAGGTGCCCTTACGATACCTGTTTTTTTGGTCTACGCCTGGATATCCAGCAACTATCTTGTGTCAGGAGTTATGGCGGTCTTTGCCATTCTCTTTGCGTTTATTGCTAGTGCCATTGCAGGATACATGGCTGGTCTTGTCGGATCCTCAAATAATCCCACTTCAGGCGTCACTGTTTCAGTGTTACTGTTGACCTGTTTAATTCTGCTCGGCTTTGGCTTATCTGGCAGTGTCGGTGCCTATGGTATCGCGTTGCTCATTGCTGCGGTTATTGCCTGTTGCGCCGCTATTTCAGGCGACGTCCTTCAATCAATGACCGCAGGACAAATCATTGGTGCAACTCCCTATCGGCAACAGCTGGCAGAATTAGTGGGTATTGTCGCTGCTGCACCAGTACTTGCTTTGGTGGTATCTGCACTCCATCAGGCATATACCATCGGCAGTACCAATTTACCTGCACCGCAAGCTTTTCTCATGAGTGGCGTGGTACAGGGAGTACTTGGTGGCGAAATGGTGTGGCCCTTTGTGCTTGCGGGTATGGTACTTGCGTTTATTCTCATTCTCATTGATGTGCCCGTGCTTCCTGTTGCTATTGGAATTTACCTACCGTTTACACTAGCAACTCCTATCTTTTGCGGCGGTATCATTCGATATCTTACCAACAGAAAAATTACCAAATGCTATGGGTCCGACGATGACGATCAGATTAATGAATGGGAGCTTGCCATTAAACGAACCAAGATGAAACCAAAAGAGCGTATCGTCCGCACGGGATTACTCTTCACTGCGGGGTTGATTGCGGGGGAAGCACTCACTGGTGTTGTTGTTGCTTTTATCATTATCTCTGGGCTCAATATTGTCATGTTCGAATTTCCACCAGTTATTCCCGGGCTGTTATTATGGTTGTTTATTGCGGGCTTGGTGTTTTATATCCCGTTGAGAGAACTATACAATAGTAAACGATAATCATTATTGTTTTTGCATAACAAAAAAGACGGAGCCATACCATTTGTTATATTTCCTGAACAGATTGATTTCTACTTGTTCTTGATTTATCATTTCAATTGCTTTGGGGTTGTCCTTGAATTTAATTCTTAGATCATCAAGACGAATTTGAAGAGGCTCGTAGTACAATTCCCACCATGCATCTTCTGGTAACGGAAAATATCCCAATAATTTATAATTACATTTTTTGATCAATTCAATATTTTTTCCAATGGTGGTTATTGCGGGATATACATTCTTGAAATATTCTACGATTTCTTTTGGCGGGTCATTCTGAATCCATGCCATTTCATGGACTGCTAAATAACCATCTGGTTTGATATACTTCTTCCATTCAGAAAGCCCCCTCTCAAAACCTATTACAAAAATTGATCCTTCTGCCCAGATGATATCAAAACTTTCTTTAGGAAAAGCCATGCCAGACATCGACTGATTTACGGCTGTAACTCTTTCCTGTAAGTGTTCTTTCTCGATGAGTGCCTGGAGTTGATTGAGGTATTGGGGAACGATGTCGATGCCGATAACTTCGCCACCAGATAACTGTGCCAGTTTGATGGTCTGCATACCTGGGCCGCAGCCGATATCTAAAATTTTTGGGTGCATGATCTTCGGAATCATTTCAAATGCTCTCTGTGTATATTTGTCTCGTCCTGATCCTTGCCGAGGCATGTCTTTATGAATGTCCAGAAAAATGTCCCAATCCATAGCGATACCTTCTGATTGACACCTTCCTATCTACTGATAGCACGAATGAGTCCCCATATACAATTTGCTCGAGGTACCTTTTTCATATACTGTTTGTATGCATCACCAAGTTTGTCAATATTGCGCTTATCTTCTCTCATCATGTCAAGATATGTAAGAAGGATTGCTGGTAATCCCAATATCACTACCACCCAATCCTGAAACAGAAGCATTGCACCAATGGCCCACAAGATAAATGCAGAATATTGGGGGTGGCGAACAATAGCGTAGATTCCTGTATCAACAAGTTTGGTCGTATGAATAAAACTTTTACCCTTTTCAACACCTCCCTTTCGAGGAAACATGATCACCGGCGCCATCCCAAAGACACCTGATAAAAGAAACACGCCAACGCCAAGATACTTCAGCGCAACAATCCGTTCATGATGAACGAATGCAAACCCGTAAAGCATTTGAGTAATAAAAAATAACCCGGCAATACAGGATGGAAGCGCATCCTTCCAGGAAAAATTGTCATCAGGCATACCACTGATAATCGTTTCATCCCCTTTTAAGAATTTGTAGATGAAAAGAAAGGTGATACTACCGTACTTGGATTATTCTCTCTTTTGCACGTGCCTGTTGTTTTTTGCCTACCGCCGTATGTATCTACGATCTTTCAAAAGTCTTACTCCTCTTTCTATATCCTCCTCTCCTGTTGTTTCTTTTGTTAGGATTCCAGCGTTTCTTTTGAGGATATCTCTCCCTCTGATTGGTTTTTCTTACAAAACTTACCCTTTCAAACTCAGGAATATCTTCCTTTTCAATTTCCAGTTCGTCATTGCTTTGCACTCGTCTAAAGTTATCATGGTCGGGTTCAGTTAGTAACGTTACTGCCTTCCCGTTTTCCCCAGCACGTGCTGTTCTTCCAATGCGATGGATATACTCCGTGGGCGTCTTCGGGACATCGTAGTGATAGATGTGAGTAACGTTTTTTATGTCAAGACCTCTGGCTGCTACATCAGTTGCTACAAGAACATCCGTTCTCTGATTCTTCAGAGAATCTAATGATTGTGATCTTTTATTTTGGCTCATTCCTCCATGTATCGCAGAAGCATTAATTCCATGATGTCTGAGATTTCTTGCGACAATATCCGACTCTCTTCGTGTTGCACAGAACACAATGGCAAGACCAGGGGTATTGTTTTTAAGCAGATGTACGAGAATAGAGAATTTATCATTCTGCGGGTAGATGTCGTAATAGATCTGCTCCAGTTTACTTTTATCCACTTGAGATTTAGTTTTTATGATAACAGGATTGTTCAGATGTTTATTCATGAGTCTATGAATACTTCCTAATATTGTTGCACTGAACATCAGTGTTTGTCTATGCTTTGGCACATGATGTATTATTTTTTCTACATCATCGATAAATCCCATTTCCAGCATTTTATCAGTTTCATCAAGTACCAGAAATTGTACCCGTCTGAAATCTATGGTCTTTCTGCGCAAGTGGTCAAGCATCCTACCAGGTGTACCTACCACTATCTCTGAAGTACGGATCTTTTTTATCTGTAGATCGATGCCTACGCCGCCGTACACACTTGTTGTTTTAATGCCAAGTATTTTCCCAAAATCTTTGAATACTTCCGTTACCTGCACGCATAACTCTCTGGTGGGCGTAAGAACAACAGCTTGCAGTCCTCCACCAATGGTGACTTTATCTAAAATAGGGAGACAAAAGGCAAGAGTTTTCCCCGATCCCGTTTCTGCTTGACCGACCACATCTCTCCCCTGTATTATTTCGGGTAAACATTTCTCTTGGATAAGCGTGAGTTCTTTGAATCCTTGCTCATGTGTTTTATCTGTGAGTTTTTTGTTTATGTTAAGTTCTTCAAATATCATTTTTTCACCGGTTATGTCGTAGTTTTTCTTACATTTCCTCAACTACATTTTTTTACATTACAATATCAATATCTAACCTTTTTGCGAGTTCCTTGTAGCGGTTTCTAATCGTTACTTCTGTGACACCAGCAATTTCTGCTACTTCACGTTGTGTTCTTCGCTCGTTACAAACAACGGATGAAATATACACCGCAGCAGCAGCGAGCCCCGTTGGCCCACGTCCACTCGTGAGCTCTTTTTTTGCTGCACGTTTTAGTATCGTTATGGTCTGTACTTGTACATCGTTGCTCAGTTTTAACTGACTGCAGAAGCGAGAGACGTAATCTTGAGGTGTTGTAGGAAGTAATTTTAATGAAAGTTTACGTGAAATATTCCTATAATTCCTTCCAATTTCTTTCTTTTTCATTTGTGCCACACTGCTTATTTCTTCAAGCGTTCGTGGTACATTACACTGGCGACAGGCAGCATACAAGACTGCAGCAGTCACCCCTTGAATGCTTCTTCCCCGAATGAGCTTTTGTCTTACCGCTTTTCGATAGATCATGGCAGCTGTTTCCCTGACATTTCTCGGAAGACCCAGGGTTGATGACATTCGATCTAGTGCAGAAAGCGCCAGTGCAAGGTTTCGTTCCGTGCCATCACTGATTCTTGTTCTCGTCTGCCACTTTCGTAATCGATAGAGTTGCGCTCTGTTACGGGTTGGAATTGATTTTCCGTAGGCATCTCTATTCTGCCAACCAATGGTGGTGGATAGGCCTTTATCGTGGATAGTATATGTCATAGGAGAGCCCGTTCTGGCTTTTTTCTCGCGCTGTTCACTATCAAATGCCCGCCATTCGGGCCCTTGATCTATCATCTCTGTATCTATCACAAGTCCACATTTTTCACAAACAAGCTCTGCACGTGAATAATCTTTGGTAAGATGCGTATTATTACACCGGGGGCAACTCATAGTTTCTTCTATGGTTTGTTTATTTTTGTTTTGTTCCTTTTTTTTCGTTTCGTCTTTCAATTTAACCAAACCTATGCAAAACATATATGTGTCTCTTAAAAAGAATAAAGAAGTAGAAACCAATCAAACATGTATCTACAGTTTTTTTACATTTGTTGCTTTTGGACCCTTTTCAGATTCTTCTTTTTCATATTCAACAGAGTCTTCTTCGTTAAGTTGTGTTCCCTCAGTTAGATCATTCTGATGGACAAATATGTCTTTACCGTCTTCGCCAACGATAAATCCAAAGCCTTTTCTTGGGTTGAACCATTTTACTTTTCCTTTCATATTTTTACCTCTTTCTCGGTTATATCATTTATTGCAAAAAAAGAATTTAAACAACAAAATTCCAAAGTTTGAAAATCAAAAACATGGAACCTTAGCGCTATTCTTTTTATGAAAGAGAACCGCTTATACTATAAATAGTTTCCTACCGCTCATCCTATATGTAATGTCCTAACACATTTTACAGAATTAATATCGGCAACTGTTTTGTAGACATTCAGATCAAACAGAGATGCGCTTTAATCTCCCCCAAGATGTGTTTATTGACAGCGATCATCTTTTTGTTGCAGATCTCAGTAATCATAGAGTACTTATTTGGAGTAATATTCCCTCATCTTTTGATGAATATCCTGATATTGTAATCGGGCAAAACAGTTTTACTAGTGGTCTACCGCCTAAATTTACACGAGATAGCCTCTTCTTTCCCGGGAGTGTGTGGTTTGATGGAGGTTATCTATGGGTTGGCGAATATAAATTTTCACATCGGGTTCTTCGATATTCGTAAAGGTTGTCAGTGGACTCCTGAAGATTTTTGTAATAATTCAAATAGGGCAATCTAAAAATGTGTTACACATACAATGAGAAACAGATTAGTTTTATTGAAGAGTGTATCGAGCAGCAAGCAAGTCATTTTTTCAATTGAGATACTTTCTAAAAGTTTTTAACGGGCCTGGCATGTTAGACGGATTTTACAGGAGAAACATTGTATTTGAAACGTCTATTTTTAGTTCACCTGGGGCTATCTGTTGAAACGTTTTCTAATAGTCAATTTCTGCAAATCAACTACTCTAATCTACTATAACCGACTTCTCTTTTAATTAAATCAATGATCTTTACATCTTTATTTTCTATTATATAGATGATTCGATAGTTTCCAACTCTTAAACGATATTTCTTTGGACGAGTATCTATCAGTGATTTAACATCACAATTTGGTCTAGATGTGTAAGGGTCATTTTGTAGTTCTTTTAATGATTTCCGTATCTTATTTTGGAAAGATTTTTGAAGTTGTTGAAATTTTCGTTGAAAAGTTGTTGATACTAACACTGAATAACTCATGTATTCACAACTCATCAAGAGGAATAAATTCATCATTTGCAAGAATCTTATTCCATTCATCGTCTAATTTTTTCCATGCGAATCTTTTTAATAATTTCCTTATGATTGAATCGTAAGTTTCTCCTTTGGTACCTAAATTAAGTAAAGCCTGTTTCGTTTCTTTTGTTACTGAAATTGTAGTATTAGTCATATTATCACATATTTTATAATTCTTATAATAATTATAACTGCTATAATATTTATAATTTTCTGTTCAAAACAGCATAGATCTATTTTTCTAGTTTCAACAGGTAAAAACCAGCGAGCCTGGCGGATTAGACCTGTTTCACAGGAGAAAAACTGTATTTAGAGCGTCTATTTTAAATCTGAATTCAGTATTTATTGAGTTATTATTTAGCTATTTAATGCGCTTAAAATTCTAATTGACCCATCGTCTTGCATTTCGGAGAAATACATTCTGTATGATCCATCTGGTAGTCTGATAATGTCTGGGTCGAGTAATAAATTATTGACAAAAACTGATTCAAGACGCTTACCACTATCAATGGTAAATGTAATGCCATCAGTGGAACTAGCACTCATGACATACTGTGCACCAACTCCAAATTCATCATCAAAAGTTGTAAAAAACAATTTATAACTACCGTCATCAAGTCTAAGAATATCTGGATCAATAACAATTCTATCTAAATCCAAATTGCCCTCTTTTTCCCAGGTGATGCCTTCGTCATGTGATATAGCTATAGCTGACGAAACACCACGCGTATAATACATTCTTAGATCGCCATTGTCCAGCCTAATTGTTTCTGGTACAGAGGTAAAAAGCTCATCAGGTTTTCCATCACCATAATCTTGGAATCTAATACCTTCTTCTTTTGACCAAGTATAACCATCATCTGAGAAAGCACTGAAAAGTCGTCTATCATAATTACCATCCCGACCTTCATAAATCATCCTGTAGCTTCCATTATTTAACTCTATTATTGCAGAATTTGAAACCATCTCTTCCATCGAACCAGGTTCGCCATTATGAATAGCAATTCCAACTTTTTCAAACATCAAACCATCTGATGATTTTGCTATTTGAATACCTTCACCTGTATAATACATGACATACATATCATCTATAAGCAGAGTCGCAGAGCTGACACCATCATCAATTCTTACTCCAGATTCTTTGGTCCAACTCATTAACGGACCAGCAATCTGTTGATTGTTTGTGTTGTTCTGGTCGTCTATACATCCACAAAAAGAATTTGATAAAATACAAATAAATATTACAAATATAAAAATCACTTTTTTCATCTATATCTCCTCGATATTTAAACAACAGTTAATTAATAAAGATTTCATACTACAAAGAACGGACCTGATGGTTTAGAAGGATTTTACAGGAGAAACACTGCATTTATAAAATCTATCTATTGTTTGTGTGTTAATATCAGAAACTAAAATTGTTTTTCAAGATCAACTATATCTGTATATATGACATTACAACCATTCATTTTTATTTTTCCTTTTTTACTTTTAAGACTTACGATGATTGCTTTTTTTGGTTTATAAAAATCAATAAACGCCCTTAGACTTTTTTCAATTTTCCCCACCTCAGCCTGAATTTTTACTTCAACTGGGATTATATTGTTCTCCGATTCTATTACAAAATCAACTTCAGTTTTTGTTTTTGTTCTCCAATATTTTGGAGTAAAACCGAGTTTTAGTAGCTCAGTTAAAACATAATTTTCAAAAAATTTTCCATTTAATTTTACATTAAAATCTTTACTAATGCTATTTCTGAGGCCGGTATCTACAAAATACAGCTTAGGTTGTTTAACGATTTCCTTTTTTTTATTTGTAAAATATGGTAGAACTCTGTAAATTAAATAGCTTTTTTCCATTGCATCAAGATATTTTTTAACAGTTTGAAATGACATATTCAAATTACTACTAATCGTATCATATGAAAGAATATCTCCAATGGAAAAAGCAAGATATTTGGAAAACTCTTCTAAAGATCTAATATCATCGATTGAAAATGTACGTGCAACATCCTTTAGTAACATTATATCGTAAAGATCACTGAGAATTGTTTTTTTTATCTCAACATCATCTGTTAAAACAACTTTTGGATAGCCACCATAGGTTGCATGTTCCCATATCATGCGATCAAGGATTTTTGTGGTTAGTTCTTTCTGAGTTCTTGCAACTAAGAATTCCTTAAAAGAAAATGGGAATAATTTAATGATTGACACTCTCCCTACAAGAAAAGAAAGTATTTCTTTGGAAAGGATAATCTCTGAAGAAGAGGTAATCCAAAGTTTATGATCTGAATCAACGAGGTACTTTAATTTTCTACCCGCATCTTTGCAGTATTGAACTTCATCCAAAACAGCAATATTGTAACTTGAAATAAACTGTCTTTCAAATTTTTTAATATCCTCTTCAAATAGAGATCTAGCATCAGGATCATCAAATAAGATATATGAAGCGTTTTTATTTTCAATTTGTTTTTTCAAAAAAGTAGTTTTACCCGCTTGCCTTGCACCAACTACTGCAACCATGTTATAGCTATTTGATATTTTATCAAATTTGGATTTTATATCTCTTTTAACATACATATACTATTGTTATATGTTAGGACTATAAATATTTTACTAAAATTGAATCATAGTTTAATAATAGCATGACTAAAATTAAACTAGTGTTAAATAAAAGTTACAATGCCCTTTAATTTCTATTAGTTAGGACATTAGTTTTTTACGGACCTGGCGGGATTCATACCTATTTTTCTCGATGATAAAGATATATGAAAATAAAAATATATTTTTTACAATTAATACTTTCAATTGCCTCTTATTATTGTTTATTAACTCAAAACGATATGTTTTCTTGATAATGATAAAAAATTAAATGCTTACCCTTACAAATAGTAAAAAAACAAAAAATATATAAATATGTAAGGGTAATATAGTATTATGGTTTCAATAAAGAAGAAAAAGATCTCAAACAAAGTCTATCATTATCTTCAACACACTTACAGAGTTAATGGAAAAGTCCACTATAAAGAAAGATACATAGGTGAGAAAATTCCAAAAGATATTGAAAAAAAGAAAAAAGAATTTCTAACAGAAATATACAAAGAGCAGTGGTATAATAAGTTTGATAAAATTAAGGATAATTTTAATAAGAACAAAAAGAAGATGCCAAAAAAAATAGAAGAAAAAGAACTTGAAACGTTTGCAATAGAATTTACGTACACAACAAATAGAATTGAAGGATCAACGCTTACTCATAGAGAAACAGCATTGCTTTTAGAGAAGGGTATTACACCTGCAAGAAGACCAATTGAGGATGTAAAAGAAGCAGAGCTTCACAGGAAAGTGTTTTATGAAATGCTTAATTATAAGAAAAATATCACAATTGCTACAGTAATTCATTGGCATGAAGAACTTTTTAAAGAAACAAAGAAAGATAGAGCAGGAATAATCAGGAAATATGATGTTGGAATAGCTGGTAGTAAATATATCCCACCCCATCCAATAGAGCTTGATTTTTTACTTAGAGATTTTTTTGATTGGTATAATAAAAACAAAAAAAAGACGCATCCTGTTCATCTTGCGGCACTTGCTCATCTAAAGTTTGTTTCCATTCATCCATTCGGTGATGGTAATGGTAGAATCTCAAGACTATTGATGAATTATGTATTGCACAAAAATAATTATCCTATGCTCGTAATCGATTATTCAGAAAGAAACAGTTACTATAATGCATTGGAGAAGAGTCAAATAGATAAAGAAGTACATTCTTTTACTCTTTGGTTTTTTAAGAGATATGTTAAAGAATATGAAAAATATCTTTAATATTTACCCTTACATTTTTAGAAAAATTAAAAATATTAGTAATTTGTAAGGGTAAATTAAATCTTTAACTTGCTAAGTGTAGGTGATATATAACGGACCTGGGGGGATTTGAACCCCCGACCTACAGCTTAGGAGGCTGCCGCCCTATCCAGACTAGGCCACAGGCCCAAGATTCTCAGTAACGCATAAAGACATAGATTTTAAAAAAGTTGGTTTTGGTATCAGCGGGCGCCGTCGTGATTAAAAGACATCAAGCTCACTCGGGATTTTGTTAATTCTACTCAGGAATTTTGCCTGATTTCTCCTATAGCTAAACAGTACATCTGCTTTTTCGTCCTGGATGTCCCAAGGACGAATAATCAGGAGGTCACCAATTCTCAGTTTCTTGATTTGTCGTCTCTTGCCGCCGGGAATACGTGCAAGTCTTGATTTTCCATCTGCACACGAGACGTCCATTCGTGATCCTCCCAATTGCCTATCCACAACAGCAAAAATTTCATTCTTTTCCTTTTTAGGAAGGGGAAGTCGTGCCGGTGGTTGTGATTTATTTTGTGAACTCATACATATCCCAACGAGGTTCCTTCCCATCTACCTGGGGACTTTATATAGTTTTTGCACGATTTAAAAATATCTTACACGTGTTGTAACGAAGCATCTAACCGCTTCAAAAACTCAGTGACCTCGCCTTTTGAAATTATGGTGGGCGGTAAAAATCTAATATATTTGCCCGTTGAAAGACTCGTTTTCACTCCTTGCTTATGTAACTGTTCAACCAGTTTTTCGACGTTTTCCTTTGACCCAACAGAAAAGGCAATCATGAGCCCTCGTCCTGTTATCTCTTCAATGATTGGATATTTGTTCTTTAGGTTTTCAAGCCCTTCTCTAAGCTCTTGTGCTCGTGCCACGACATTTCCAGTAATGTCTTTTTCTTTCATCTGACGATTGGCAATAAGGGCAGCCGTCATAGCCATAGGATTCCCTCCGAAGGTAGACCCATCATATCCTGGTTTCATGGCATCTGAAATTTGCTTAGTTGTAACCACCGCGGTAACAGGATATCCCCCGCCAAATGATTTACCAATGGTCATAATGTCGGGAACTACATCATAGCTCATACAGGCAAACCAATCTCCTTTCTTCAGTGCGGTACGACCAAATCCAGCTTGTACCTCGTCATCGATAATGACGATATTATTTTCTTTTGCAAACTGCCAGAGGTCGTTGACAAATGCAGGGTCTGCAGCTCGATTTCCTGCTTCTTCTCCCTGTACCAGCTCTAAAATGATGATCTTTGCACCGGTTTTCTTAACAAGTCTTTTTACCGATTTGATATCATTGAAATTAGCAAAATGGACCCAGTCTTCGTTATCAAGGCTAAATGGTTTTTTGTAATTCTCTTCCCATGTAACGGCTACTGCGCCGTGAGTTCTTCCATGAAACCCTTGTTTAAAGGCGATCACATCTTTTGAATTCGTATAGGCTTTGGCAATTTTAATGGCTTTATCAACGGCTTCCCCGCCGGAATTTTGCCAATAGAAATAATGAAGACCTTCGGGCATCATGGATGAAATTTCCTTTAAAAACCGCGTTCGTGCAATCTGTACCCGATCTTCCTTCATGGAAATCAGTGTTTTTGCTTGATTGTAGAGACCCTGTGCAATTTCTTCGTTGGACATCCCCAGATTTGTTGCACTGTAATTACTGTCCATGTCTAGATACCAATTTCCTTTGGTATCCATAATCCAGCACCCATGACCTTTCACGGGAACGATATCTTGCTCAAGATGGGACACAGGAATCTTGTATTGCTTATGAATGTCAATGGCCTCCGCAGTAGAAATTTCAGAAGCATGCAATTGGTCAATAAGCGCATCTATAACGTTAGGATCAAACCCTTGGTTGTCAACAAACGAGACAATACGTTCGGCTTGCTTTTCGGTTAAGAGGGCCCGAGGACTACTAATTCCAAGTTGAGTTTGTAACGCTTTCATTTCTTTTTTGATGTTGTCTCCGAGAACATTGAAAAACACTTCCTCAATCCGTTCAAAGGTTGCATTGGTCCGTTCTGGATGGGTGGTTCTGTTGTAAATAATGGTATCTTTTAATTTGCTTTTACTCATAATTGGGTAACTCCTTTCTATCTTGTTCTACGAGGTATACTCATATAAAGGTTTGTTTTGAGACTACTCGCCATCATTCAAGTGGCTTGTATCCTATAGAAAACGATGCGGTTGAGGTATCCTTTGGTGAAGAGGTATGTGCTCGTAACGCACTAAGCCGTATGGTTTTCACTTCAAGGCCTTGGTTTTTAAGCAACGTCGACAGTCCAGGTACATGCCCATCACCAACAACGGCAGCGACTTTCCCATATTGGGCTTGAGCTGTCATCAATTGCTTGACCATGAAGGCATTGCGATCATCAATCAGTACTCGTTTTATTGTAGGGAACTTCTTGCCAATTTGTTCAAGGTAACTCTCAAAAGTGTCTTCAATGTTTTTCAACTCCCGCTCGACCTTTTTTTTACTGATAAAAAAGCCAGCAAAGCCCGAAAAAAAGAGTCGTATCTTTTCACGAAGCGACATGGATCGCAGCATCTTGGAGAAGAGCTTTTGTGCATTCATGTCGATAAATCGTAGAGGCACCTGATGGGACTGGGCATAGGAAATCGCGGCAAGCATCTCATCTCCTGCTTCTACCCCATATTCATGGGCCATGCTGTCTTGAAATCGTGCCAATAATTTATAGATGGTAGGAACATCTTTCTGTAGCATCTTGTAGGATTCTTGGTCCTGCTGTTTCATCATCAAGGCGTTATAGCGCTGCCGGTCAAGCTCGACGCCGACGACATCTGGTTGTTCTTCTTCTAGCATCTCACGTACTGCTGAAGAAAGATCAAACACGTGCCCTGTCCCAAGTAAAATAATCATAGCTCCCTCGTCAATGTACTTCCAAAGAATTATCTGCTGTTAGATTAACCTTCCCCTTACATAGTGACACACTACGTGAAGTGCCGAATGGAAAAAAAGAAAAGGAGTGGTGGTGTGTTTACCACCAGTTCTGTTTCCAGTTTTGGTTCCACCAGGATTTAATGGGAACGCACGGGAGCGTCTGCCAGTTCTGCTCTTTGACATCCACCAGATGGTCCCACACATCGTTCCAGTTTTCTCCTTGAATCCAGGCAATATAATCCCATTCACCAGGGATGCTTGCGCCACTGGTTGTCCACTGCCATTTCCGTATCTTTTCGGGAGTCTCTTCAAGCTTGTCTCCTCTGAACAACACCCAGGCACCAGCCGGTTTTTCCCACCACCAATTGTCGTTTTTAAAACCACTGTAGACGCGATGCGAGCTCGTAAGTTCCACACCATCCCATGATTTTATTTCACCGACACATCGATGTACCGTATCCCAATCTTGAGCATCAAACCAGACAATGACGTCCCATTCACCTGCAACAATCCAAGCGCCGATGACATTCTCCCAGTGTTGAAATCGCTGCCAAACGTCTTGGGCCTTACCATCTTTTGTTTTAATAAAAACATATGCTGATCGTGTTTTCCAATCCATCGTACCCTCACCTCAAGTGCACCATATGTAATGGGCGTCACTTATAGTTTTCTTATGTATAAAAACAGCAGCTAGTAGCGGTAATGATCAGATTTGTATGGTCCTTTTACACTAACACCGATATACGCAGCTTGTTTAGGAGTCAAGGTGGTCAGCTTCACCCCTAGCTTCTTCAGATGCAGCCGTGCCACTTCTTCGTCAAGAACTTTTGGTAGCATGTACACACCGATATCGTGTTTCTTTTTCCACAGCTCTAGTTGCGCTAACACTTGATTGGTAAAGGAATTACTCATGACAAAGCTCGGATGGCCAGTTGCATTGCCCAAATTTACCAGTCTCCCTCGTGACAGTAGAATAATGGCATGTCCGTCGGGGAAGATAAATTTGTCCACCTGTGGTTTAATATTCAGTTCTTTTATTCCGGGATGCCGTTCCAACTTCTCAACCTGAATTTCATTGTCAAAATGCCCAATATTGCAGACAATGGCGCCATCTTTCATGTTTTTCATATGATCAATGGTAATCACCTCGCAATTACCGGTTGCCGTCACAAAGATATCGGCAATGCCAAGGGAATCTTCAACTGTGGTGACTTCGTAGCCTTCCATAACTGCTTGGAGTGCACAGATGGGGTCGATTTCGGTGACAAGTACTCGGGCACCGAATCCTTGCATGGATTGACAACAACCTTTTCCCACATCACCATAGCCACAGACCACCACGACCTTGCCCGCAATCATAACATCGGTTCCCCGCTTGATACCATCAGCGAGGCTTTCCCGGCACCCGTAGAGATTGTCAAACTTTGATTTGGTAACCGAATCATTGACATTAAAGGCAGGAAAGAGTAGCGTACCCTGTTCCATCATTTGATATAATCGATGCACCCCAGTGGTTGTTTCTTCTGAAACACCGTTGATGTCTTTGACAATACGATGCCATCGACGATTATCTTTCTTGTATATCTGTTGTAAGCATGCCATAAGTTCCCGAAAGTCTTCACCCTCGCCGCTGTATTCTTTGTCTAAGAGAGATGGTTTTTCTTCAATCTCGTATCCCTTATGAACCATCAGGGTGGCGTCACCACCATCATCAACAATGAGATGTGGTCCTTTCCCATTGCCAAAATCCAATGCTTTCTGTGTGCAGTCCCAATACTCTTTGAGTGTTTCTCCTTTCCATGCAAAAACGGGAACACCTTTTTTTGCCATGGTTGCTGCTGCATGATCTTGGGTCGAATAGATATTGCAGCTTGCCCACCGCACCTCAGCACCCAACTGGCGCAACGTCTCAATAAGTACGGCTGTTTGGATGGTCATGTGCAGACTGCCCATAATCCGTGCCCCTTTCAGGGGTTGTTGCAGTCCATATTTCTCACGAATGGCCATCAACCCCGGCATTTCTGTTTCAGCAATGTCGATTTCTTTTTGCCCAAAATCAGCAAGGCCAATATCCTTAATCGTATACGTTTCAGTTTTGGAAACCATGATATTTTCTCCTTTATTTCAGTATCATTTTGGCATCAACAACACAGATGCCATCTTCGTACACAAAGACCGGATTCAAATCCATCTGATCGATGTGCTCCATAAGCTCTTCTCCTATTTTTGATACCTTTAACAGTAAATCAATAACTAGTTGTTTATTAGCTTTCATATTTCGAAATCCTTCCAACAGCTTTTTCCCTTCTAGTTCTTCAATCATTTGTTCTGCATCGTATCTGTCAATCTCTACCACTCGAAAGGAAACATCCTTGTACAATTCTGTAAAAATACCGCCGATGCCTGCCATAATGGTCAGCCCAAAGGACGGATCTTGTACCAGCCCAACGATGATTTCAACACCTTTTTTCGCCATCTGATCAACGAGGAGATGCTCCTCGGGGAATTTTTTACGAAACGCGAGAAATTCTTGCAGTAATTCTTTGTTATTTTCGATATTAAGTTTTACGCCACCCACGTCGGTTTTATGTAGAATGTTGGGGGAGCATACCTTGAGCGCAACGGGAAATTTCAAACGGATATTTCTAACATCCTCTTCAGTGTCAACGACCTCATACTTGGTTGTCGGAATATTATATGATTTCATGAGGTCTTTCACTTCATTTTCCGCAAGTGGGCCTTTTCGTTTGAGAAGCTCTTTCACGGTTTGATTCATACATCACTCCTTCTTCCGTTTATCAATGACTCGTTTTGCTTTTAAACCTGTCTCAGGGATGGTGCTCGGTGGTAACACTGCAATACGTGGAGTAAACACGATGACTGATTGAATTTCTTTGGTCAGTGCTTCTTCAAGCGCCATGGTATCAAGCTGACTGAGCTGCTCTTTTGTTTCCACTTCAACAGTCATCATATCAACATCGTTTTCCGTGGTTAACACCATGTGCCAATTACCTCCCACTTGGTCGTGCTTCATCACGACCGACTCAATTTGTCCGGGGTAAATGTTGGTCCCTCGAATAATAATCATATCATCGCTGCGGCCTTTGATGGTTGAATGTTTGACATGCGTTCGCCCGCAGGCACAGACCTTTTCATCAAACAGTTTTGCTAAATCTCGCGTTCGATAACGTAAGAGTGGCATCCCTTCTTTTGTCAGCGTTGTAAGCACGACCTCTCCTTCTTCTTCTATGCCAACGGGATCTAATGTTTTGGGATCAATAATTTCAATCAAAAAATGGTCCTCCCAGAGGTGATGACCGTTGTGCTGATCGCAATCGGTGGAAACCCCTGGGCCGCACATCTCTGTCAGTCCGTAAATATCATGCACATCCATGTCCCACGTGTCCATGATTCTCTGCTTGAGCCCTTTGGTGAACATTTCAGCACCAAACAAACCATTTCTTACCTTCAGCTTCTTTGGATTAATATCGAGTTCCTGAGCGACTTGTCCTAATCTAAGCATGTATGATGCCACGCCAGACACAAAAGTAGTGCCATAGTATTGCATCAATTTGATTTGCCGTTCTGATTGTCCTTTTCCTGAAGGAATGACCAGTGCACCGACTTTTTGGGCACCATAATGAAAACCAAAAGCACCAGTGAACGTTCCATAAGGAATTGGATTTTGAAAAATATCCTTTTTCGTAAGGCCCGCCATGGAGAGACATCGTGCCATGACCTCAGCCCATACTTCAATATCTTTTGGAGTATAACACACCGTCACCGGAACTCCTGTTGTACCAGAGGATGCGTGCAGTTCAATGCAGTTCTCGAGCGATGTCGCCATCATGCCATGAGGGGAATGTGTTCGTAGATCGTCTTTGGTGGTAAACGGTAATTTGGTGATATCATCAAGTGTTTTAATGTCATCCGGCGTTACTTTTAACTCTTTGAACCTTTTCTGATAAAAAGGAACGTGATCATACACGGTGTGGACGGTTTGTTTGAGCTGTTTGAGTTGTAGTTCGTTTATCTTTGCTCGCGGCAAAGTCTCTCGTTTCTTGTTAAATACCCGATCCATGAATGATTTCCCCTGAGCGGGAAAAGACAAATGCTCTTATAAAGGTTAGTGAGTCAACAACACAGAGCGCATGTTGGGTATGAAAAAAAGAAGTAATGGTGAGAAAAAACTCACCGTATTTCCCGTAGATGATGGCTTACACAGTTCCTGTAGTGAACATCCAGATGGGACTACTGGTTACTTTAGTATCACCGGTTGGTGCTGAATCCTTCGCTACAATCTTCCAGTAATACGTCGTTGTTGGTTCAAGGTTACCAAGTGCAAAGGTAGTATTAACATACCCAGAATTGACGAGTGGAGGTGGCGAGGTCGTTCCAAAGTAAACATCATAACTTAATCGATGACCGTCAGGATCACTACAATTCCAGCGTAAGTCAGTACCTAAATTCACACCAATGGCTTCGTCTGCGGGCAAAGGATTCTCTGGTTCGTTTGGTGCGCTATTGGGTTTTCGATACTTTTTCTCTTGCGTTTCCCAAACAGACTTGTATACTGGCAAAATGATGTTTTTAATACTCTCGGGGAACGGCGAAAGAATCTTGTCTACTATGGTATTTGTAGATGTTTGTACTCGTCCCAGTACGCTCCACATGGTGGTTGTTAACATGCCCTGCAACGATGTGGGTAACGAATAAAATTTTACATTCCAGAAATTATTCCACTTTGTAATTAATTGATTTCTTCGTAATGCCGTATCACTCCAACTCACACCAAAAGTTTTAATGTCACTTCCTGTGTTTCCTGCAGAATCGGTAGCGGTTAATTTTATACTGTATCCCATCCACCTGTAGGTATACAACAGTGGGAAAGTAATATTAGCTAAGTCATTCCCTTTAAATATGAATTTTGGATATTGGGTTTTTCCAAGAAATCGTACTGGTGGCTGTGTCAGTTCCCACGTATACGAAACGATCTCATCACCTTCAGGGTCATAGACCTGCCCTTCACAGTTGATCCACCCATTAAGATTTACCAACGACGAGTTTGAAGAATCTAAGATTTTAACGAGTAGGTAGATTAATCGATCAGGGAAGTAATCTAAGAGAAGTATGTGAGGTCGATTACTTTCGACTTGTGAAACTAATACTACCACTGTTGGCGGTTTGTTTGCTAAAATGACCACGTTTACCGCAGAGGTGACATTTTTGCCTTTGTCGCTGGTAATGGTCAATTTGCACGTGTAATTCCCTTCTTCAGTATAGTTGTGAACGGGATTTATCTCATCCGATGTTTCACCATCACCAAAATCCCAATGGTATTCGGGAGTTCCTTCCACATTTAATACTAATGATGAAAAATTCACGGCTAGCGGTGCCGTTCCTATGTTTTCATCAGCAAATGCTTTTACAAAAGTACCGCCTTCACTCGCCCCAAATCCTGTCGGCTCTTTTGTTTCATAGTAAAGTATAGTACCTGCAAATATCGCTAAAATAAGTATGACAACTACCATAAAAGAATAAACCAGCCTCTTCATTTTTTTTATTTCCTGATCCATTTCCTTACAATCCCCCTTCGTTTACCATAAGAGATAGTATATACTATATATAAATATACTTTACCTTTTATATATTTTTTAGTATTTTTTATGGCAGTTTTCATTGTAAGTTTATATCTAAAGATTCGCCCTTTCTTCTATTATTATATACCTGTGCTTCCCTTCTATAAAAGATTTATGTTATTATTGAAAAAAAATATATTCTCTTATTTAGCTGGGTGCTGACACTAATAAACTAGGGGGCGATTAGGGAGTTTTATACTAAGTTATTGTGTCTCAATAATAACAAAAGTATTTCGTTTTGTTATTATTTGAAATTACGATACATATCCTCTCAATCTACATTGTGGAACATAACGACAAAAGTTTTAAATAAAGAATCCCCTTCCTATGCTCCTGCCAGCTCGTAATGCCTGGTGTGTGTTAGATATGGTAAAAAGCGCGTATGACTACATCGGCGATCAATGGAAAAAACCAGACACGTCGTTTCAATCTCCTCAGCAGCAACGGCTTATTCAGTGGAGAAAAGAGGAAAATTTCACCCGTGTTGATCGACCACTTCGTATCGACCGCGCACGATCATTAGGATATAAGGCAAAACCTGGTTATATTGTAGTAAGAGCTCGAGTCCGACGGGGCGGATTACGCAAACATCAGATAAAGGGCGGGCGAAAACCATCAGCAAAGGGTATTACCAAAATAACCATGGGAAAGAGCACTAAACGCATTGCTGAAGAACGAACGGCAAAGCGATATCCCAATATGGAAGTATTGAACTCCTATTGGATTGGTGATGATGGAAAAAACCATTTCTATGAAGTGATTTTAGTCGATCCCGTCCATCCAGCAATTTTAAGGGACAATAATATTAACTGGATATCAAACGCGTCAAACACGCGCCGAGTCCTTCGTGGAAAAACAAGCGCTGGACAAAAAGGTCGTGGATTAATGCACAAAGGGAAAGGTGCAGAAAAAGTACGACCGAGTATTCGTGCGCATCAAACCAAAGGAAAATAAATTTTTTTACCGTACAACCATCACGGGCTTTGCTGCATATTGAACGACCTTATTGGCAACGCTCCCAATCAGATACTGTCCAATTTCACTGGTTCCTTTACTACCTAAGACAATCAGGTCACACTTGAGGTTATTTGCCACTTCAATAATGGTGGCAGCAGCGTCTCCTTTTTCAACCATGCCGGTGATGGTAAAATCATGTTGCCCTAAATCGCTGATGACTTGAGCAATAAGATTTTCTGCTTTTTGTTTTAACTTTTTATATGCATCAGCATCAACAAGACTCCTATCGTCAGGACTTGGAACAACCGCAAGGAGGATTAACTCCCCATTCTCTTCGATAAGCATTTGCGCTCGATTGAGCGCATGTTCGGATCCTTCTGATCCGTCAAACCCTACAAGGATTCTTTTCATATGATTCTATATTTTTCGCCACTCGGGGCCAGCATCCGTGTCTTGGATTTCAAAGCCTAATTCATGCAGACGATTGCGAATGTCATCTGCCGTCTTCCATGCTTTCTGTCTGCGTGCTTCCTCTCTTTTTTCTAGGAGAATATCCATAGCATCCTTTATAGCTCTTACCGTTGCGTCAGGGTCATAGGTTTTTACCAGTGTTTGAAGATGTTTAAGTACTGTAGGATCATCCCTTTCTTGCTTTTTTTGAAAGAGCGTAAGAATGTTACCGAGCTGAAGGAGGATTTCAAGTGCATGCTTGCATAGTCCAGCGTTTGGGCTGTCTGTTTTGTCTAGATACCTATTACTTGCATTGACAAACTCAAAGATAACAGCAAACGCCTTGGGAGTATTAAAATCATCATTCATGGCTTCTTCAAATTGGTGATGAAACTGCCCGATCTCTTCGAGATACTGGCGGTCGTCTTGTGATAGGCTTGGCTCGTCAAGAGGTTTGCTTGTTTTTGTTGCATACGATGAGAGTTTTTCTTTGACTCGATAGATGCGGTCTAATCCTTTTTTGACATCAGTTAGTGCTTTTTCAGAAAAGTCAGGGGGGCTGCGGTAATGAGCCTGGGCAAAAAACATGCGAACAATTTCTGCGTCCCACCGCTTGAGGATATCTTTCACATTGTAAAAATTACCCAGAGATTTGGACATTTTTTCTCCGTCAATAGTAAGCAGTCCGATGTGCATCCAGTAGTTGGCAAACGGTATACCCGTAGCTGCTTCTGCCTGGGCAATTTCATTTTCATGATGGGGAAAGCGCAAGTCCATCCCTCCGCCGTGAATATCAAACGGAAATCCAAGATATTTTCCGCTCATGGTGGAACATTCAATATGCCAACCCGGGCGACCCTTTCCCCATGGTGAATCCCACGAAGGTTCCCCGGGTTTTGCTGCTTTCCATAAGGCAAAATCCAGTGGACTTTGTTTCTTTTTATCAGGGTCTATGCGGGCACCTGCTTTCATTTCTTCAATATTTTGTCCTGAGAGTTTCCCATAGTCTGGAAATTTATCAACGGCAAAATAGACATCACCATCTGTCTTGTATCCATAGCCCTTCGTAATGATTTGTTTGATGAGTGTAATCATATCAGGAATGGTTTCTGATGCCTTTGGGTAGAGATCAGCACGACGGATGCCAAGCGCATCTAAATCTTGTAAGCATCGCTTAGTATATCGTTCTGAATACTCTAAGGGATCGACACTTTCTTTGGTTGCCGCAGCAATGATTTTATCGTCCACATCGGTGATGTTTTGCACGTAATTTACATCATAGCTTTTGTACTCAAAATATCGTCGAATAATGTCAAAGGCGACATACGTCCGAGCATGACCGAGATGAGCGTCACTATACACCGTCATCCCGCAGATATACATCTTGACTTTTCCCTGTTCAACAGGAACAAATTTCTCTTTTTTTCTTGAAAGAGAATTATACACTACCAAAGTCATTGTTGTCCACTTCGTTTTTCCCTAAAGGGCAGAAAAATATATAGTTTACTGAAAAACCGACTTTTTTCCAAATCCTTTATAAATATCCTATCCATACCATGAAAATGGGGTTTATTATGAAAACTACATTTAGTATTCTTAAAGCAGATGTCGGTGGTTGGCCGGGCCATGCGTCAGTCCATCCTGATCTCAAAAAAATTGCAAACAAGCAACTTGCCGTTGCCGTAAAATCAAAAGTTCTCATAGATTATCACGTTACTAGCTGTGGAGATGATCTTGAATTGATTATGACACACACCAACGGTGTCGATGCTAAAGAGGTCCATTCTCTTGCGTGGGACACCTTTTGTGAAGCAACAGAGAAGGCACGTGATCTTGGCTTGTATGGTGCTGGTCAAGATTTACTATCTGATGCATTTTCTGGAAATATCCGAGGTATGGGCCCAGGTATCGCAGAAATGGAATTTACCGAGCGAAAGGCAGAACCTGTTGTTGCGTTCATGATGGACAAAACAGAACCAGGCGCATTTAATTTTCCTATCTTTAAGATTTTTGCTGATCCTTTCAATACGGCAGGGCTTATTATTGATCCTTCCTGTCATGATGGTTTTGTCTTTGAAGTATGGGACATTCTGCAACACAAGCATGTCAAACTTAACACACCTGAAGAAATGTATGATCTACTTGCCTTAATTGGCGCAAAATCTCGTTTTGTGGTTAAACGAGTATTTCCGAAAAAAACCTCGAAACTTCCTGCTACTGAGCCTGTTGCGGTAATTTCTTCTGAAAAACTCTACCAGATTGCTGGGGAATATGTGGGGAAGGATGACCCTGCTGGCGTAGTCCGAGCCCAATCAGGTCTTCCTGCTCTTGGAGAAGTACTCGAAGGATTCTCACTTGGACATCTCGTCTCTGGCTGGATGCGAGGGTCTCATAATGGCCCACTGATGCCGGTAGCAGTAAAAGATGCCAAATGTACCCGATTTGATGGACCGCCACGGGTGATTGCCCTTGGCTTTCAATTAAAGAACGGTAAATTGACAGAACCCGTGGATCTTTTTGATGACCCCGCATTTGATCACACTCGTGTTGAAGCTCAACACATCACCGATTACATGAGACGACATGGGCCCTTTGAACCCCATCGTCTTCCCATGGAGGATATGGAATATACGACGCTCCCCAAAGTTATGAAGACATTGGGACCACGGTTTAAAAAGACCAAATAACCTCTTTTCCATCGTCCTTTACTTTTATATATTAGGACCATATTCAGGACTTACTTTAGAACCTCTTGGAGTCATAAACTATGGCACGAATGCATGCACGACGCAAAGGAAAGTCAGGATCTACTCGTCCCGCTAGTCGAGACAAAGCCCCAGAATGGAGCTCATTAAATCCACGAGAGGTTGAATCCCATATTCTCGATCTTGCTAAAGCGGGTAAATCAAGCAGCGAGATTGGTATGATTTTACGAGATCAATATGCGATCCCTGATGCCAAACTCGCGACCGGTAAAAAAATATCTCGCATTCTTGAAGAAAATAACTTCAAGTCAGACATTCCTGAAGATTTGAGAAATCTTATTGCTACGGCATTACAACTGAAAAAACATCTTGAGACACATAAGAAAGATTTGAAAAACAAACGCAATCTTCAGCTCACTGAATCAAAGATCCGTCGACTTACCAAGTACTATCATACACAACAGCGGCTGCCCACAGGATGGAAATACCGGCCAGAGCAAGCGAAACTACTGTTCGAATAATCACTATCTTTTTTAGGAACCCTCTCTTTTTCCTTTTTGCATATGGCTGAACAACTTCGTAAATTAAGTAAACAAGCGGCAGCGATTATTCATTCATTGCCGCAGACAACCTGCATCCGGGTGATTTCTCACTATGATGCTGACGGCATTACTGCCGCTGCTATTCTGTTTCAGGCATTGTATCGTGAGGGATACGACGTTCATGTCAGCTTGATGCGTAATCCTTTTACCAAAGGCCTTGAGCGGGTAAGACAAGAGGAGAACGAAGTAGTTATTTTTGCTGACATGGGAAGTGGACAGCTGAACATGATTGAACAGTTTTCTGGTACATCCATTATTATCGACCATCATCAGGCGCTTACTCAAAAGACAAGTAAGAATATCTTACAAATCAATGCTCATCTTTGTGGCATTAATGGTAGCTATGAGGCATGCGGGTCAAGTTTGAGTTTTGCTGTGGCCAAATCACTTAATACACAAAATATCGATTTGGCACCGCTTGCATTAGCAGGCATGGCAGGAGATAAACAGTATATTGGCGGCATCCGCGGCTATAACAAAACGGTGGTTGACGAAGCAGTACAACACAACCTTGTTACCGAAAAGATAGGCATCAAACTCTATGGGGACTCTCTTGAGGATGCCTTGTACTATGCTGCTGACCCTTATTACAGTGGACTCTCTGGTAACAAACAGGGACTAAGTGACACGATGCAACGAATTGGGCTATCTGGCAGCATGCAGCTCGACGATCTTTCCACAGAGCAACAACGGACACTTCATTCCTGGCTTCTATTGACCTTGATAAAAAAAGACTGTCAGCATAATATCCTTGATACAGTTATCCGTCCGCGGTATTGGTCTGATACAGTGCATGGTGAAACAGAGCGTTTTGCTGACTTATTAGATGCTTGTGGAAAAGGAGGAAAACGCGGTCTTGGGTTACGTGTCTGTTTAGGGGATGGTGACGCGTTCAAAGAGGCACTTCAGCATGAACAAGAATACAAAACAAAGATATTGCAGTCATTGGTAGCCCTTGAAAAAGAAGGCGTTGAAGAAAAGAAAAGTATCCGCTATTTCTATGCGACTGATTCTTCCCTTGGCGGCGTTATTGGTGGTATTGCAATGAACTATATCCTTGATGGCGAAAAGCCATTGTTTTCACTGGTTCGTTCTGATGATGAACTGCATGTCTCGTCTCGGGCAACCCAGCATCTTGTGCAAAAGGGGCTTGATTTAGGTGTAGCGATGAAAGAAGCGGCAACAGTGTTCGAAGGTCATGGTGGCGGTCATGCTATTGCTGCTGGTGCAACTATCAATGCACATCACGAAGAAGCTTTTTTAGGCCAGGTAGATACCATCATTGCCAAACAACTGAAAGGGTAGGATATGAAAGCGTCATGTGAAGTTTCCATTAAGTACGCAGCGAGTAAAAAAGCAAAACTGGTGTTACGGGCAATTGAAGTCGATAACCTTGATTTTGTCAAGGCCAAGATTAAAAATACGTCCTTACACGCACGTATTGAAAGTAACTCGGTTTCTTCGTTGTTACACACTCTTGACGACTATTTAGCCTGTGTCTCTGTTGCAGAAAAAATTGTGGATAAACATTAATACCTTTTATTTTATAGCAGATGGTACCATGCAGTTTCATTTAGATGCAACATTTACTCTAAGCACCGACCTTTCTTCACTCAAAAAAGAGATACAGAGTTTTGCTCATAGCTTACCCGCAACTCTTTTCAAAAAACAAGAGGGTACAACACTATCGTTTACTATTGCAAACGTCCACAACAATTCGTTTACGCTTTCTATTGCTTCTGAAGGAGCTTTTCGACCACACAATGCCTTATTACAGATTAAAAATGCATTTAGCAGGGAGTTTGGAAAAACACATCATATCGGTGTACGAGACATAACCATTACCAGATATGAAATGACGTTTGATCTTGAAAAAAAGCCATTAAAAAAAGTTACGATTCCTTTTGGAACGGTAACTATAACAGGAAAACAGGCTACCCTTTCTCTGAGCAATGTTGATGAGGAGTTTTTACGGCGAAATTACATTGATCGCATGATTTCTCGCATTAAAGAAAAAGTGGAAAACCAGTACTATGAGGGAAAAGCAGAATTTTGGAAATCCATTTGGGAATCAAAGGAAAAAAAGTCAGTATGGTCCAAAGATCCTACTGAAGAAATGGTGAAGAAGGGGTGGCTCCAGCAAGGACCTACAAAGGGCAAATGGTTCTATCGTCCCCAGGCTGCAGCAATTCTCAAAGCAATGGAGCAGATAGCCATCAATGAAGTCTTAGCACCCCTTGGATTTCAAGAAATCATCGAATCACACATTGTTCCCTTTGATATTTGGCTGAAAACCGGCCATATGGAGGGCATGCCGGCAGAATTCTATTATGTGGCAGAGCCAAAAACACGAGATGCCAAGTCATGGGAACACTTTGTTGATTTGACCAAAATCACCAAAGAAATCCCTGCCGATGAATTGCAAAAGAACCTTAGCACTCCTACGGCAGGTATCTGTTATGCGCAATGTCCAGTGATCTATTGGTCCTTTAAAGGAAAGACGATCGCAGAATCATCATTGCCTGTTTTGGTCTATGATAAGACTGCCATTTCTAATCGCTATGAATCGGGTGGCCGGCATGGAATTGAACGTGTCGATGAATTTCATCGCGTTGAACCGGTATATATTGGGACTCGTGAGCAGTTATTGGATCTTCGAGACAAACTGCTTGATCGGTACAAATATGTGTTTAACAAGATCTTTGATTTGGAATGGCGCATGGCCTGGGTTACTCCATGGTATATGCAACAAGCAGGAAAACTTGGTGATGAGAGTACCCAAGATACCGGAACGATAGATTTTGAAGCCTATATGCCATATCGCGGAAACCGCAAGGATTCAGAGTGGCTTGAGTTTCAGAACCTGAGCATTTTAGGTGATAAATACATCGGCGCCTTTAACATAAAAGCGCAGAAAAGCGAGTTGTGGAGCGGCTGCTCAGGGATTGGTCTTGAGCGGTGGGCAACAGCCTTCCTTGCACAAAAAGGACTTGACCAAAAAAACTGGCCTTCCACTTTTAAGAAATATCTCTCTGCCCTGCCAAAAGGTATTGAGTTTTTATGAAGCAAAACCAGTTATCTGAGTATAAAAAGAGATACCACAAGTACCGCCATCATGCATGGGCAGGTCTCGGGTTTCTTTCTGTAGTTCTTGCTGTTCGCCTTATTTTTCAAGAGTCGACACAAGTACTTACCCCAATTATTGTCATTCTGGGAATGTATATTATTGTTTCGCTGGTCTTCACATACAAATATCGGGCAGGGCTACAAGCAGAAGATGCAGGTATTGCGCAAGATTCTTCTGTTGAACTCGAAAAAGAAAAAATCCGTGCAGATGTTGAAAAAGCACGACTCAAGAACGAGAAAAAGAAAGCAAAAGCAGAAGCAAAGCAGGAAAAAAAACGCGATAAAAATCATGATGAGAAAAACCTTTAAATAAGAATGCTATCCCACACCGATGGCCAAACGACGAAAAGAAAACGATGAAGAAGAGGAAATGGACTTCAAACTCCCCAAGTTTGATGAAGAAAAGTTCCTCAAAAAAGAACGACGAAATATTAAGACAACGTTCCTGTCCTTTTTATTTGGATTGCTGATTGCTAGTATTTCCTTTGGGTTTTGGACGTTGCTGAGTGGCAATGATTTTCGCTGGGAGTTAATGCTCTTATTCGGCGTATTTTCTGCTGCATGGATTAAATATCTGTTTCTTCGCCTCAATATTGATCTCACCGAGTTTGGCAGAAAAGGATGGTTTACCACCTATGCTATTTATTTTTTTACTTGGTTGCTTATTCTTATTGTTCTGGTCAATCCTCCGTTCTACGATGATGAAGCACCATACGTCGAAGCTATTGTGCTACCTGACATGCAAGAACTGGGAGGCACCATTGAATTTGTTGCAAAAATTACTGATAATGCAGGCATCACGCAGGATGATATTTCCTTTGCCATTAATGGTGAACAAATTGATGATTTTACCTTTGATGGGAAGATATTTTCCTATACGTTTATCAATCCAGAAAACACCATTGGAGAGTTCCCCTTTACGCTGACGGTAACTGATACCAGCGGTCACATTGCTATGATAAACAGTTCATTTACTTATAGTAATGAAACCATCAGACTGCCGACCCCACTAGGAGCAACGACCCCTCCAGGACCCCGGGTAACCTATGCAGATACTATTAAATTTGATGTCAGCCCGCAAGTAAGCCGGGTGTATTATACTATAAACGGTGGTGAACCAATTAACGCAACTAAAAATGGCAACTTTTATGAAACCACGCCAGAATATGAAGGATGGATACGAAATGCCAATGTCACGTTACGAGTGTATGCCGAACTGAGTTTCTATTTTGTTGAGCCACTTGCGCTCCCCTCACAAGCAACATCTGCAGTAGCATATAACAACACTATCCTTGACGCCCAAACGTATTACTTTAATGTCAGTGATGACGCGTCTATTGGCACTAAAAAATCAGAAACGGTGGATATGCCCGGTCCACAATTTTATCAGGTCCCTGGTTTTGAAGTTGCAGCGATCATCATTTCACTACTTGCGGTTGTTTTCATTGTGAAATACCGAAAGAAGCATAGAAGAACCTAACTATGAAGCAGCTAGCAGAATTTTGTTCCAGTCTTAAAACAGATTTCATTCCTAAACAACGCAATCCTTCTATGCCTGTGCGCTGTTGGTCTGAAAAGGATGTGTTGGAGGGGAACATAGTCGATGCCTATGTGATTATTTTTCGAACCAAAGGGTGTTCATGGGCATTGCAGTCTGGTTGTACTATGTGCGGCTATTTCAATGACAGTCGTTGGGATACAGTTTCTGATGAACATCTGTTAACCCAGTTTGGCAAAGCAATGGAAGGATATCATCACGAACCATTGGTAAAGATTTTCACATCAGGAAGTTTTCTTGATGATAGCGAAATTCCCTCTTCAGTACAACAACAGATATTGCAACGATTATTTGAAACCGCATCAAAAGTTTCTGTGGAATCGCGTCCTGAATTTGTCACCTCAACAAAACTTTCAGTAATCAAAAAGATTGCTGGCAACAAGACCTTTGAGGTCGGTATTGGGCTGGAGACAGCAAACGATGAGTTAAGAGAATGCGCCATCAACAAAGGGTTTACCTTCGCCGATTACAAAAAAGCAGCGACATTGTTGCATAAACACGGGTTTTTGTGTAAAACCTACGTGCTGATTAAACCACCGTTTTTAACAGAGAAAGAAGCCATCAATGATTGCATGAAAACAGTAAAAAAAATTTCATCATATACTGACACCATCTCCTTCAATCCCACAAATGTTCAACGTCGCACCCTTGTCGAATATTTATGGAAACGAAAGCAGTATCGGCCAGTGTGGTTATGGTCTGTTATAGATATTCTTACCAAAAGTGCACAGATCACGAAAGCTCGTATCAAATGTGATGTTGCTGGTGGAGGTAGCATTCGTGGAGCACATAATTGTAAAACATGTGATAGAAACATACTCGATCACATTGCTGCTTTTTCGCTTTCCAATGACCTGAAAGAATTTGCCGATATTGGTTGCTCATGTAAGCAAATATGGCTTGACCATCTAAATATAGAGGACTTGGGATTTGGGTCACTTATCACAATGGGGGAGTAGCTGAAATGAATGCCAGTGTAAAGAAAGGTGAAGTCGTCACTCTCATTGATGAACAGTTCAAGAAATATCTTGTCAATGTGTCAGGTACCACAGATAAATACAAAGGAATCGGCGTCTTCGATCCTGCCAGCCTTGTGGGAAAAACGTATGGATCTCGGATAGAGATTGGCAATAAACAATTTTGGTTGTTAACTCCTTCATTACAAGATAAATTGCAAGGATTGAAGAGACGTGCACAAATCATTCTACCGCGTGATGCTGCTCAAATTATTATGCACTGCTCTATTGAATCTGGTCATCGTGTCCTCGAAGCAGGTATTGGCTCGGGATCCCTGACGATTGCACTAGCGACAGCGGTTGCCCCAACAGGAAAAGTCATCTCGTACGATAATCGAGAAGATTTTATAGCCCATGCTCTTACGAATTTACAGATAGCAAATCTTGCATCCTATGTTATCACCAAGCATCAGGACGTTACTGAAGGAATTGACGAAAAAAACCTTGATGCCATTATTCTTGATATCCCCAACCCTTGGGAAGCGGTTACCCATGTATGGAACGTACTCAAACCTGGCGGATACTTTTGCTCCTACTCGCCACTCACCAGTCAGGTAGAACAGACGGTTGCGGCAGTACAACAGCATCCCTTCATCGAAGTTATGACGCTAGAAAACATCCAACGAGAAATGGTTGTTTCACCACATGGTATGAGGCCAAAATTTGATATGCTTGGTCACACTGGTTATCTTACTTTTGCAAGAAAAGTCCTATAACTTGATGCCCCGTTGATTCTGATAATTTCCTGATTTTTTGTCATATAGCTCGGAAGGTGTTGAAGCCATACGCTCAAAAACAATCTGACAGAATCGATCGCCTATGGGTATTTCGAGCGGTTGGTCATTTGCATTAAAACAACTAATCGTCAACGTTCCATGAAAACCCGCATCGACTTTGCCAAAACTTGCCATCACACCTTTCCGTGCATAACTGCTCCGAATCCAGAGTTGTGAGGTGATTTGCGAACCCATCTTGACAAATTCTTTAGTGCTAATGGCAAACCAGCTGAGTGGAGGAATGATGGCAACACCGTCTTTGATGTGATCATTTGTTTTTTTGAGATAAATCTCATCGATTGTCAGATCATAGCCGTTTGGCGTTAGATTTTTTCCGATAAATGGTTCAATTCCGAGATTCCCTTCATGAAGTGCCTGTCGGATATCGGTGTCAGAAAGAATACTCATGAAAATGCACCTAGATTATCGTGATACTATTGATAACAACATCTTGCTGTGGTTTATCATTTCTGCCGGTAGGAACCTTTGAAATTGCTTCTACTACGTCGTACCCTTCTATCACCTTGCCAAAGATGGCATGATGCTTGTCGAGCCAGGGGGTAGGGGCAACAGTGATAAAAAATTGTGAGCCGCCAGTATTTGGACCAGCGTTAGCCATCGAAAGCATGCCCTTACTATCATGCTTTAAGGAAGGATGAAACTCATCTTTGATAGTGTATCCTGGCCCCCCTCCTCCTGTTCCATGAGGGCAGCCGCCCTGAATCATAAAGCCAGGAATAACGCGATGAAAAATCAGGCCATTGTAGAAACCGTCATCGACCAGTTTCATGAAGTTTCCTGTTGTTAGCGGTGCCTTATCATTAAATAGTTCGACTTTAAACTTGCCTTTATTTGTCTTAAATTCTACCGTTTTATTCACCATCTTTTTCACCCCTCTTGATTTTCAATTATTATGCTATTTATAACAATATCATCTATCGGCCAATTTGACATCGGATATCCTGCAGGAATAGTTCTTGTTTGTGTTGATACTGCAGAAATATCATGCACCACATTCATGCCTTCGATTACTTGACCAAACACTGCATAATAGTCATCTAGCTGATGTTGTGCACCATCACAGATATAAAATTGGTTCGTGGCAGTATTAAAATAGGTAGGATCGGTCATATCTTGACCTTGTCTTGCCATCGCCACCGCTCCATCTATATGACGGAGATTTTGGTCTATTTCAAGATCAATTGTTCCATAAGGACTTTCATGCTGGTTCCCCTCTGGATCAAAGCCACCTGTTTGAATCATAAACCCATCGATTACTCGATGAAATACTAACCCATCATAAAACCCATCATTTGCTAAGTCAATAAAATTTTCACAGGTATCTGGAACCTTATCTTTGTATAATTCGATAGTAATTGTACCCAGCGATGTGTTGATAATGGCAAGAGGATTTTCTTCTATAGGATTGTTTTGTTGATCACCATTGCTGTTTGCAAGATAAAAATATGCAATCCCTGCTGATGCAATACAAATGACTGCTACAATGGCATAGATTAAGAGGCCGCCACTCCTTTTCTTCTTTTGAGAACTTTCTTTATTGGCTCGTTGTCGTGCAGTTCGTTTTTTTGCAGGCATGGTAACGGAAATAAAAAAACTAATACATAAGTATTTGGAGGAAAACCGTATACTTTAACCCACCTCTGGGGAAGATATTTAAGATAGCATCTCTCATGATAGCATGGTGCAGCAGACACAACAACACGTTATGAAGAAGCAAAAGCAGATCGTACCTCATCAGTCACAACAATCATCTAGCGTATGCGCTCTCTGTCGTGGGACAAAACTACTGTGCGGCCGATCACGTTGTCCTGTGGTAGTTAAATACCACGCCCGAGCCAAAGTGCAACCACTTATCAACACAATAAAATTGGGCGGGTCGTCACCTCCAAGTGTTTTTATCGGTCGGTATGGCTATCCCAAGGTCGCCATTGGTCCCATGATCCCACCGATTATGGGTGATACCTCATTGATAGATGCCCCTGAACAATGGCTTGACCGGAGCCTTGACGATATTGTTGATTTCCGCTCCATGCTTATCCGAGGAAAATATGATGTTGACGTGTTTGACGTTGAATCTTCTAATAAAATCGTTGAGTTCACCAGAGAGCTTGCCCTGTCAAAAAATAGTATCTTTACCGAAGCAATATTTGAAAAAAAACCAAAAGGCCCCATCAAGTTTTTTGATGAAGCCCAACCGCATGGCCCCTCGGCCCCTCTCAAAAAATTTGATATTAGCAACCCAAAATACGAGCAACACATTGAGAAGGCGTTTTATGATACTGATCTCAAGGCAAGAGACGCGGTGACCCGCCTCTATAATGATGGTCTTCCGGTCACCAAACTTCAGCGAGCGTTTTCTGTCGGTGCATTTGGCGTTAAAAAATACCGACGATTTGTACCCACGCGGTGGAGTATCACCGCCGTTGATTCAGCCCTTGGCGAAAATCTCATGAAACAGACCAAAGAAAATCCCTGGATTAATGAGTTTCGTGTCTACTATCATACTCAATATGATAACCGCTGGGCCGTTCTAATGACTCCTTCTGAGTGGCAATATGAACTCATAGAAGCATGGTATCCCAACACCACCTGGAATCCCTATGGTTCATCAGTATCTATTTTCAACAGTTACGAATTTTACAAGGGGCGCACTACCTATGCAGAAATTGGTGGGTGCTATTATGCTGCTCGTCTTGCCGTTAATGAACTGCTTGCCAAAGAACGTCGGCAGGCAGGAGCAGTTATCCTGCGTGAAGCCCATGGCGGCTACATCATGCCCATTGGTGTGTGGAACGTCAGGGAAAGCGTTCGACGAGCATTACAAGAACCCTGCCAGAAATTTAATACCCTGGATCAGGCGTTGGTTTTTATTGCAGAAAAGATGGACATCCCCTTGCAACGATGGATTCGTAATAGTGCAGTATTAAAAAATCAACTCTACCAGAAACGCCTGGAGGATTTTTAGCATGGAAATACGTGAAGTAACCTGTAAAACGGCGTTATCGTTATCTGCGTTACCAGGATTAACCTATTCACTCAACCCTTATAGAGGATGCCAGCACAACTGCACTTATTGCTATGTTCCCAACATCCTGAGAATTAAGCGAGAAGCATGGGGATCCTTTGTCCAACCGAAAGTAAATATACCATTCATTCTTGCAAGAGAACTGAAAAAGAAAACACCAGGTGTTGTAGGCATTTCAACAGTTACCGATCCCTATCAACCTACTGAACGGAAATACAAACTCACCAGATTTTGTTTAGAACAACTATTGAGACATGATTTTCCTATTTGCATTCAAACAAAATCAGCGTTGGTCACTCGAGATATTGATCTGATTTCAAAATTCTCTCATGCAGAAGTAATGTTTAGTATTGGGACGCTTGATGATAACGAACGAAGAAGACTAGAGCCTTATCCTTCTTCTATTAGAGAACGGCTTGCTGCAATGAAGCAGTGTAGTGATGCTGGTATCAGTACCTCCGTTTTTTTCGGTCCTATTTACCCCTCTGTCACTGTGGATGAACTGCCGGTGATTATTAACACCTTTATCGATCATGGCGCTCGTGAGCTCACGCTCGATAAATTCAATGTAAAGCCAGGGCTTTTAACACCGTTGGAACATGCATTCGCGAACCACAAAACACTCCTAAACGATCCATTATTTTTTTTATCCATTTTAGAAAAAACAAAAGAAATCTGTGAAGAAAAAAAGATAAAGGCTGTTTCAGCCTTCTAGTATTTACGAGTATCTTTCAAATATTGTTATCTATTTGAAATCATAGATGGTTACCGTTCCGTAGTGAGTGCCTGCTTTATAGAAGTCAAGATTTGCTGTCATGATGCTTCTACTATATCGAGAGGAACGTTCAAGTTTTGCCGTTAATATATCATCAATTGCCCCCTCTGACAGACCAAGTTGACCTCCTAAAGCATAGATGGCTGCTTTACTCATCGGATATCACCTCCTGTCCAAGTATTGAACTCTAAAAAAGACTTGAAGAATGTACTAACAATGAACTCGATCACGAGATATCTTTGTGATACTCGCGGACTCCACAAAACCAGATTGCAGTAATGTTTGCTTCATTTCATTTATTGAAAAAGGGCATTTTGACATATCTGCGGTGATGTCCCATCGTGCCCGTTTCCCCCGTTGTGAACTTTTTGATTCGGTCATGATTAAATCAATTTTAAGATCAGCAACTTTCTCTGCTATCTTTGCCAAACAACCTGGGGTGTCACCAAATTCAATTTCCATTTTTACCAAATCAGTTTGGTTGCCATAAATGGGACTGATTAGCAGTGTATCTGTTTTTTGATCCAAACTTACCAGTACCTCGTCTCCCTCTTTGAGATTGAGGCTTTCTCGGAATTCATTTGGCAGGACCAGTCGCCCTCGTGCATCCAATCGTACTATTGAGTTCATTCTTCACCTATGTGGGAATTTTGTGGGAATATACGTGATGTGGTATATAACTGTTTTGACGACATGCATCTCATGAGTTATATCGGCATACTTTTAAGTATAAGCAGCGTATTAACCGAAAAATCATCTCATATATATAACAAAAAAATGTGATAGTATGGCAAAAGCACGATCACGGACTGCAGCAAGAAAAGTAAAAGATCGATGGAAAGCAAAAAGTTGGTATACGATACAAGCACCACCGGCGTTTGATAGTGTTACTGTAGCAGATACCCTCTCAGATGTCCCAGAGAGCCTCATTAATAGGGTTACTTCTGTCTCATTCCAAGATATCAGTAACGATTTCAGAAAATCACATATTAAACTATATTTTAAAATACATAAAGTCGAAGATGAAGTTGCCCATACCCAATTTGCAGGACACACTTTGACTTCCGATTACTTGCGAAGAATGATTCGTCGTCGTCGCTCAAAGATTGACGGTGTGTATGATGTCACCACTCGTGATGGTGCTGTTCTGAGAGTAAAACCTTTTGCTACTACGGATAAACGTATTCAAAACTCGCAAAAACGAGTCGTCCGTGAAGCAATGAAAAAAACCATTACTGATCAAGCAAAGACCAGCACGTTGACAGAACTAGTGAAGCAAATTATTGATGGAAAAACGGGAAGCGATATTTACAAAAATTGTAAGAAGCTCTATCCAGTAAAACGAGTGGAAATTTATAAAACTGAGGTGCTTGCCCAGCCTTCTATCATGATTGCAGACAAAAAACCAGCTAAGAAAAAAGAAAAAGAAGAACCAACAACAGCTGAAGAACCAGAAAAAGAAGAGAAAAAGAAACCTACAAAAAAACCAAAGGAAGAAACGCCCAAAGAGTCTGAAGAGGTATCAAAAGAAAAAGAATCAGAAGAGTCAACAGAAAAACCAAAGAAAAATACCCCTGCAAAAAAGAAGACAACGACAAAGAAGACTGCTGCCAAAAAGACAACCCCTAAACAGACTACTAAAAAATCGGCCAAAACAACAACGGCAAAGAAAAAAGCACCGGCAAAAAAAGTCACGAAAAAAGCAAAAAAGTAACTTCTTTCTTTTCAACCAATCTTTTTATATATTTTCATCTATACTTCTCTGTATTTTCATGAAGAAGTATAGTATCATATCAGTTGTTTCGTGCGTAACTCTTCTGTTTATTATGTTTATTTTTTCTTATCAGGTAACCGCGTGTAAAGACATTGTGGCTGTTGGTGATGCAACCGCTGGTGACTATAATCTTCTTCTCAAAGTGCGTGATCCAAGTCGTCCTGGATTACAAGTACTGTGTATTGTTCCTGAAGGATATCATTACACCTATCCGCACCCCTGGACAGGAAAACCAATGAATTACACGACAACGCAAACATATATTGGTATTGCTACTGAAGGAGATACTATTCCTCATATTGTAAAAGCAGGCATGACTTTGACTGCCGCAGGTCTTGCATTTGGTGATGCAGACACGAACTCGAATTGGAAAAACCCTGCCCGGCATGCTTGGGATGATTTTGACTGGATTCGTTATGCCTGCCAACAGGCGCGAACTGAAGATGAAGCAGTAAGACTATTGACCACAGAAGCCGTTGATTCATTGCATGCAACAGGAGTCAGCGAAAACCTCTTTGTGGTGGGCCCAACGAAAGGGTATGTGGTTGAGGCAGATGCCTTCCACTACGATATTACTGAAATCGACAATGGTATTGCCGTGATGTCAAATTACCCAAAGGAATTATGGCGAACGCAATGGCGCAAAAAGGTCCCTATTGCCTGCTCTTTTAATACTGAAAAAGAAGCGACCGTGAGAAAAGGACAAGTCCTTCGTTTAGGTTCACTATTTGGAGTACGAGTTGTTGATATCGGTGAGACCTCTATTATCGCTCGTCAAGTCCCATTTATAAAGATGAGTGGAGGTTTCCCTCGCTTTATAGGGGAACGGGTAACCATTCATCTTGGCGAACGTGGAACGGTTGGAGATTACAGTGTACGATTACTACACAGCGATGGAAAAAAAGCACAAATTTCTATTAAATATGTCTTCAAAGATTGGGAAGATCACATGCAATCTTTTATTCAATCATCCTATGGACATATTACCGTAAGGGATATGATAAACTGGTCTCGCTTGCATAAAGAAGATCTTGAAGGACTCAGACCTATGTGTGAGGATGCGGCCAGATATGAAGCAGTCGCCGTCTACCGAATCCCCGCAGAGAATTACCGATTGATCAGTAGCGGATGGTTTTCTCCCAATCATGCTTGCTCCTCTATTTATGTTCCCTTTCATATTTGTGACACTGATATTTTTACGCCCTATACAACGGCAGAAGCAGCGACTGTCTCACTAGAACTATTGGATGAGTATGGGCATGATACACTCTCACTAGCATGTGCCCATGTTGAGGACGTGCTGATCTATGAAACAGAACGCCTGGAGCAACAATTTCCACAGTTTCTCGATGATAAAATTGATGTATCAGCACTGTTCACCCTTCAGGATATGTCGATGCAACAACAGGCGTTGTTAACAGAGAAAGCATGGTTGGAAGCAAGTTGCCATAATGACCCACATCAAGAGCAGATGTTGCCTATTCTTACGACGTTCTGGACACACAATTATTCATCAAGCATCAAAGGTATGCACACTGCAATAACGTATCTGAGCACAATTTCTAATTCAGAGAACATAATACAGTATATTGAAGAGATTGCATTGAGTATCTGTAAAACAAAAATAGATATGATTCAGACACTTGGAAAGCCATACCCTCCTGCAGAAGAGGATTATGATGCTGCTGTTTCTCTCTTTCGAAAGGGCGATCATGAGATGGGGTTTCTTCATCTTCGCAGTGCGTTTTCGGCATGCCAGGCGCAGTTATATGGGCGCCCGCTCAAACAAACGACCAAAGAACCAGCATCGTCAGAAAAAGAAAGCGACAGTTTGTTCGGTATACTACTCATTTGTTTCGTCTTTTTGATACTTATTTCCCTGTTACGATTACACTGGAAGCCAGAATAACGTAAACTATAGCAAAAACATTAAAAAAACACGGGCATTAGACCGAATGGGGGTTTATTGTTGAGTCAACCACAAAAAATCGTGATTATCGGCTGTGGTGCTGGTGGAGGTACTGCCGCACAATTTGCACGAAAAACAGATAGAAAAGCCCACATCACCGTCTTTGAGATTGGAAAGTATTCTCAATATTCAAAATGCGGTCTTCCCTATGTTATTTCAGGAACAATACCTACCTTCAACGATCTTATTGAGTTTCCAGAGGAATGGTTTCAAAAAGCTCGTATTGAACTGTTTCTTGGAACAATCGTTGAACATGTTGACACAAAAAAACAGATAATTAGTGCAAAGAAAGGAAACCAACATATCGAGCGGTCATACGATCGACTGATTCTTGCTACAGGTGCAACGCCTGCCCTTCCACCCATCAAAGGCCTTGAACAACAGGGAAAAATAGCGGATGGCATCCACGTCTTACGTACTATAGATGATGGTAAACGCATTGTTGCCCACTTGCGAAAAGGAAAAAAGGCGACGGTTATTGGCGCAGGGCTCATTGGTCTTGAGCTAGCAGATGCGCTGTATAGTAAAGGAATGAACGTCACGGTTGTTGAAACGCTTCCTTCTCTTTTAGCAAATACACTTGATGAGGATATGGCGTCTCTTGTCCATGAAGAATGTGCAAAACATGTCCGTATATTTTCCAATTATCGTGCGACGCATGTGGGGCATACAAAAGAATCTATCTCAAAAGTTTTTGTCACACACGTAGAAACTGGTGAACAGCAAGAAATCGATACTGATATATTGGTCATTGCTACCGGAACAAAACCAGAGGCATCCCTGGCAAAACAAATAGGCTGCTCTATTGGAAAGACTGGAGGAATCATTGTTAATGAAAAAAGTGAGACTTCGATACCGCATGTGTATGCGGTAGGAGACTGTACACAATATCGTGATTTTGTCACCGGTGGTTCTGTGTGTATTGGTCTTGGAAGTGTTGCCGTGCGGCAAGGTATTGCTGCAGGAATTAATGCGGCTGGTGGCGCCTACACACTTCCCAAGGGAGTGTTGCTTGCTCGTACTTCAGATTTTTTCGGCATCGAAATTGCCGCAGTAGGGCCTGTGACTTCAAACATGCATGATTGTTCGCTAGTTTCTGGAAAATTCACTGGTTCCTCTCTTCCAGAGTACTTTCCTGGTGGCAAACCGATTACGATTAAACTTATGGTTGATGATACTACGCACCGTATTTGTGCAGCACAAGCCGTAGGTGCCAATGCCGCACAACGCATCAATACCTTTGCGTGTGCGATTCTGAATACTATGACGGTGGATGCATTGAGGACGTTAGAAACAGCGTATGCTCCACCTATTGCACCAACACTGGATGCCGTAACCCTCGTTTGCGATGTTGTTTTTTTAAAGCTTGCGAGAAAAAAAGGATAGCTATGAAGATTTTGCATGTTGCTGATACACATCTTGGCTTTTCTGCTTACCGAAAGGCAACACCCGACGGTATCAATCAACGTGAAATAGACACATACCATGCATTTGAGCAATTTGTTGATTGTGCCATACATTCAAAGCCAGATCTTATTATTCACGCTGGTGACCTCTTTGATTCAGTGCGACCGAACAACAGGGCAATTACGTTTGCAATTAAGCAGATTCTAAGACTTTCGAAGAAACATATTCCTCTAGTAATCATTGCGGGCAATCATGAGCATCCGAAGCTCAAAGAAACAGGACATATCTTCAGTATTTTTGATCATATAGACCATGTTTATCCTATTTACAATGCAACATATGAACAACACTCTTTTAACATACATGCGGAAAAAATCACTATTCATGCTATTCCCCAATGCGAAGTAAAAAAACAATTTGAAGACGAAATCAAAAAACTCAAATCCGACAACACGTCAGACTACAATATTTTTCTCTCTCATGGTGCTGTCACAGGAGTCAAAGCATTTAGTATGAATGAGTTTAACGAATTAATCATACCTGCAAAGGTACTTTCCAAGGATTTTGACTACATTGCTCTCGGGCACTATCATACCTTTACACGCCTTGCGGATAATGCGTTTTATGCAGGATCAACAGAGCGTTTTACCTTTACTGATGCGCATGATAAAAAGGGATTTATCGAAGTTGAACTCGCCGGTGGCAAACTCAAAACAACCTTTATTGCGTTAAATATTAGGGAGATGATAGATCCAAAACCAATCAAATGTACAAACCTCAAGTTAGAACAAGTAATGAAAAAAATTACACAGACCATACAAGAAATTAAACCAAAAGAAAAAACATTTCGTATTACGCTTGACGATATCCCCTCGCATGTCTACCGGGGTATTGATTTTGATAAAATTCGAAAAATGACTGGTAACGCCATTCATTATGAAATCAAGGCAAATGTGGCACAGGAGGGCGGTTCACCACCATCTACGACATCAAGAATTGATGCCCTTGCTCATGAATTTAAACAATTTATCGACAGTCAAGAGTTGAAAGAAAAAGAGGTACTCTTGGAGCTTGGTTTAGGCTATATCGAAAAAATTGAGGCGAGAGAAGAAGGCAAATGATACTCAAAACGTTAACCTTGGTAAATTTCAGAAAGTTCAGACACGAACTCATTGAATTTCCAGATGGCGTGACTGGCGTGGTCGGTCTCAACGGCGTCGGAAAATCAACAATTTTTGAGGCAATTGCTTGGGTTCTTTACGGCTCAGTCGCAGCAAGAACTTCGGCAGATCAAATTAAACGAGAAGGTACCGAACATTCAGATCCCTGTCGAGTTGAACTCGATTTTGTCTTTGAAGAGAATAAATACCGAGTAGTCAGAGAGATGACCGGAAAAAGTCTTACCGCGTCCGCAACGGCAACCATTGATAGTAAAGTCGCAGCAACAGGTGCAGAAACGGTTACCAGTTATATCCAAAAAAAACTTGGGATGGATTTCAAATCTTTTTTCACCTCCATCTTTGCGAAACAAAAGGAGCTTAATGCACTATCTACCATGGTTGCTAGTGAACGACGGCCCTTGATTCTCAGAATGCTAGGGGTCGATTCGCTTGATGAAGTGATCAAAGATGTAAAATCAGATAAGCGGGAAAAGGAGTCTGTGATAGAAAAACTAAGTCAGGGTTTGATTGATGAAACGGGAAATGATAAAATCGTTCTATACAGAGACCAAATCAAGGCGCTTAAAACGCAAAAGGATGAAAATGATTACCTAATCAAACAAGCAAAAGAACACATCCGCTCGTTAGAAAAAGAACGTAAGGGCCTTGAAAAGCAGTGTACCACAACAAAAGACGCGTATGAAAAAATAAAAGATAAAAAAGATGCGCTTTCTGAGAAAAAAACATTATTTGAAAAAAAGGAAAACCTTGCAACAGAAATCAAACAGTTAAAAAACAAAGCAACTGAACGACAAAAAACAATCGAACACTATAAAAAGAAACTACGTAGCTTTAAAGATTTGGATGCGAGTCTTCAATCCACTGAGCATAGACTTGACGAATTGCGCAAAAAAACTGAAGAATACGTTAAGAAAATTGAACAAAAAACAACGCTTGTTGCAAGATTACAAGAAGACATTACTGAAATCAAATCAAAAAAGAAAAACATCGAAAAAATTGGGCCCGATGCAAAATGCCCTACCTGTGAAAGAGTTCTTGCAGATCAGTATGCCTTCCTTCTAAAGAACTTTGATAAGGAACAAACAAAGAAAGAAAAAGATATCGATGTATTTTCAAAAGAAATCGCAGCCTTTGAACAGCAAAAAAATACATTTTCCCGGGAGGATCAGGCGTTCCAAAAAAAGAAAATTTACTTACAAACTCAAATTCGAGAAAAGGAAAAAATTGTAACAACGATTGAAAACATTGTCCGAGAAGTAGAGCAAGAAAAAAACGATTTCAAAAAGAAACAACAAGAGTTTACAACGTTAGAAAAAATAGAATTTGATAGCAAAGAATTCCAAAAAGTCACAACTCAAGTTCAAGAGTACTATACTAAATATTTGTCGACTCTTGATATGCGTGATAAGAAAAAAGATGAACTCAGCTCTTCAAAACTTGCGTTAGAGCGAATAGAAAGTGACAAAAAACTCGTTCTCCAAAAAATTGAAACCTTCGAAGAGAAGACTACTGAACTTGAAGAGAATAAAAAGAAGATAAAAGAAGATAAAATTATCGCTCAGCATCTTGCAATGTTGGCAGATGTACTATCTGCTTTTCGAACGCATTTGATTTCAAGAATACGGCCAACGCTGTCATCCTATTCTTCTGATTTTTTTGAACGACTTACCGACAGTAAATATCGCGAGTTGGATCTTGACGAAAATTATAATCTTATGGTATATGACAATGGCAATGCCTACGGGATTGAGCGTTTTTCAGGCGGTGAGGAAGATTTAGCAAATCTTTGCCTACGGCTTGCTATTTCTGAAGTTATTACGGAGCGAGCCGGTGGTGTATTCAACTTTATAATTCTAGACGAGATATTTGGTTCTCAGGATTTGTTCAGACGTCAAAATATCATGAAAGCGCTGAACGGTCTCTCGTCAAAATTTAGACAGATTTTCCTTATCACGCATGTAGATGATATGAAAGATGAGATGGAGCACATTATTTTTGTCACTGAAAAAGAGGATGGAACCAGCACCATAACTATAGAGTAATGGCTGAGAGGACTGTAAGTAATGCTAACGTTGAAAATGCGAAAAAAATGAAGCAGAGAACGCTTGGTGTTTTTCCTGCTTGATTGGCAAAATATTTAAATAAATACAACTGATAGTACAATTAACATTTGTTAATGCAGGGGGTATGAAATGAGAAGAATCTTTCCAGTAGTTATAGGCGGAATATTGTTGTTGAGTGGTATAGGTGCTGTTGCTCTCGCTGATAATCAGATATTCATGTCACGTGAACAAATCATCCAATCTACTATGGGCAACGAACTGTACGACATGGTTATCATTGCTCCGGCAGCATTCTCAAATGAACTTCAACCATTGGTCGATCATAAAAATGCCTATGGGGTTGAAACAATATTTACATCGACTGAAGAAATATACCGTGAATACGATGCATGGGACGAAGCAGAAGAAATCAAATATTTCATCAAAGACGCTATTGAAAATCTGTCCATTGAATATATTCTTTTGGTAGGAAGCGTTGATAAACTACCGATTCGAACGACGTGGTTTTTCCAGAGTCATCATGGACATTATTGGAATGAGACCGTTCTTACCGATCTGTACTATGCCGATGTCTATGATCAATATGGCAATTTTTGCAGCTGGGATTCTAATGGCAATGGAATGTATGGGGAAAGTTATCACGGATGCCCCGGTGTTGATGACGTCGTAGATCTCTACCCTGATGTCTGTATTGGTCGGCTTGCTTGTGAAAAGAATAGCGAAGTTGCCACAGTTGTACAGAAAATCATTACCTATGAAACCACTGCCCTTGGCAAAAGCTGGTTTGACAACCTCCTCCTTATCGGTGGTGATACGTTTCCAGGATGGAATGGCAATGAGGGTGAGATTCTAAATAATATGGTGGAACAACTCGTGCCAGATTTTACATCAACGAAACTGTGGACTTCTGATGGTACCTTTACCGCACATGCAGTCAATCGAGAACTTAATGCAGGCGTTGGGTTTGTTGATTATTCTGGTCATGGTTTTGAATTGGGCCTTGGCACACATCCTCCCAATGATGAAGAAAGTTGGGTCCGCTACAATGTCTTTCATCTTCCTGGTCTCTTTAACGGGGATAAACTTCCTGTCATTTTCTTTGATGCTTGTTTAACAGCAAAACTTGATTACAATGTGTCTGAACTAAGTGTTTTTACCGGCGAGGTAGTATCTCAAATTCCATCGCCCTATGAGCCAACCATGCTTGGGTCCTCATCTTTTAGTACTAGTTTTTCTCCATTTGTCATGTTTGCCAAGAAAGCGGGGTGGGGCGATACATTGGTTCCTTGTTTTGCATGGCGTCTGGTGAAAAAGGGAAATGGTGGCGCTATTGCAACTATCGGTGCGACACGGACAGCTTTTGGAGGTACTGAGAGTGGAGCCGGTAAGATGTCTCTTGAATTCTTTGGAGCGTATGCAAGTAGTGAAACCGTTGGAGAGATGATGAGGCAAGCTCAAACTGCCTATATCACTGATGTACCAGAAGATGCATTTACGGTTGAAGAATTCATCCTTCTGGGTGATCCTAGTTTAAAAATAGGCGGCTATGATGGCGAGGGGTCTGGAAACGCTAATACTCAGATGAATAACGAGCCGGTAGGATTGGTTGTTGCACCTTTCGAACAAGGGATGCAACCCATACTCAAAACTGCAAAAACATCAATGTGCTAAGCACTATGTCAACATCAATAAAAATTGAAAAAAAGAAGAAATGATTATTTTTTCAATCGCAATTTCTTCCTCTTCGGTTTCGATTTTGTTTCACTATTTGATGCAGCGTTCTTATTCTCAGTGGTTGTTTCAGGTTCTTCATACGATGTTTCCTTGGGAAATGCTACTGTCGTACTTGGCGGTGCAGCGGAAAATAATCGATCAAAGACTTCTTTGTTGGATTCAAACCAGTTTTGCCAACCTTTGACTTCACCGCGAAGTCGCTTACATTCGGTTTCTGTTTCTTCGTATAATTGATATAGTTTAGTCAACCGTTCTTTTTCTTTTTCGTATTGGTGGGTGACTTCCTCTAATTTTTCCTTATATTCCTCAGAGTCGCCTTTCTGTTTCCATTCCTCTACTTGTTTTTGTAACGTTTCAATAGTACTATCCTTGTTGTCGATTTCGCATTTTAAAGTATTAATTTCCGATTCCAGATTATTCTGCACGTTGTCAAATTCTGCACACCGTTCTTTATACTGTTCAACTTGTGCAACACTCTCTTGGTTTTCAGTAATCTTTTGCTGAAGGGTGTTAATGCGAGCGGCGTAGTCATCTTCCACTTGCTTTTTTGCAGATTCTGCAACTCGTGCTCGTTCCTCGTATTCAGCAAGCTTTTTTTCTGTTGTTGAAAGCTCTTCCTCTTGGTTTTTATATGCATCCCAGAGTTTGATTAATCGTTCTTTTTCTTTTTCAAGTTCTTCACTGTATTTTTTAGCACCTTCTGCTGCTTCTTGCTTTTGTTTTTCAACTTCTGAGATTCTCCCTTCAAAATTTTCGATAATCCCGGTCAATTCTTCTAAGTTGCCAACATCCAGCATGCTTTTTATTTTTGAAAGCTCTGCTGTACTTTTAGAAAACGAGTCCTTAAGAGTATCGATTTCATTAGCAACAGTTTGTAATCGCTCTTTAAGAGAACCAATATGTTCAATATCTTCTACCATATTACTTTCCTCTGTCATAATTATTATGCCCCCCAGTTAAGTAGACGGAAAGGAATAAGCTTGTTGCTATATAAGGGTTATCATTTTAATTGATACCCCCATCTTGAGTAGATGCCCCCATCTTGAGTAATAACCTCATATTTTTATTTTTTTCTCTCTTTTAAAATATTAAACCATTAGATTAATAAACACCGACCAGCATATCTTTTTGCATAGATAACCTCATTGCTAGGAGGAGAAGATGGATGGGATTATTTGGAAGACGTAGTTTTAGTGCAATTATCCAACGTATTTTTGGAAAAAAACATGCAAAAATCGGTATTTATGGCCCCCCTAATGTCGGTAAAACCACCCTGGCAAATCGTATTCTGCGAGATTGGACAGGAGATATTATGGGGAGTGTCTCAGAAATTCCCCATGAGACGCGCCGTGCAAAATGGAAGAAAGATGTCAAGGTAGAAAATGGCAACTCTTCACTCTTTATGGATATCGTGGATACACCTGGAATTTCGACGAAGGTAGATTTTAAAGAATTTATGAATACCTATGGATTGTCAAAAGAGGAATCAAAGCGGCGGGCAAAAGAGGCAACCGAAGGAGTTATTGAATCTATCCGATGGCTTGAGGATATTGATGGTGTACTTCTCGTCATGGATGCAACACAAGATCCGTTTACCCAAGTCAATGTTACCATCCTTGGCAACCTGGAAGCTCGTAATCTTCCCGTGCTTGTTGCTGCCAATAAGATTGATATGGAGGATTCAAGTCCAGCAACCTTAAAATCTGCATTTCCTCAACATCCAGTCATTCCGATTAGTGCATTGACAGGGTACAATGCTGATAATCTGTACTCGACCATGGTCTCTCATTTCAGTAAAAAGCGACGAAAGAAGAAGAGGTAGTTTCATGTCAAAGAAAGATAATGGTATTGTGGTGAATCTTGTTTCTCGACAAAAACTGGACGAGCTTACCTCTGATGAAAAATTAACGTTTATTTTAAAAGAAGTTCAAAAGGGTAAGATTTTAGTTCTTGAGCAAGGGCTCACTCCCGTGGAACAGGCAACACTTATTGAGAATACTATGAAGGAAATTGAGCAGGATACGTTCATTGGTATTGAAATGGAAGGGTATTCAGAGGACAAACCAAGCTTTGTTCAGCGAATATTAGGTATCATAAAAAAACCTCGCATGACCCTGATAGGTCCTGCTGATCTGTTAAAAACAGTACGAAAAGATAGTAATATAATTCAAACCATGATTGTCCCTGGAAAAGGAGCAAGATAATGCCTCATCAATGTCTTAAATGTGGGTTGGTATTTGAGGAGGGTTCCGCCCAACTGCTCAAAGGATGTCCAGAATGTGGCGGCAATCGCTTTTTCTTCACCAAGGCACCCTTGGATGAAAAAGAACGAGAGGCAATCACCAAAGAGGTGGGCCAGGATATCAATGACAAACTTATAGGTCTGCTCGGTAGCGATACAAAAGAAGTTATTGATAAATCAGGAAAATGGGTTACCCTTAAACCAAAAGATGTTCGTAAAGCAGTAGAGCAACACTTGCCTGAAAAAAAAATAGCGCCTGAAAATAAAGAGGATATCGACATTGTTACGGATGAGGCATACCGCAAAGCAGCACTTGAAAAACTTGAAGCAGAAGCTCAAGAATCCAATACACCCGAGACCATAGATATTCAGCAGCCAGGAAAATACAAAATCGATTTAAAAGGATTATTGGAAGAGGAACCAATCATTATTCAAAAAGATGGTTCTTATACGATTCATCTTCCTTCTATTTTTAAAATGATAGATAAAGAAAAGGAATAAACAACCTTTTTCTTCTTTTTATAGTCGTAATCTTCGATGGAGTTTTACCACTGCTTCAACAGCTGATTTTGCCCTATCAATTCTATCTTGTGCTTGGAGCCTTGTCATGCCGGGACCAGAAATACCCAGACCAACCGGTTTACCGTATTCAATAGACAAATCAGCAATTTTACGTGATGCATGCTGAATGACTATATCGTCATGCTCAGTTTCACCTTCAATGACAGCCCCAAGAGCTACAACACCGTCAACATCTTTTTTTTCAAGCAGTTTTTTTATAGGTAGACCCATGTCAAAAACACCAGGGACTTTCACGGTTCGTGTAATTTCGGCACCAAGAAACTGGGCATGTTCTTTTGCACGCTCAAGCATCATCATGGTGATGTCATAGTTAAACTCTGAAACCACAGCACCAATTCTCATTTTTTCTTCTTTAACCATATGTCTTCCTCCTATTTTCTTATAGCTCCTGCATCTTCAAATCCTTGTCTCAAACCACTCCCTGCATGTTTAGTGAGGTGCTCTGATCTGAAGAGTAAATCTAATACATTGCGTGCATGCTCGCGTGCACGTTGCTCAGCAAGCCATGCAAGTTCTTTTTCATTTGTTGCTTCATCTTCATGGACAAATACTTCGATAATATGTTTCGTACACAGCAACTGAGTCTGGATCAACCCTGTACTTGCTTCATGGGCGCATTGTTTATCAATCGGTTGCGCTCCAGGCATGCCAAGAGCCATGACAATATCACAGTGTTGTTCTTCAAATAATTTCTTACACGCAACAGGCAAATCCTTGACGCCTGGAACCGTGTACCGTACTAGCTTAAAACCAGTACCATTCGATTTCATCTCATCCATGGCAGCTTTTGCCATATCGTACCGCGCAAAGGTAGTGTCTGCAATACCGATGGTTTTCATTCTTCTTCGATCTTCTCCATTACTTTTTGAAATTCGTATGCAGCAATAATTTTGCCAATGATCTTCCGCGTTCCGTTCAAATCTTCCATGCCTGTATATTCTGGTAGTCGCACAACTTTACTGTTCAGTTTCCGCTTCTTCAACTCTTCGTTTATCTTTTTCTCATCGTGAATCTGATCGTATCCGAGGGCAATAATATCCGGCTGCAACTCTTCCACAACAACATACATATCTTTTTCATGACCCAGCACTGCCTTGTCAACAATTTTTAATTCTTTGATGAGTTCAACTCTCATTTTCTCAGGAGTAACAGGTTCATGTTTGAGCTTTCGTACAGTATTATCTCGAGCAACAACGACCACTAACTCATCACCAAGTTTTTTCGCCTCCTTCAGAAAATAAATGTGTCCGATATGAAGGAGATCGAAAGCGCCAGTGGCCATCACTCTGGCCATGTTTTCCACGCCTCGAGAATTTCTTTTCCTTTCAAAAAAATGAGATTGTGCTTCTTGGCGTATTGTTGCACCCGATCCTTCGGAAGAGCTTTGCCGTTATCGCCCATGATTTCACAGCCACTTCCTACAGGCAGTAACTTGGCCATTTTCAATAAAGAAACGGCGAGCTCAGTATGTCCCTTTCGTTCATTCAGTAGCTGTTTTGCGGCCACACAAATGGGGATGTGACCTGGAGATCGAAATTGTGTGCCGAATAACTTGGTTGCCTGACCGTTGTCGATCGTGCTAATGGCTTTTGATAATTCGGCAAATTGTTTCATGGTTAAACTTCGGTCAATATCGGTAATCCCCGTGAAGGTATTGCGATGATTGATGTACAAAGAAAATGATGATTTGGTATCATAGGGAATATCATTTGCGGTCAGTTCTTTTAGCACGGGATACTTCCCTTCAATGTCCGTATATAAATCAGCTAAATAGGGTAATTGTAATTTTTCAGCAATTTCATGCGATGTCATTAAGAAGATGAGACCGCCACCATCTTTTCTCATAGTTCGTATTGAATGTGGCTCGATAAATTCTGATGACATGATAAGATCGGTCTCGCCCTCTCGGTTATCGTCATCGAAAATTAGGACAAATTTTCCTTTCCGTAGATCTGCAATGGCCTGGTCTATTGTAGGCATATGTTCACCCACTGGCAGATTCATCTCCCTTAAAATAAATTTTGGGTTGTTACTCAGAACTGGGTGGTGTCATCTTTCTCCTGTTTTGAGATGCAAGGTATCGTGTAACATATCCTGCAATACGATTTCTCAGTAAATTACTCGAAACAGTACTCAGCTCTGAAACCTTTTTTTTGTTGTGTTGAAAATCATCATGTTTAAACTGTTTTGGATAGATCTTGACTAACTCTATGGCAAGATTTTTTATATAGGTCTGTCTGATGTTTCCCAGGATATCACCTTGTAAATGTCGGGGAGTGGGAATATCTTTTTGTTATAAAAGGCTATCTATGCGTGTTGGAGGCTGTCAACTTAAGCAATCTTAACGAATGTTTTCCCCCAGGAACTCATGTTGAAAACGTCTTAGGTTGACAATCATGTGTTAAAACACAAAAAGAACCCATCTTAACTATTATAAACCCCTGTTTTTATGTATCAAACTACACGGGGCGAGGCCTATAGCAAGAAAACAATCATCACTTAAAACACTTGCAGGAAAAAAGCTCGATACGTTAGAAAAATATGCGATACGCAGTAGCATTGCACGAAAACTTGCGACAATGGTATATTCTTCTGACATCTATTCGTATTTTTCAAAAAGAATAAACAAATTTCGTGATATGAAGCTGGTAGAGCAAATTAAAAGACAACCAATGCTGCAGCACGTCGCCGTTATCATGGATGGCAATCGTCGGTATGCTGCTGGTTTGGGGTTGAGTCCTAGTGCAGGTCATCTCTTTGGACGAGATAAAATTCGGGAAATGTTGGAATGGTGTTTTGAATTAGGAATCAAAAATCTCACCTTATATGCCTTTTCGACAGAAAATTTTCGGCGAGATAGTAATGAAGTAGAAGCACTTATGAATCTTTGTAAAGAAGAGCTTGCTAAAGCCAAAAAGGATTCGCGTATTCATAAAAATCAAGTAAGAATCCGCATTCTTGGCAAACTTGAATCATTACCAAAAGATATCTGGGAGTCTGCTCAAGAAATTATGGATCAAACAAAGCATTATGAATGTTACTCTTTGAATATTGCACTTGCCTATGGTGGGCGGGAGGAACTCTTGCAAGCGATACAAAAAATCGCACATGAAGTACAACAAGGTAGATTATCAATCGACGAGATTAAAGAACCAATTATTTCAAAATATCTCTACACTAACGGCATCCCAGACCCTGATTTAATTTTACGAACGTCTGGTGAAGAACGCATATCTAATTTTCTTTTGTGGCAGCTTGCCTACTCTGAATTATATTTTTCAGATGTATACTGGCCAGCTTTTCAAAAACGAGATTTTTTACAAGCCATACAGACGTGCCAGCAACGAAAACGACGATTTGGCGTGTAAGACTTGTTTTCTGCAGATTTTATTTAGTCTCTTTTCCACACTCAACATCATCTGCAATTTTTGCTAATTTAGAAAATTGAGAAGAGATGAAAAATGCCAGTACCCCTCCACCAATACAGAGAATGGCAAATGCCAGTATGCTTCCCTGCACTGTTACATCCATACTGAGGAGGTGACTCGCCTGTTCAATAAGATAAATAACCAGCAAAATCGCTCCAACTATTACTAGCAGTTTATAGAGAAAACCTGTCCTGAAATCATGGTGAGCAGAATACATACGTTTTTTTATCATGTATATCCAGCATTAATCGGCATCGTCTTCGTTATTTGACATATTTAGTGCATTCTGTACTTTACTCTGCAACTCATTCAATTTTTCTTTTGTTCTCCCTTCTTGCTTTTCAAGGGTTGTTTTTCGTAGTTCTAATGACTCTTTGTTTTCTTTGAGTTCTTTGGTAACTTCACTTTTTCCTTTTGTTTTGATCAGTAGTGAACCAACACTTTTATAAACAGGTGTTTTCGCATCAGTTTTTTCTAACTCTTGTGTTGCTTCTGCTACTTCTTTTAATCTCATTTCAACTTGTTGACGTTGTTGAGTCAAGGTTTGCAATTGCATGCGTAACTGTTGTAATCTTGTGATCTGATCTCTTAGCTGTGGAGACATCTCTTCGCCAGTCATAATCTCTTACTCCTTTTTCAGCGTAATATGCTTTTTCCTTATTAAGGTATTGAATTCGTTACTATTGATGTGAGTCAGACTGCTAAATATTTAT
>Ga0180433_10000615_pt1 | contig 60811 bp, 63 predicted proteins | sample SS_ome_8_FD_132980 | JGI IMG/M metagenome (GOLD analysis project Ga0180433, IMG submission 132980) | Hypersaline lake sediment archaeal communities from the Salton Sea, California, USA - SS_1_D_1 metaG | ecosystem: Environmental > Aquatic > Non-marine Saline and Alkaline > Hypersaline >... | reverse complement strand
TTGTCGCCAAAACTTGTGATACAGCAATATCAGACTTCTTAATTATTAATTTCAGTCCCATCTCCTCATCTGGAATATAAAACAAACGTTTAATATAACATCTATTTTCCCCATATTAATTTTATTAAAAAATTTTTCAATTATATTTTAATTAATTACATTGATAAGGTTTTTATTGAATATAATTTTTTAATACACACAAATTAACTAATTACATTAATTACTGGAATGCATAGATAATAACTATTGAAAAACCAAAAAAAAGTTTCTAAATATTTCTCTATATGTTCAAATTCTCCATCAGATATTTTTTTATATAAAAAAATTAGTTGGTTTTATTTGGGAGTAAAAATTCCCAAACATAAACTCTGTATTTGCTATTTATTTCTTCCTATTTTCCTACCATTCATTCCTATTGAAAAAAAGATTGGATAGGGGCAGTTGGGTCGATTCCATAAATTAAGTTGACATAATATGCCCTGTAGGGAAGTAAAACTGCCCACTGCCCCCTATATCCGATTTATAATACATTTTTTATATATAAATTTAATTACTAATATTTAACTTAATAAAATAATTATTTTATCAAAAATAATAAATGTAACAAATGTTACAAATGTAAGTATTAAAATTCTTTTGGGAAAAAAGCACCTAGGGGCAGAAAGGATGGTTCTCCGTTGGGAATAGAGGAATGCTGTTTCACGAGAAGAGCAATCTGCCCCTTGTTCCATATGTAATAAAGATTATAAATTTTACATATATAAGTTTTATCCGTATAATAAAAAATGGTGTGATAATACGATTAATAAACTAATAATCAATAACATTTGTACCTACGATAAAACAATTGAAATAACAAAAATACTTTTAATATTATACGTCAATATTTGCAGGTATATATCTTAAGTTCTTAGGGAGAATTTAGAGAAATTCTTTTTAGCCAATCAATAGCTTGTTTTTTATCTGTAAATAACTTTAAATTACCCCCTCTGTTAGTAACAACTGTTTCTGAAAATTCATCCATCTTTTCCTTTTTTCCAAGTATTGCAATATTAACAAAATGTAGGTCCCTACAGAGTTTCACCCAATGTTCTGAAAGCTCATATCTCTTGAAGGTGGTAAAATCATAATCTAATTCCGTAACATCAACTAGTATAGTGGAATGACCTTGTTTTTTAGGGATAACACATAAATTTTTAATCTTATCAAGATCCTCTGAATCTTTGTAATCTCCAGTTATTTTAAATTGAATGAAACCGTCTTTTATTTCATAATTAATCTCCATTTCCATTCACCTATTTTTAATCAAATATTTATAAATAAGGTCTTTCGTAATTTTTTTTTATTATTATGCAGCCAGTTGGTACCGATACTATAAACTAGATGTAATAGGTTATTATTAACATTAAGTGTAAAATAGGTATAACTTAGTGTCATTTTTAGGGAGAATATAAATATCAGAACATCAATAAATGTTTGGGGAAGGAATATGGAAAAGAAAATAGGAGTATTGTTCATATGTATGATTTTTATCACCAATGCAGTTTGTTTTACCGTGGCAGCTATAGATAAGGAGCAAGATGATGCCCAAAGTCTCAACATTGAATTCATCTTTGCTATTGGCCGGGTAAGAGACGTTGAGAAAAATCCGGATGAGCTTTACTATCAATTTAGGTCAATAAGCCTGCTTATAATTTGGTTCTACTTCTACCAAATAGACTTTATGCAATTGATGCTTGATTATACCCGGGGAAACTTGGTTATATTTGAAAATTTTAGGCTTATAGGTATTCTCACCAACAGGTTTGTATTTGGATTTTTTTTGCCAGCACACTAGCTTTAACACAAAGAATCCCAACCTGTCAATCATATAGAATATAAATTGTTAATTCTGAATTCCTCTTATTTTAGAATTTATGGGGTATATTTATATATAAATAGAAACATTTGTATTTGAGGGAGGTTAAAAGTATGAAGAATTATTTACTTAGAAAAGGGATAGTTGTAGGAGTATTAGTATTATTTATCGGAGCTGTTTTTCTACCCGTTATAGGCGATGATGTTGTCAACAAGGAATTTTCTAGAAAAAATGAATATAAAGTATTAAAGAAGTACAATGGTGTTAATGATTACGAAATCAAAGATACAGTAGGTCTTTGGCATTTTGAAGAGGGAGCCGGGGACATGACAAATGACAGCTCCGTCTATAGAAATAACGGAACCTGCCACCAAACACAATGGACAAATGATACACCTGATGGTTCTGATTATGCAATTACCTTTCAATCGTTTGATAACAGCTATGTAAAAATTGAAGATGACCCTAGCCTTGACTTTGATGATTTGGGCGAAGATGAGGGATTGATGATTGATTTCTGGATGAAAAAAGAAAAAACGCCGGTTGATCACTACGCAGGGCTTATCAGCAAGGTCTACAATGACGGCGGGTATAGTGTCAGGATAAACACCAGCAATTTTATCAGTTTCTTAATCCACGGAGATGGTGCAGGAAACCTTCAATTGGTTGGTTCCGAGACCCAGATCCTTGATAATTCTACATGGCATCACATCGTTTGTGTGTGGTTTGAAGAAACGCTTTACCTATATATCGATGACATGGAGAATCCCGATGCAACAAAATACGTCGGAGACTACGAAATAGGAGACACCTCTAAATGGCTTGATATCGGAAATGACTGGCCAACAGATGATGAAAATCCATTTGACGGAAAGATAGACGAGGTACAGATAAGCATAATCCAGAAAGAAAACGGAAACACCCTATATGTGGGCGGAAGCGGACCTGGTAACTACACATATATACAGGATGCAATTGACAATGCAAGCGAGGGGGATACAGTATATGTATTCAACGGTACTTATGACGAAAATATCATTATAGATAAACCATTGGATTTAATTGGTGAAAATAAGGAAACCACATTCATCAACGGCAACAATACCGGTGATGATGTAGTTAGAATCTATTATACAACCAATGTTACTGTCGATGGATTTACTATTAAAAACAGCGGTTCAATCAACAACTATGATTCTGGGATAGAGGTTTATCACTCGGATTATAATGTTATTACCAATAACATAATCACGTCCAACTTCAGGGGCATATGGTACTATGACTGCGACTTTAACATTTTCTTAGACAATATAGTAGAATCAAATAACATATCAGGTATACTTTTAAGGGTAAACAGTGAGTATAATCAGATATTGAACAACACCATTTCATCAAATCATATCGGTCTGTATTGCTCTGAAAGTGACTGCAATGAAATTACTGGTAATGAAATTTCCTTAAACGACGAGGACGGGATATACATAGTCTCAAGCAACAATAACACAATCTTGGATAATGCTATTTCAGAGAACTGGTATGGTATAAGAATGTGGGATTCAAACAACAACAATGTCTGTGAAAATACAATTTGTCAAATCGATTATTATGGCATATCACTTTCCCAATCCAGTAACATTAATCAGATATATAATAACAATATGGTAAACAACAGCTACCAATGCTGGGATGAGTGTGACAATGCATGGAACGATACATACCCATGGGGAGGCAACTACTGGAACGATTTTAACGAGGATTCTGAAGGTGCATATGACAATGATTCAGATGGGATAGTAGATTCACCTTATATAATACCGGGAGACGGCAATCGGGACTTTTACCCATTGAAATATCCCTGGGGAGAACATAACCCTGTTGCAAACTTCACCTACTATGCAAACAACAGGACATTTGATGCATCCTTGTCATATGACCGAGATGGAGATATTGTCTTCTATGGGTGGGATTTTAACGATGGGACAACCGGCCAGGGCAAGAAGGTAGTACATGCATATGATGTATCTGCAACATTTGACGTGACTCTGACAACCAAAGACGAGGATGGACATCAAACCAGTATCACCAAGAGAATAGAAGTTATTGGAAATAACCCGCCAGATGCACCAAATATATACGGTCCGAATAAAGTCAGCAGAGGCGAGACGTACATATTTTCCTTCAAGGTAACAGACTCCAATACAGATGACATCTACTACTATATAGACTGGGGAGACGAAACTGTTGAAGGATGGCTAGGTCCTTATGAATCAGGCGAGATGATTTATTTAAACCACTCATGGGACTTAAAAGGGAACTACTTTATCAAAGCCAAGGCAAAGGACATTTATGATGCAGAAGGAGAATGGAGCTTTTTTGAGGTTACAGTTCCGAAAAACAAACATTTCATGAGTCAATATAATCTGATTTACCGGTTGTTTGAATGGTTTCCAAATGCATTTGCAATTCTGGAGTATCTGTTGGGAAAATGAGATTATCTTAACACACTCTTATTCTTTTTCTCAGATTAGTCTTTTTTTGAATATAATGTTCCATATAAGCTGATTTAATTTTTTATCAAATTCCATACCCGCCCCATTAATTAATTACAGAAAAATGTAAACGAAATTCGGTGTATCTCCCCCACCACTAGCACCTTGCATTCCTTTGACAATGAAATGTTTTTCAACATTTCTTGCAATTTCTTCAGTATCTGCTTCCCATTGATGCCAATTCTTTGGATCGCCATGCTCCTTTTTTCTGCGATCAGGATCATCAGTTATGCCGATGGTCCAAATTTCGTAATAATTTACAATCTTTTCAACACCTTTTATAATTTCATCTTCATTCATCATTTACCGTCCAATATTTGATATTGTTTAGGTCAATAAGTCATAATTTTATTTGAAAAAGATGGTATAATGCAGGTAATTTAATAGTAAAATATATGAAAGATTGAAATTTTTTTTGATTTTCTAGTAGATATATAATTTTTTTCTTTTTATAATATTTGCTTCATTTCTTTAGCAATTTATGTTCTTGCTTTTTTATTTGTTATAATAAATGCAATTAACCCACATAATATTTAAATAATAAAACCCACGTATATAATATCGGAAAAAATTGGGGGATAAAATGAAGAAAAAAATAATTAGTATAGTAGTATGTTTGATAATGATATTAACTGTTCCTCTGGCCACAGGATTCACGGAAAATTCTGACCCTGAAATTACCGACGTTGGCCGGGTGTGGCTTAGAGGATTATGTTTTAACCTAGTTGATTTAGGTCATAAAAATTTTGGATGGGCAATAAGAGTCCACTACATTGAATTTACTCCAACTGAGCGGACTACTGGAATACTCCGACTTAAACGAATAACTTTTGGAGACTCAATACTAGCGGGAAGAATGTACGAACCTGGGCCTATCGGATTTTTCACATATGTCTTTGGGGTTTATCGAGGCGGAATTGAAATCCAATAAAATAAATTATATTTGCCAAATTATTTTTTAAATATATCTAAAATTATTTTGTAAAGTAAAGGAGGTCAAGCAGGAGGAGGAAAGCCTCTTGAAAAAATTGACAGACCTCCTTTAATATTAATATATGGACATGATTTATAAAATTAACTGCTATTTGTTAAAGACTGAGGGAATATTTAACTATAATAAAAGGGAGAAGGGTCCAAAAGGAAACATCCCATTTATGAGTCCGGTTTTTGTCTTTTTCGAGGATTTCCTCCTCAGACAACGACCCCTTTGTAAATCCTTATTAATTATTGTGCAAACCCCCTTTTTGACAGGCTTTGACTTAAAAATTACTTTTAAGTCATAATTTTGATTCAAAATCCATACTTTTAAGTCACAGCCGATATGACCTATGAAGTTTGATATTCTTTGTTGAAAAAGAAAATATGAAAAATTTTGTTTACTCTTTAGAATTTACCCAAATAAATCCAACAGAAGCAATTGCATTTACTGTTTTTGTAACTGGTTCTGCATTATTTGCCCATACTTTTGCAGTCAATTCAATATTTCCAAGATAAAGCAGATTGAGACTAATTGGACAATATGTTTTTTCATCGGGTTCGATTTTGCCACATCCATACGCCCAGTAATCCGTCATTTTTAACCGTTCTCTTAATCTTGAGAATATTCCTCCTGAGACCAAAAAATCAACTGCGATACTATTAGCAGTTTCATCTCCTATATTTTCAATTTGTACACCGTGAAAATATCTAATTAAAGGATTTGTGTTTTCAAAATAATCTGATATTTCAATTTCAAGTTCAGTACTTGCGTTAGTATGGATTGTTATAATCAAAGGTTCTGACCAGTACTCGTTGCCACAACCATCTTTTATTCCAACCATTACTTCGTATTCACCTGGGTCATTCCACGTATGATTTGCACAAACAGTTTCCCCTGATACATATGGACCAATCCATTCACTATTGGTATCATCTCCCCAACTCCATATTACATAGTAAGGTTCACATTCGGAGTTGTCAGGTATTTCAAAGCAAAAAATATATTCTTCTCCAACAACGCCCTCATTGGGCCCATCCGGTGGACCTGATGGATTATAATTGATAATAAAGAACGTTACATTATCAACATAATTTCCATAAACTCCCGAAAGAAGCCCCTCAACCACGTACATTCCAATGGGAACTTGCTGCCCCTGTTTATTCGTCTGATCCCAGGGCAGCCACTCTATGTATTCTCCAGGTTCAAGTTCATGCCAACAATAAGTTGCTTCTTGATAAACAATATCCTCCTGTTCATCATATATTGTAACGGTTGGACCGCCACCAATAAGCATCTCGTCACCAACATTTGTCAAAAATATTGCTACCGGTTCACCAACACGATAAACCAGCTTGTCTGTCGTAACTTCCAATACAGGCCCCATTGAGCATGGATTTTTAATATACGCTTCAGCCATATTATTGTAAGTCATAGAAGAAACTTGAGAACCAATGGTTGACATTAAAAGTATTATTACAACTACTCCAATTATAAAATGTTTTATTTTATTCATTCTTAACCCCTTTTTTACATAGAACAACTAAAATATAAATTTTTCGCAATGAATATCATTTATTGAAACATTTGTAACGTTTTTTAATACCTTTATCGTAACGATAATAGGTTGTAAAAAAGATATTTTTTGACTATAAATAAGATAAATTCCATTTTATTCAATCTATCTCCTGTAAATTGTTTATCGCCTTCAATTGTTAAAATATCTGAAAATATTAATATATTTGTAAATAATTATTTTATAGTGTGAATAAAGAAAAGAAGAAGTTAAAATATAATAAAGGGGATTTAATCTTTATAATTGTTTATTTCATAATTTACTTTTTGCTCTTAATCATTTTTTTGATTATAACTCCAATTAGAATGGATGCTACTTATAAAGAAGTAATTCTATGGGATAAACTTGTTTGGATCCTCCTATATGCAATTGTTGTACCGATAATCTATTTATTTCTTAGATCAAAGCATCAAAAGAAAAACAAGAGGCTTTGATTCTAGGGGTAAAAATTGAATTTTTTATAAATTTTTCTTATTGAAAAAATTATTGTTGACAAAAAACATTAGTCAATTATAATAGGGTTATGTATAAAATAGCGTAGTATAATCATAATTGCTGAAGTTAAACATTCTAAAAATAGTAATGAGATCAGCAGTAATGCTTATTTTTTATTATTTTTATGTAAAGAATCATTTTTATCTAATGCATTTTTAATAATATCTTTTAGAAGATCTGTTTTTGGAAAATCTGGAAAAATAAAAGACCAATTTTCTGAAATCCATTTAGCAATTAATACAATTAATGCAATATCTATTATAGGTCGAACATAAAAACCAGGTTTAATTCTAGTGTCATCCCAACATTGTTGGCAATTATCAACTTCCCAACTTCCAATAAGCTTCCAACCAATTAGAGTAGGACAACTTGAACCTTTCGTACAGATATGTTTTTTCTCTCCATCTTTCTCATAATAACAACATTTTAATGTCACAATTAAAATCTCCCGCTATTTCTATTAATTTTATAACTTATAAATATAATGGAATAATAGATGTAAAAAGCAAGTAAATTAAAAGAATCTATTTTTATATTTTAATTATATAGACAATTATCGATTTGTCACATCTGGGTTTTCAAGGAATTTGGATCTACAACAGAAACCGTATTAATTTTGTAAATATGGGAAAATGTTCAAAAAGCCAATTCAATTTATAACTAAATGGATTGTTTTTCGGTACTGTAACTTCTATTGTTGCATTGTATGTTGAGTTACCACAGTAAGCTGTTGCTTCAGGATAAAAAACTCCTGATTCCCACCATGATTTATACCAAACATACCATATTTCATTATAATCTCCAGTATGAAATACTCCATCCCTTGGATACTCATAGATAATCATATCTGCCTCTTTCCAGTGTACTTTTACTATATATTCATCACTTTCTGGATTTGGTGATAGATAAAATGTGTAAATGCATTTTTCTCCATCCTTTGCTTCTGTTGGTCCAGTAAAGGTAAATTCTATAGGGTCATCAGATGCTTCAATTTCTCCAATAACAATAGTTGGTGTAGTTAATAGTATTAACATAGATAAAATCCCAACTACTATACCTTTTTTGATTCTATTATTCATATCTTTCCTTAAAATCCTATCAATGTTCTAACATTTAGTTTTTGCTGATACTATTTGTTCCGTTGTACTATAATGTAGATTTCATCAAGAAAAAGCATATACTTTTGCCATTAACTGTGAGATAAGAAAGATGGATAAAAAAATAATTTTAGTAGAAGAAAAGAGATCATCGTGTTAACAGTTTTTGATGGAGAAGGTGTATTTCCCTTATCAAAAACCCTCTTCTCCCCCAATTTTAAAATCCAGTTGTATTTCATAAGATAAACCATTCATTAGAAAATATCCAAAATAAGGCAACAATTATCATTAAACTATATAACTTATAAATCATTTCTTAACTGGTATACATGGAGATATTTGGTGTTGTTGAATTATTTTTTATTGCTTTAGGTTCAATTGCCACAGCGATTTTAGCAATAACCGTTCGCCAGTTAGGTATCTCATTAAAAACTCTAAGATTCCAAGCAATGAATAATGTTTATGATAACATAAACAAAGATATAAAAAAGGACCTTGATACTATCTTTTCTTGGGCTGAAAAAGATAAAGAGCCTGAGTGCATATTAGGTAAAACAGGTAGAGAATCTAAAAGGATACAAAATAACAGGGATATCTTACGTTTTGTCAGTATTGCATTCAATAAGATTGGATATTCGGTATTCAAGGATTTCATAAGTATCGATTACATCCAGGAGGAAATAGGAGGTCATGTTCTAAAATCATTCATTGTAATTAAGCCATACTTAAAATATGAAAGAGAAAGAATAGAGAATAAGAACCAACCATGGAATATGCGAAGATATTATTTAATGATTGTAATTGCGTGTGAAAATTATTTTAAACAAAGAAATCCAAGTTATATTGAAAATGCATATAAGAAATTCGGTTCAAGATTGATGAAAGAAGAGTTTAATTCTGGAATTCCATTAGTCCCAGTGGAATGGTTATCAAATGATATAACAAAATGGTTAAGGAAAAATAATTTTGTTAAATAATATCAACTTTGTTTTCTACTAAAAAAGTGGAAATATATAAATATATAAGGGGTTTGTATTGCATATCATGATTTATTATAAGATTTTTATTCGTTTTTTCTTAATTTCTTTTTATTTATAATATGTTTTTCATTTTTTTCTTCCAAATTTTGATTAAAAAAAAGAGAATTGAGTTTAATTGAGAATATGTAACTTCGGTTCTCCTAGTTATTTATCAATATAATCTATATCCATCTCTTGAGGTAATCCGTAGGTCTCAGGATGCAGATATTTCCCGATCTCATTGCTTGGTTTATACTCCTCAACTTGTATCCGATACATTTCAGCGTAGGGATCATGACGTATACCTGTGACCTGCCATGAGACTTTCATATCGGGTTTGCCACCTGCTATCCTGAAATGATTATTTGAGATTTCCTCTGAAATATAAACAGGAGCATAGCCGCCTATACATGTTAGCTGATAACGAAATTCCTTGTTAAGTGCCTCAAACCATTCAGGAAGCTCTAACCAAGCTTCACCTTGAGTATCCAAAATAACATTACCATTGTAGATATTCATCATATCGGGACTTTCAACAAAGGAGTGATACAAATATTTGTTCTCTGGATCTAGCGGATGATCAATCTTAAAAGATCCACTAGATTTACTCAATGTACCCTTGATGTCAACATCACCCCAAAACTGTCCTGCATAACGATCACCGGATGCATATATTCCAATTCCATCCTCTCCAACAGAGAGAGCATCCACTCCAATGCCATCCTTACCATAAGCATATCCCAGAACACCTAAACAACCTTCATCGGTAGCAGAACCAACGACTCCAACTCTTTTTCCATATCCAACAACACCTGCACCATCTTCACCCGTAGAGTTGCCCAAAACACCGGCACTATCTGTTCCCGCAGCTTCTCCGTAGACACCAACGGCATTATTGTACCATGAATAACCATAAACGCCGTTCCATCCCCCTTCTCCTTTAACACCTGTACCACACTGACTGTAACTGTAGAACCAACCAGCAAGACTATTTTCACCAGTTGAAGTTGCCTGAGCATAGATAGTACAATCGCCAGAATCTGAAGATACCTCTAATTTATTATAAGGATCTGTTACGCCAATACCAACATTGCCTTCAGGAATGGCATACATATGTGGCGGATTATCCCAGTAGTTCCAGTCGTTATTGAATATTTTATAAAACAATAGTGGAAATTTTAGTGGTCGATAATTTCTAATTTCTGAGTCTAATGGTACAAAGGAAGTATCATCAGATACTGCATTTTTTGATAACACTTCACCAGAAGCACTAGAAAAACCCACTAATAAAAATAGGGTACATACAGCTATTGCAGATACCAGCCTAATTTTTCCATTACTACTATTTTTCATATTTTTCCTCCTTCACACAACATGTGTTATTATTGATATTTTATTAAAATTTAATTTAAATATATAGCCGTAAAATAGTAGAACTATGTAGGTAAAATAAGGGCAATATTACATATATATCAAAAGACAAGAAAATTAAACTACCTGAATACTCAATAATATTACATTTTCCATCTATTTTTACTATTATTTTACAGTCATATTTTTAAATATAAATTCCTAATGAAATACTAGATTAATTATATCGTTGGGAGGTTAAGATATGGAAAATAATAAAATAATAGTAAAAATTGGAATTGTAGGAAGCTTGTTAATTATAAGTACTCTAATATTTGCAGGTTGTGCGGAGCCCGATAATGGCAATGGTGATCAGGATAGTTTCAAATTGGTAAAATGGACATATCGGAATGATGAACATGATGTACAAATTGGAAATCCACCTAACGGAATATTTGAGGGAGCTTGGGAATATAATTATAAAGCTGTTGTTTGCTTTAAATTCAACAGACCAGTTGATGAGAATTCTTTTAAAGCACCTGGAAGTGTTAATATAATCATAGACTCTTCAAGCGACAGCCCAGTGACTAATGTTGAAGGTTGGTTTAAGACATCGCAAGATAAAAAGACGATTGTATTTGTAAGCGATGAAAATTTAAATGACTTACTTGTTATTGATGGAGGAGATCAAGTTGATTATACAATATATCTATTAGGGAATGATGCTGGGGCTGGAGTTTTAAAGGATTCAAATGGAGATATTTTTGATGGTGATGAGGACGGAAATCCTGGTGGAAATAAATTAATTGAAGTGGAAGTTGTAACGTAGGGGAGAATAAAAAAGAGGCAATTGAAGCATAAAAAAGAGAATTCACGAACCCAAAACAAGAACTTATTTAAAAAGACGTGAAAGAACTATTTCTCAAGGAAAGCGGGGATAAATCATGGGTTCTTATAAACCTAAAAAGCACAACAAGAAGAAATCTTCAATCTGGGAGATAATTTTGTAGTTTGGTTTGTTTGATGAGCCTAGAAGTAAAGCAATCAAGAAATTCAATGTATACGTTGTTGCATCTGTGGAGTAAACGAAACAGATACTCCCTCCATAATATAAAATGATTGTGAAGTGTTCATAATCAGTAATGACGATAATCAACTAAGTATCAAAGGTCTATGATAAATAATACTTGTAAACATTTCTTTATAAAACCAATATAATCATTCATTTATTATTTTATTAATAGAGTTTCCATATCTAATTTTATATCCTCAATACGATCATTCAGATAATCAATAGAGTCTCCAATTCCTTTGTTATATATTTCTAATCCAACGGTTTGTAGAAAGTGTTCTAATATATTCTCTGCTGCTATAATACCGATTTTTTCATTTCTTTCATTGTTAAAAAATTCAATTATTTCTTCAATGCTTTCATTTCTTTTTTCTTCAGAGATTAAATCCCATTTTCGTTTAATCCGTGCCATATTATTTATTATAAATCGATATTTTATTAAATGATTGCTTAAAATCATAAAATAAATTAAAAATTTCATTTTATTCTCTTATCCATCGAATATTTTATATATAGATAATATGATACATACTAGCAAGGAGGAAAGTTACCCGTATCTACCATTGGTATATAATTTCTTCATGTTTTCCTCCCATTCATTCTATTCTTAATTATTTAATAATTTGAACGTAATGATTTATTTTTATTTATTACAGTCAATTTGTACAAATATTTTGTGGAAATATTAATGTATTTTATTTGTAGTTATAGTCCTTTATAGGAGGAATTCAAATGAAAAAAATACTTGTAATAATATGTATTTGCATGTTTTGTTGTTACGACGTAGTAGGTGCTGCAAAACAAATAAATCAAAACAATGATGATAATGCGTATAGTGTTAATCCTGTAACTGAGTATTGGGCAGTTATAGTTTGTACAAATACTACAAACATTACATCAATTTATAATTCAATTATTGATCAGCCGAATTGGAACGAGTCCCATATTAAATTGTTAAAAAGAGAGCAGGCAACAAAAGAAAACATTCTAGAAGCACTAGAATGGCTTGCAATAAATGCTGATTCAGAAGACATTGTACTATTTTCATTTACAGGCCATGGTACATATACCGGTTTATTAATCAATAGAAAATATGGAATTGCACCATGGGACCGAAATCCAATATTAACAGATGAGCTTGATGAAAAACTTGATCAGATACAATGCAAACATCAATGTCTTATTTTTGATTGCTGCTTATCTGGCAATTTTGTAGGTGAAAATTTCTTATTTTTCGGGTCAAATCTTGATGAGGAAAACAGAGTGATACTCATGTCAACACGAAAAAATGGTGCAGGTTTCACCGCTTCATTGCTTGAGGATGATGAAGAGATAAAAGTCATTAATTTTGCACGATTTGTCTCAGAGGCTTTTCAAAAAGGAAAAGATAAAAATTCCGATGGATGGGTATCTGCTGAAGAAGCATTCAGTTATGGCAGGAGAAAATTCAGACCCTATGCAATTATCTTTTTCTTGTTTATTCCCATACAATTACAAACATTAATCCAATCAAGAGGGTATATCTTGATTCCATTTCCAAAGATGTATGATGGTGTGGAAGGAGATCTTCCATTAGTTAAAAAATAATTTAAGATAATATGCAGAATGTAAAAAAATAAACCTTATCAGTTGTATAATCCCGATGCGAGGCTAAAACCGAAAATAAATGACTCCTCACAACTGCAAATAATAATACCAATGAATCCTTGAAGAGTTATTATTACATTATCTTCTCCGCTGACTTCTTGATTGCCCTTCAATCCGATTGTTGTGATATTTCCACCATTACAAAACTCAACAAAACCAAAGCCAACAAAAGCCCTAGGATGTCGAGATATTATGTTAAACATTACGTTGAAGAAATTATAAAAAAGAATCCTTAACAATATAAGTTGAGATAGAGAACCCCCTGTAATTGCAGATTTCAAATCTGTGCATGTACCGTCTTTACCAAGACCAAAAATGAAATTTAGATAATTTGAAGTTGTATTATTTGGATAAATTAGATGGATATTTTTTAAAATATTTGAAAAAATTTTACTATATTGAAAATTACTAAAAATTGACTTGATTATTTCTTCTTTGACGATAGTGTTAGTTATTAGGTTTATTTCATCTAACTTAGAAAATAATTTGTTAAATTTCTCTTGTCTTTCCAACAAAAAGAAATTATTTATATTACTGTCATGAAATTCTGTTGCTAATATTCTTAATTTATCCCATTGTTCCAAGTTAACTTCTTTTTCTACTTGATGTAATCCATCATATGTAGATGTATAACATGTTACTTTTATTGTGCTATTATCAAGAGGTGACAAATCTTCTGTTGTTGCCATTTTTAATATTTTATTACCCATACTTAATGGAAAAAAGGTTATGATTACAAAGAAAAAAATACAGCATATTGCTCCAATCTTTCTCTTTTTCCAATTTTTCATTTAATAAACCTCCTCTCGATTAGGGAAAAAAACATTGAAACCCAATATAGTAAATCCATGTTTTATTAACGTTTTTTGCCCAGCTGTAATTTTTACAGTAGTAAAATAATGAATCATAGGACCACAATCCCAGGATTTTATTAATGTGTCATTTGGTTCAACAGATAAAGGTTCAAAAACATTGTCTGAACCAGTTCCTAACCATCTAATTGAAAAATTTACTCTAGCAATAATTGGAACCTCATTATTGTTTACTACTTTGAAATTAAAACGAAATCCACCCCAAATTTCAATTTCAACATTATCAGTAACAGGTTTTTTCACTTTGTTTTCTATTGGAGAAACGGATGGTAGTATAAATAAAATTATAGTCAACATAACACAAATAATCAACTTTATATTAGTATGGTGTTGCATATCTTTCCTCCATATGTAGTAAGATTTATATATTTAAGGCGATATTTAAATCTTTCTCTGATTTATCTTTAATCATTTGAAAAAAAGAAAAAGAAGGAAGAAAATTATATTATCTCGCAAATCAATTCAACTGTAGTATCACCAGTATCTCCGCCATATGTATACACCACGCGATTTTCAAAAGGTAATATAGAAGCAATATTTCCTTCTACCACCGATCCTACTTTTGAAGTTTCTATTTTTTGATGAGCGCAATAATCACTCCAGCTCCATACAGTTGAAGGTGAATCAAAATCATCATTTTGTTCTGTATTACCAACATGAAGATAATAATCAGATATGTCCATCGATTCCCAGCCATTAACACCATACAATATCCAGACTAATCCTTCAGTAAAATAAACATTATTATCCTGAGGGTCAATCCATCCATCTAATGCTTGAGACAAATCATATATCGATCTTTCGTGCAGTCTCCATGCGTTCCAATAAAACAAATTTAGAGCAAAAAAGTTCGCATTGTATTTAAGTCTAAATCCCATAAGACAAAATGGATGTGGATAAGGATTGAATACTGGATTCCATGTGTCAAAATCATACGATATTTTTGTTAAACCTACTGCACTTTCAGGATCATAAAAAGGCCAATTCAAAAACCAATTTGTAGTATTATCTACTTCATCAATTGAAATAGTTGGATCATCTTCAGGATCTTCATGAATAACTTCAATTTCTGCAAAATGCCATGTTGGATTTAATGATGATCCACTTGACTCCTGAACCTCCTGGAGATCCCCAAAAACGATGGTTGTTTCATTTAACATCTCACCTTCACTACCTGAAAATGCTGATTGCCAATCTGGCAAATAACTCCAAATAGTGGGCATTTCATTATTTGCTTCAATTATAAAAGGTGGAAAAGAATCTCTAGGCCAGATAAAATCTACCCCTATTACACATCTTTCATGGCTTACACTTGTAAAATTCTTTGCCTCAACAGTATTATTAATAATAACCTGAGTTTCGAACAATGCAACAAGTGTTGCTTCTCCAGCTGCTTGCTGCGGTATTGTAAAACTTACATCAACTTCAAGAGTACCTGAATCAAACGCTGAAGTATCTTCAGCATAGCTTTCATATATACTGTCAGAGCCAATACATTCACAATCATCATCAATATTATAAACCCCCATCGAAAACATAATGAGGTATTCAGGATGATTGTCATCGATATCAACCTCACAATCAACCGTTACCGTACCTTCCCCTTGTTCCCAGCAGACCCAATCATCATTTACATCAGAATGCGCTATTGCAACATAGTCGAAACTGGAAACTGCAGAAGAAACATCCAGTTCACTAATATATAATTCTCCAACATCTGCATCTCCGTAATGACAGCTCGGGTCCGATTTTACGGTATTGGTAATAAATATTTGTGTACTTACCAGCATCAGCAGTGCAACAGTTACACTACCCAAGATATATCTTTTTTTCATTATTATTGCCTCCTTTCTCTCACGAAATTGAGAATGAAAAAAAACATTTGTTAAAATATAATAAATATAACGGAAAAAAAAGGGTAAATTACATGTAAAATAGTGGTAAATTGTGTGGTATAATTTATAATTAATATATAAAATAAAATCATGATTTTATATTCATACTTTTTCTAACTTGGGTAATATTTATTATATATCTACTCGCACTCTCTTCTCTTAAATTGAATATCTTTTCACAACAATTTGGACAATATGAAAAAGGCAATTCTACTCCTCTAAATTTCACTTCAAATATTCTATTTTTTATTTGCGGTACGATAATCAATTATTAATTAATATAATTGAAATATAGATGTAAAATACATATAAAATGGACGGAAATTATCATCTAATTAATTAGCTCATATCTTTTTATCAATAGATACTAAAATTAAAGAGTTTTATAATTCATTTCCCACTATTTTTACTATTATTTTACATCTGTTTTACAGCTATATTTATATTAATAACAAATCTAAAGGTCGTTTAGCTTCAATAAATATTAGGTATTATTAGAGGATAATTGTAAATTATTACTCATAATGAAAGCCAAATCGGGGTTTAATTTAATGTTTAATGGAGAGGAAATTTATTGTTATAAAAGAATTGAGGATGATACTATTAATAAAAAATTAGAATCTTACAGAAAAAATTTATCTAATAAAACTAGAACAATTACAACTAGTATAAAAAATATAAGTTGTATTAAAAACTTATATCTGCCAGAACATTCTCTACAAGGTCAAGATATTCCTGCATATCTTATATGGGATAAGAACAAAAAAATATCAATTATTATTGAGATCCCAGAAGGTATTGAAATAAAAGAATTGTATAATATAAAGAAGGACAGCTATGAGAAAGATAAAAAAATAGTAATAATCAAAGAATTAGAAATTAATGGATATCTTGGCATATTATTTTCCACAAAATTGTATTCTCAACCAAAAATAAAATATAATATTATTTTCAGATTGAAACTTGATGAAAATGAATATTGCATTATAAAGGAATTTGATCTATTTAGACCTGATATTAAATTATTAAAACAACCAAAAAGAATTGATGTAAATGTTACAAAAAATGACAAAATAGTAGTGAATGAAAAATTAATAATAAAAAATAATGGAGAAGGAACTGGTGTAATTAATCTTGAAATATCTGAAGATAGTGAATTAAAAAAAATTGATCCAAATAGTATTTTTGAATTTAACAGAAAATTTTGGGAAAGTGTTGAAAAAAGATTGTTATTAATGAAAGAGGAGTATGAAGAATATTCCAATTTGATTGATGATTTCTTAGAAATTAAAGATGAAGTACCGCAATTTAATGAATTATGGGTAAAAAAAATTGAAAAAATATTTGACTCGCTTTATAATGCATTTGAAGATAATAGCGAGTTTTATGATGATTTTGGAACTGCAATTTTTTCCTCATATATAAAAAATCTTACAATTATGACTGAAGTCGAAAGTTTCGTTAATTATCTTAAATCAATATATCTGGGAAAAGTTGTTTTTTTTGATTCAATAAAAGTGATTAAACTAACTAAGGATTATAAAAAATTAAAAGCAAGATTAGGAGTTATGGATCTAGCTTATAATAATTATGATCCAATCATTATTTCTGATATCGAAATTAAATGCAACAAAGAATGTGAAATTCCAATTTATACCTTATTCTCTTTAATTGAAGATCCAAAAGGAGGTCAATAAATAATGATTGATCCAGTTTCTACAACTATTGCGACAGAAGTTGGCAAGGGAGTTGTCGTTGGTGCAATTAAAAGGATGTTAAGACGTTCCCAACATATAGATAAAACACTCAGCGAGGATTTTAAAATATCGGGTAGAGAAATGCTAATTAAATGTCCTGATTCTATTCAGCAATACTCGATTACATTTGAACCTAAAAAAAAACATATTTTATCTAAAAAGAAACGATTTAAATATGGAAATGTCAGGAGAGTAAATATCAGACCTTTTAGATCATTGCAATCTTTAACAAATGCAATTGAACTAGAAGAAGATGGATTTGAGATTAATTTAAAAGAACTTGATTCAAATGAATCATTCATACTTGAAATGGAATATTTTATAGATGATAAAAGATTTATTGATAGTTTGGTTAATAAGAAAGTTGCTAGAGATGTTCCTAAAGGTGAGACTAATGAATATTGGATAGTAGCACAGTTAAAACATCTAAAAACATTACAACAGGATTTTGGATATGTTGAATTACGAGATATCGATTTCGGTGTAGATGTTAGTGTTCATCAAGATGTAAAAATTAAGGTTCCTGGAATTTTTAAGAAACAGTTAGAAACAATTGTGAAGCTTACAAAAAAAATTGGACGCTCTGATAAATTTAATCTATACAAACAACTTCTTAGCCAACAAGAACAAAAATATGGCGGGAAAGAATTTGACATATTACAAGATTTACAAGATTTATTTTCACCTTTTACCTTCAAGAAGTATGTAGAGGTTGAAGGAGATTTTTATTATTTCGATTGTAAAAGGGGTAAAGACTTTTACGATACCTTGCCTTTTCCCACATGGCCAAAATCAATGGGAGTTACTTCAAGAACTGATTTGAATTTTGATAAACCTGCAGCAGATGGAACGTTGATATATAAGAGAAAGAATTTTTTAGATGAAATTGAAAAATTGTTTTAATTTCAAATAATATTATTAATAATTTGGAAATTATTAAATATGTGTTTTATTTACTCAATTTTGGGAGAATGAATGGAATTAGATATTGCTTTTTATGTTGCAATTGGTTATGGAATATTTGCTTTTATAACATTATTGTATTTTGTAAAAAGGACATATAGAGTATCAGAAAGGAAAGTATCTAGAAAGAGTGAAAAGAAAAATAAATTTTTCAGAGCTGTTGCAAATGGATTATCACGTGATTTGATTAAATCACCAAAAGATATAGAAAAATTTTTCGATAGTATTTTTAGAACAGAAATTGAATCTGAAGAAATTGAGGAAGATTATGAGTTCTATAGTATATTAGAATTGCTTAAAGAATTTTCCACTAAATTTACAGAAGATTATAAAACTGTTTTTAAAGGTACGTTATCAAATACTGATATAAAAAAGTTTAATGATAAAATAAATGGTTTCATCGCAGAATTTGAAAGAAAGGAAGAGGAGATGGAAATTGGTGGCCTTGAAATTCTTCCTGTTCATGATAGGAATTTGTTAAAGGACATAAAAATATTTATTGAAAAAAATATGGACGAACCTGCAATAGAAAAAATTGATGATTTAGAGGATTTATTAATTGATAAAAATGATGAGATTTTAGATTTAAAGTGGGAGTTGGACGACACAAAACGTACAGAAAAATTTCGAAATGCCATTACAATTGTTAGTATAATATTTACAATAGTTGTTGGAATAATAGGGTTGATGTTCTAATCATAAGAATATATTTTTATTGTGGTGTTGTTGTGGTTAAACAATATCCTTAAGATTACGTATATATTGGTGTGAAAGGATAAGATTACGCTTGACAAAGAGTACGAATAAACAATACTACTATTTTACTTGTAATTTACCTTCAAAATTAAATTATTTATATTAGTAATAATGCAATTAATATTCAATTTAGAAATTGGGAGGTTTAAAATGCCAATTAATGGAATTTTATATCCGTGGAATGAAAATAATGTAAATAGGGCTCCTCAAGATTCAGGAGTATATGAATTCTATAATAGAAATGGAGTAATTATTTACATTGGTAGCTCAGATAATTTAAGAGAGCGTTTTCTAGGATATTGGAAAAGTAATTTTGAGGAGGATCCCTGTAAAAGAAGTACCATACATTACCGGAGAGAAGTCACTGTAAATTTTGTTCAAAGAGAAAGAGAATTATTACAAGAATATCAAAGACAGCATGGTAATTTACCCGAATGTAATGATGTAATTCCATAAACTCATTTTGATATTGGAGAGATAAAAGTGCTAACCGAAAATGATGTTATTGATTTTTTAGTTAAATATTTGAAGAAGAGAGAGTATGAAATAATTAGCATCTGTAATACAGGTCAACGTGGAAATGATATAGTTGCCAAAAAAGAAGACAGATTTCTCATTGTGGAAGCAAAAGGACAGACTAGCTCAGACCCAAATTCAAAGAGATACGGAATAGAATTTGATACAGCACAAAAGAAAATCCATGTGGCTGAAGCAATATTAAAAACAATGGAAATACAAGATAAATACCCAAACGGTACTGTTGCAATCGCTCTTCCTGATGATAATAGACATAGAAATATCATTAGAGATATTAAACCATCGTTGAAAAAATTGGATATTATAATCTTTTTTATAGATAAAAAAGGAAATGTAGCAAAGTTATGAATACTAATTTTAGGTCAAAACAGAATTTTAGGGCAAAGCCCCTAATAACGAAAATTATAAGTAATAAAAGTACACACACACGTGTGAGCATTACATCTTATTAATAATTAATAAATGCCTAATTGAGGTATATGGGCAAGATATGATTTTCGTAATTCTTCTTGATCAATATGGTTATATACATCCACTGCATCATGAATTCTATCTCCCCTGAGCTCCATGATAAACTCCCTACTCATTCCAGCTCTACGAAGATGTGTAGTAAACCAATGACGACAGCAGTGGGGCGTAAAATGATCAGAAATCTTATTTGAACTTGGATTATGCAGACCGCATTTTTCCGCCCAGTTGATAAAGCATTTGTAAACCCCACTTCTGTTGATACGATTGCCTGTGTTATATGAAATAAACAAAGCCTTGCATCCATTTTCGATGCTTAAAGAACGAATCTCCAACCAACGTTTAAATACAGAAAGTGTCTCGCGATCAAAGAATACCACTCGGTTGCTCCGCTTATGCGTTGGTTTGAGTAAAATCCTCATTTTCTCAAGGTCTATATCATCAATATCTATGTTTAACAACTCTGTACGCCTGATTCCTGTCTTTGCAAGAAACAATGCGATTGTCTTGTCGCGAATGTCAAAGATTGAATCTATAAACATTGACATGTCCTTTACACTGATTATCTTTCGACGGTCACCATGGACATTGTCTGATTTGTAGCAAGAGATGTACCTTTTCCTAATATTCTGGACAATATTGGTTTTGATGTATTTTTCATATACTGCATAATCATAAAATGAGGAAAAAGCCGAAAAACGGTTCTTCAACGTCTTTATGGCTATATCTCTCTTTCGAAGATGCTCGATGTATTGATTCAGAATCTGCCGGTCAACACTAAGCAAGGTGTACTTATTCTCCTTCAAGAACAAGGAAAACAGCTTCAACGAGGACATATAACCCTCAATAGTATGTGAGCTTAGGCCTCTTATAAAGCAGTCATGCTTGAAATTTTCTATCAGCGCCTCATCAGGAATCTTAGCTTTCATTCTACCCATGCCCACTTTGCTCCTTTGTCTTTTATCAAACCATATGACTCAAGCCCAGATATCTGCTTATTAATACCTTTAATCACAACGGTTTCCGATGGTTTTACTTCTAATAATCGGAGTAAATCGTCCTTTCTAATTGAACCACGGCTTTTGAACAATTCAATGATCTCAGACTGGTATTTCCTGACACCTACGAAATCCTCATCAACAAATGGTTTGACACGGTACTCACGCAGCTCCCCTTCTAAACGCTCAACAACCGTGTCTAGCATCCTACCCCTTTTACGAAGCTCCATGTTTTCCTCTTCAAGCATTTTGTTTCGTTCAATTAGGTCAATTCTGGAAATATGGTCGCCTTCCCCCTCTTCTTGATGTAGGGAGTTTTCCACATGCTCCAGTACAAACTTTGAAATGGAAACATTTGCCTTTGCTGCAAGCTTCTTCCATTTATCCACAATCTGAAATGATGGTAGGTACACGTAGATAGTCCGTTTTTTTATGGTGTCTGTCTTGCTTTTAGAATGGGTGTCAAAATCTTTGGCCATAAATTATGTATATCTTATGGGTTTATAAAATTTACCGGTAAAAATGTGCAGGGGAGGAGATTTGAACTCCCGAACCTCTGCAGGAACAGATCTTGAGTCTGTCGCCGTTGACCTGGCTTGGCTACCCCTGCTTATCATGAGTATTAACGATAATTTATAATTAAAGTTTAGGATTTATCATGATATTTAAATTTAATATAATAATTAGAATATATTTATAAATAATCAAATTATATAATTTCTAGGTTGATACCATAGAAAATGAACATTGGGGATCTCGCTTTGCTTTTGTCATGGCTGCAATCGGTTCAGCTGTAGGTTTAGGAAATGTGTGGAGATTTCCTTATGTTTGTTATGAAAGTGGTGGAGGGGCGTTTTTAATTCCCTACTTCATTGCATTATTTACAACTGGAATTCCATTAATGATCTTGGAATTTACTGTTGGACATTGGGCAAGAAGTTCTCCGCCCGAGGTATTTAAAAAAATTGGAAAAAAATGGGAATGGGCAGGCTGGTGGGCTGTTTTTGTTCCATTTGTTATTGCATCTTACTATATTGCTGTTATGTCCTGGTGTTTTTCATACATGATATATTCACTTGATCTCCGCTGGGGCAGCAATGCTGAAGCATTTTTCAAGAGTTTTCTTGGTGATACTGGTAGTCCTGCCATTATTGGAGGTATAAGTATCCCTGTTTTGATTGGTTTAATTGTCGTTTGGTTGAGTGTTTTTATTATATTGTATAAGGGAGTTAGTCGTATTGGTAAGGTAGTTGCAATAACAGTACCTCTACCAACTATACTTCTGATACTGCTTACAATTAGAGGATTAACCCTTCCAGGTGCTATCGAAGGTATTAGTTATTATTTAACGCCTGATTTTTCTCGTTTGCTCGATGTTAATGTTTGGTTGTCAGCCTATGCACAGGTATTTTTTTCATTAGGGGTTGCTCAGGGTATAATGATCACCTATGCTAGTTATTTAAAGAGAAAATCAGATATTACTAACAATGCTTTCATTATTTCACTGGCAGATGCAGGTACATCATTCTTGGCAGGATTTACAGTTTTTAGCGTTGTTGGTTACCTTGCTTTTTCACAAGGTATAAGTATACCTGATCTGGGTCTCAGGATAGCTGGACCGAATCTTACTTTTATTACATATCCCACAGCAATTTCATTATTACCTGTTGCTGCAACATTTTTTGGTATGATTTTTTATATTGCTCTTTTAACATTTGGTATAGATTCTGCTTTTTCAATGATAGAACCTATAACTCTTGGGATAAATAGAAAATTTAAGATGACGAAAACAAAAGCTACGGGTTTGATCTGTATACTTGGTTTTTTTACAAGCTTAGTATTTGCAACAGGGGCCGGGTTGCATTGGCTTGATTTAGTAGATCATTTTATTGCAAATTTCGGTCTTGTAATGGTTGGATTGGTTGAATGTATTATTTTAGGTTGGATGTATAAATTATATAAGCTTAGGGATCATGCAAATAGAACATCAGAAGTTCATTTAGGAAAATGGTGGGAATATTTGATAAAATTTGTAATTCCTTTTGTTTTATTTATAATGTTAAGTTATGCAATAATAAATAATATATTAAATCCATATTTAGATTATCCATGGTGGATTATTTTTATAGGAGGAATATTACCTTGTCTTTCAATATTCCTGCTCTCGTTTGTTTTTATGAAATTGAAAAAAAGAAATGGGGTGATCTAATGGGACTGTCAATTTCAGCAATAATTATGCTATTATTTGGCAGTACTGTACTTTATGGTGGTTTAGCCTATTTTATATTAAGAATGTTTAGATCTAAGAATATACACAAATGATATTTTGAAAGGAAAAATTTTTATAAATCAGTTGCTATAATGATAATTAGCATTAATATGAAAGCTGATACCAAAAAACGCCGATTCAAATTATTATTTAAGAAGTCTGCAAAACAAGAAGAAAAGAAAAAAATCCAAATAAGTCTTGCATCATTAAAAAACATGGTTAAAACAAAAGAGCAGGAAGACATACTAAAACTCATTGAACATGAAACTATCCCATCAGTTAGGGATGCATGGATAGATTATTTTCTTGAAAAAACAAAACGTTCAAAATATAAATTTAATCATTAATTTTTTTTAATTCTACTCAAAATCTGATCCTAAATCATAACCACAATGGTTACATTCACTGTCATTATCCATCAAGCAGTGGCAGTTAGGACAGATACTTGCAGAATCAAAATTTTGTTCTTTTCCCTCTATAGTGCATCCGCATTTTTCACAGATATGAAACAAACCAGAACTATTAACTATTTGTTTCATTGTTGCTCCACAATTTGGACAAATCCACAAGTCTTCCATGAAAAAATAATTTTTCTAATGATTGTATTTAAAGCTATTGTGGAAAAACGTCATTATGAAAAATAAAATTATGAATTAAAATTCAAAAAAAAATGAAAGTTGGAGAGTGTTGTTCAACTGATAACACTAATTTATATTTTAGATTTATTTCTGAGTAATTAATGATTCTAGAGCCTCAATCCTTTCATTTAATTGTCTGTTTTCCTCTTCTAGAATTCTAATTCTTTGTTCAAGTTTTGAGTCGACAGAATATGAGTTCCATGTTTTAAGAATTGGGATTCTATATTTTTTCCCAGAAAGTATATTCTCAAGATAAATCCCATTATCATCCCCAAACATTCTCCAAAGATTATTTCCGTCTTTTTTAAACACAACATCATCTGTGTAAATAATTTTTGCACACGCATCTCCTCCAACCTCCAAATCATAATCTGTGTTAGATGTATTTATGCCAACATTTCCGGAAATTGTTAATCCATCTGGACCGATAATATTGACAGGTCCCGAATCTGCAGAAATTGTTCTACCTGCACCTGCTCCACCTTGATCATATGCTTGATCTAATGTATTACCTGATCCTCCACCTGTTGCAGCAGTAAATTGTACCGTTCCATCAGGAAATTTAAAACCCCCTGAAATTGAATGGATTATACCATTAACTTCTAACATATCAATCGGATCAATAACTCCAATACCTAATTTATCAGAAAAGTACCCTTTACCATTAAAAAATCCTGCCAATCCATCAGCTTCTTCAATATGAATACCATCTCCATCAGCATGTGATACTCTCAATCCATGGTTTCCTGAATTTTCAACCCAAAGAGCGCAAGCATCTGTTGTATATACCCTAACGCCCCTACTTGTGCCATTTTGATAAACATTAAGCAATGGGGAGGATTCGTTTCCTCTTATATCAAGTTTATAAGATGGGTTTGTTGTACCAATACCTACATTTCCACTTACATTTGAAAACATGTGAGGTGAATTGGATAAATAATCCCAATCATCATCTGCACTAGCAAAAGGCGAATAGATATTTTCTATACTATTATTTCTAAAAATATCATTTTCACTAAATCCGTTAACGATACTAGTTCCAAAAAATATGGCAATTACAGATATTACTAATATATTTTTTAACAAAATATTTTTATTCATATTTTATCCCTCTCATCAATTTGTTTTTTAAATATTAGTTATTTTTTAATATAAATATTTTTGTATGTTAAATAAAAAATTGCTGATAAATTTAAAAAAGCTAATGCTAAAGAGAGGAAATTATGTTTTTTTCTAATTTATTTAACGATTTATAATATAAATTATCAATCTCAAATTCAAAATCATAAACAATGTCGGTTAAAACTAATGGTTCTGCAGGAGCTAAACCAAAATCTACTTTTTTATCAGGATTGTGAAGCGCTTCAATAACTTCTTCTTTCTCTATTTTTCCCAATCCTGTTTTACTAATTGCAGATACTATTCGTCTTACCTGATTCCAAAGAAAATTTTGAGCGGAAAATTCGAGGACTATGAAATCATTTTGAAATTCAATTAAAATATTATCTATTATTCTCTCAGGATCCTTACCTAGTTCAATCCTAGCAAAATTACTAAAATTATGTTCTCCAGCAAATGATGTTGCCACAGATATGATTTTATCATTGTCGAAATTATTGTTTTTTAGATAATATCTATATCTTCTCTGTTTTGCATGTCTAGGATAAAAATCGATATTAACCTCCTTAAAACCATAAAATATTATATCTTGTAAATCATCATTTAATACTTTCAAAATAGTATTAGGATATTTATCAATTTTAAAAGCAATAATATTACCTAATGCAGAAACACCCTTATCGGTTCTGCTTGCAGACCTAAATTCAGAAACGTTGGTATTTTCAATGAATCCATTATTAACAAGAGATGAAATTATTTCTCCTTCTATGGTTTTTTGTTGGGGTTGTCTTGCATATCCTCTAAAATCTTTACCATTGTAAGAAAATTTCAATGCTAATTTCATTTTTTTAAAATCATCCTTTTACTCAAAAGACAAATTATTATTAGATATTTTGGGTTGTAAAATTATTTAACTAATGTTAAATATTAAATTTATTTGATTTTTTCACAAATTTAATAACCCACTTTTTTGATTAGTATGAAGATGACGGTGGAGGAGTTTTTATGGATATTATGAAAATTATTAATCAGGCAAAAGATTTAGTTCTTAACCCTGTCGGAACGTTAAATAAGTTAAAGGATGAAAAGGTCGAACTTAATGATATTATAATATATTTGGCAATTGTGGGCTTTCCGACTTTCTTAGGACTGCTTTTGGGATATGGTTTCGTTTGGTCGGGTGCAGGTAACTTAATAGGTTATGGATTTGCAATTGCAATAATTACCTATATAATGACGATTATCGGCGTTATTGTGTTTGGATTTATCCTAAACGCTATTGCTCCAAATTTTAAAACTACGCAAAATAAGATGCAGGCGCTTAAATTAGTATCTTATGCTGCAACACCATGGCTATTGCTGGGAATTGCTTACATATTTCCTGCAGCAGGATTGATATCATTACTAGGAGGTTTATACGGGTTATATATACTCTATATAGGTATTCCAATCTTGATGGGAACAAGCAAAGATCAACAATTAGGATTTTTTGTCATTGGATTAATTATTTATGTAGTAATCATGGGTGTAATAAGTTGGCTCACATCTTGGATATGGTGGCAACTTGTTTGGAGTTCAGTTTGGTATCCAGGATATGGGTATGATTATCCATTTGGCTGGAGATAATTTTATCTTAAGTTATCGATTTAGGAAATAAATAAATTTTATCTCCTAAATTTACAATTTTTACCATATCTGATGAAAATTTGATATTTTTAGGTTTTTTTATTTCAAATGTATGATAATCTTTAGTGTCCATAACTTGAATTTCATCTTTTGATTGACTAACCATAATCATATCTTGTAATAACTCTAGCCCCCCTAGAATCTTGATATTTTTAAGTTGTTTTTCTTCGAGAATAATATCATTCCAATTGTCCATGTCAATAACATGTATTTTATTTCCGTTTATTTGGGCTATAAAAAAATATTTGCCATTATGAGCAATAAAATTCCCTTTTTTGTAAGATGGTAATCTTACGAGATAAGTCATTCTGTAAATCTGCTTACTATCTTTCATCCCAATATTTGAAGAGGATTGTTTTATTTCTCCCCCAAATTTCTCCTGTATTTTCTTAGCAATTGTGTATGCAGGACCTTTTTCACTCAAGAAGAAATCCATTCCACTGGATTCATCAGAAAAATCTGTTATAAACAATCCACGATTCCCTTTTTGCCTAAATTCTTCTACATAATTTTCAACTAGTACTTTTATCTCGTTCAATTCATTTTTAAACGATTTTTTATCTGCCCGTATCTGAAGTATTGCTTCGTAATAACCACCAAATTGTTTCGAACAAATATCGCAAACAACAGTTTTTATTCGAATTTTAAGAAAATGTTCTTCTTCAATTTTATATTCGTTTATAAAACCAGATATAATAATTTTACAATCAATGATTCTTTTCTTATCAGAACAAGAATTAGCTATACTTATATTTTTTAATTCATTACTTATTTGGAAGTTATCTTTAACATTACGTTTTACAATTTCATCAAATGTTTCATTTATCCAGGTGTTCTTATATTTATATGACGAGCAGCTTGAACAAGTAAAAATATCAATAACTGTTGGTCCCCGGGTGAAAGTTTTATTTTTTACATAACAATTGATGCATACTCCATTTTTGTATATTTCACCGTCTTTTCCACATTCTACACAGAACATATTATGTACCAATTACTAGCTTCTTTGGGTAAGATAGACACCATATATTATAAAAATAGCGCCAAAAATAAATATAAGGCTAATTTTTTCACCAAGTAAAAAAGACATTATAATGGCGAACATAGGTATTAGGTTTAAAAAAACAGCAACTTTACTTGCTTCGGTATCTTTTAATGCATAATACCACCCGATATAACCAATTACAGAGCAAAATATTGCTAGATATAGAATATAAATAAATACATTCATCGAATAGTCTTGTAAATTAATGTGTATATCCGAGATAACTAGAGGAATGTAAAAAATTGTTCCAAGGGCAAAAGTGTATGATGTTATAACTATCGAATCATATTTTTTAAGTAATTTTTTACCAGTAGTTGTATAAACTGCCCAACAAAAAGCAGAAAGAAGAACAAATATGCTGCCTAATAGAAATAGATTATTAACTGAAAAATCTTCATTTGAAATATTTGAATAAATTACCACGCATACCCCTGCAAATGAAATTAATATTCCAGATATTCTTTTAATAGACACTTTTTCTCTTAGGAAAATCATTGATAAAATTGCAATAAAAATTACATTGGTATTAATTAAAACCGCAGAGGCAGAAGCTGTTGTGTAATATATTCCAAAATATTGAAAGAGATATAGTAGAGTAACCCCAGTAAGACCTAAGATTATCAGTGATGGGATTTCTTTTTTATTAACATGTAGATTCTTTTTCTGATAGATAAGAATTAAAATGAGAATTGGTGTGGCAACTACAAATCTTAAGAATCCTAAATCTATAGGATCAATTTCCTCAGTTGCGTATTTTACAACTATAAATGAACTTGCCCATATAAAGGAAATCAGAACTAGTAGGAGGTAGGTTAAAGATTTATTTTGCACAAAAGAAGAATAAGTGCAGTTATTTATTAATTCACTTACTTTAAATTTTATTAAATAAACTAAAGTAAATTTTGATTGAAGACATATAATGATAATAACTGTAAAGAACGAAGGTAATAGATGTACAACAAGTGCTTAATAAGCAAACTTACAAAATAAGGAGTGAGGACTGAAAAATGAAAATTGTAGGTCAAGTATCAACCCCGGAGGAGGCTAAGGAAATAGAAGCAATAACCAAATCTTTTGTTGTTGGAAATCGAGCAAGAGCACTTGCATTGTTAATTAAAGAGGGATAAACTTGGAAAACAAAAATAATAAGAAAAAATATAAAAAAACAATTCCTAGTGACATCCCAATAATATGGGTTAATATTTAATTTTTAATCTTTTTTCATCTTATTAATTTTAATTTCTTTTTTAGGAATATTTTTAATACTATATTAGTATAATAAATATAGAATGTTAAAAAAATTAATTTCCTTATTAGTTATTTTTCTGGTTCTTCCTAATTTAATTAATGCAGAACTTATCGATGAAGATTTAATAAAACTTCAAGATAAAGATATAGTTTTAGATTTTACATCAATAAAATCTAATGTTGAAGACATTGTTGTAATTACCGATACAGATCCTTTATTTGGACCCATTGGGACTTATGTTTCATGCTGGTACAATAATAATAATTCTGGATTAAAACCGTTGATGGTTCGAAACAAAGGAAAATTATCTGAAAGACAAGAGAAATTTATTGATACTTATCTTGATGGAAAAGATGGATCATTATTGGTTCTCGGAGAGCATCTTGAAACAGATTATGATACAATTGAGATATTAGGAGATGTATCAGAAGTTTCAATTGAAACAGCTAAGCATGTTTTTGTATCTTGTTCAGCAGTTATTATAATCTCAAAAGATATCGATAATTATCAAAAAAACATTGTTGCTAGTCCACTTGCATCATATCTTGATATCCCCATATTAATTTTTGATAATAATACCAACGACATATCTGATCTTTGTAATAATCTAAATGTTAGTACTGCCTTTGTAATTGGAGATTGTTCAATTAATTTAAGTGATATTAATATTACAAAATTAACAACAATTAAAGAAATTCAGGATGCAGTATTGACAGTAATTAGTCAGAAATTTTCAGAGATCAATTACATAACTATGACAAATCCTTCAGATGTTATTCCTCCTTATATTGATAAACAAAATCAAACGGTATTAAATGATCATGTATCAAATTTAAAAATTACAGCGCTTGCAAAAGGTTTTGACATATTTGGATCTGATTACAAGAAGTATGATATAAATATTCCTGAAGGAATTAATAGATTACAAATCTATATAAATATAACAAATAATAATTTTTGCAATCCCATTATCTTCTCGCAACTATATGATTCTAATAATAACATTTTAGCATATTCTTCAAGTCTTGCACTTGATGATCGTTCTGCTTATCTAGAGACTTTAACATGTAATGTATCAGACCCTTTAACATTGAATGTAAGTTTTTATAATGGAATAAAAGGCGGTTATTTCAGTCAGAGAGGACTTTCATTTGTCAATACTGATTATGAAATTGCATTAAAAATATCTAAGTTATACAAGCCTCATTTACCACTAATTCCAAAGTTATCGATTATTGCACCATATCTTACTTCTGCTCATGGTGGTATTATTTTAGCTGATTCAAATTTTGAATTAACCAACCAAAGTTATCAAGAAGCTACCCAAGGATGTGGTACGGGGCCTTGGTTTGAAGAAAAACTACATAATTTTACAAACGAGAAGGTACAATATAATCTCGAACAATTAAATGATACACTAATTCAGATTAATGATTTTGATATGCTTGATAATTTTCTTTCAGGTCCTGCATGGTTAGCGATTTTAGGTGGAACTAATATGATTCCGATGTACTACTATGGCCCATCTCAGCAAGGTCTTTTTGAAAAAGGTTTAGCATCAGATAATCCTTATTCATTAAATTGGTCGCTATCTGTAGGTAGGGTTATAGGTTGGAATTTACAAGATGTTTCTTTAATGGTTGCAAGAACGTTTTTTTATGAAAAATTGTGTGGTTCTGAACCAGAGGGTAAAAATTGGCACAACAGATTCAGCTTTATTTTTGGGGAGGGATTTGGTGAAACGGGAGGTTTCTTCCATCAAATACCATATTCTCAAGAGATAAAAGAATATGGTTTTTATCCTAGAATTTTTGGGGATTTTCGAAATAGCAGACAAGCAGCAAATCTGTTTAAAACATACGTTGGCTCAAATTATATAGAATACCTAGGTCACGGTGACTGGTTTTGGTTTACTCCATCATTGTATGGTTTAGATTTCTATAGTAAAGCAATAGATGTTGCCCATGCAAAAAATTGGAACTATGAAAAACCAAGTGTATTTCTCACTTCAGCATGTCTAATGGGTAGAGTCGATGGGATTCCCCCCCAGACTAACATCGGGCTTGCTATGCTTCATGCGGGATGTAATTGCTTTGTTGGGGCAACTAGAACCACAGGTTCAGAAGCAGGACTAAGCACTCTTGAAAATCATTTAATTATTGATGATTTTAGTATAGGCGAGGCATTGAGAGGCGAAAAACGCATAGATAAGGAAGTTCCAAATTATTTTGTTAGAGTTCTTTTTGGAGATCCTGCATTCAATCCATATGAACCAAATAATGGTTTTAGTAATCAGGGAAGACCATTAAATTAAAAATAAACACTTTTAATTAAAAAATAAAAAAATTCAATTATATCCTTCTAAAGATGCGTTAATAAAGTTGTTTATATCTGAAATTAAATTTCTAGATTCTCTTAGATCTCTAATATATGGTCTAAATCTAGGAGCTCTTTTATCAAGAATTACAGCTACACCCCTATCATTTTCATCTCTTATGAGACGGCCAATTGATTGCATTAATTTCCTAGCTGCAGGTGCATTTACTGTATATTCCCAACCTTTTCCAAATTTATATTCATAATATCTCTGCAAACCGCGTTGTCTAGCTGTTGGTTTTGGATATGGAATTCCAATAATAACGGCTATTTCTAACTGTTCTGCAGGAAAGTCCATTCCTTCACTAATTCTTCCACCAATAACAGAGAAAAGTGTTGCACTGTCAATATTTTCACTTCCACATCTTTTAAAATCTGTTACTAGGTTCATTAAATCTGATTGAGACATGCTTTGTTCTTCTATGTACAAGCATCTTTGTATGTCTTGAAAATAACCTCTATTTTGGAACATGGATAATATATTAAAACTTGGGAAGAAAACTATAGTATTTTTTGGAAATGTATTGCAAATATCTGAGATATGAGTCCATAATCTTGATATGATGCTCTTATTTTTTGACATCTCGTCGTATTTTGTTGTCACATCACGAGTGAAAAAAATCCTTCGATTTTCAATTGAAAATGGAGAAGGGTAACATTTTAACTCTGTATTGGTTAATAAACCAAGTGAATCCCTGTATTCCTCTAGTGGTTTTAATGTCCCTGACATGTGAATTGAAGAGTGAAAATCTTTAATAATTTCTGTACCAATCGAAGGATCCAGACAATAAGCTTCAACTCTCGGATTTTTTCCATTGGATGCATCAACGATTAATTTAATGTATTTATTCATCTCAATGGTTGTCCAGAATTTTAAAAAAATCCCTAATTTATGTATATACGAACGGGGAAGTTTTCCTGCTTTTTTTCTGTATTCTTGGATCTTTTCACCATATGCAATTAAATCATTCACTATATCCTCAATAATATGGCTTGTAATATTTAGTCTCGAGAGGATCTCTGATTCCAATTCATGTGAAGGGATAAATGCATCATTTTTTTCTATTGGGCCTTTTCTAATTCCACTTTCAAGAATATTGTACACATATGTATCTCTTAAATTGGTTATTATTTCTATTAAAATTCTACAGAAATCTGAAACATTAATTTGCCCACTTGCAATACTTGGGTCGCCTACCTTTTCTGCTTCTGAAAGACAATTGGTTAGCATCCATAAGCTTAATTGAGTGGAAAATAAATCCCTTAAATATTCTGGAAGATTATGTGCTTCATCAACAACTAAAATAATATCCTCGTTTGCAACTGATAGCCAATCAAAAAGCATAATCCTAATAGATTTATCAAAGACATAGATATATGGAACAACAATCAATTGAGCTTCCTGAACCAACTGTTTATTAAGTTCGTATGGGCAAATTTTTTGTTTTTCACAATAAACTATAAATTCCTCTGCAGACGGAAGATTATCCTTTGTCCAAGTTATCATTTTTTCAATTCTATCTTTATTTCCAATGATATTTCGATAATATTCACAACCAGCATTTTTTTTATCAGATAATGCCAATTTCTTCTGATTAGAGCAAAATTTAGACAATTCTTCTGAAGTACCATTACTCATTTCAGAGTCATGTTTTGCAAGAATGCACATGTTTGCCCTTCCCTGCATGCCAACACTAAAAATTCGATTATCCTGCACTTTTTCTCGGATTGCTCTGGTTTCAATAATAACTTGTCTTTGCTGGGCATTTGTTCGTGTTGTATAGATTATTTTTTTGTTGTTTTCTAAAGCATATTGTATTGTGGCTGCAAGAGCGCATATAGTTTTTCCAGAACCTGTACCTGATTCAAAAACCAAATGTTTTTTTTCTTTTAACGTTTTTTTAATTTCGAGTATTACATTTTTTTGATTTTTGCGAAAAGTATATGGGAAAAAATCCATCTAAAGGGTAAACATAATTCAGTTAAATAGATTTGTTGGGTATTAATTAAATAAGAGTAAGTAGTATTCAATGATTATTTAGAATGAATTATCATGGCAGAAGTCCCTCTTGTTACAATACAAAATTCACTTCTTCAACAACTACCTAGAGACTTAATAAAATATATTCCAAAAAAATGGGAAAAAATTGGGGATATACTTGTAATTAAATTAGATAAAAGATTAAATAAGTACAAAGAAACCATAGGTAAACACTATGCAGAGGCCCTTAATTGCAAAACAGTTTTAAATGATACCACGGGCATCTCTGGAGTATTTCGAGAGCCCAATGTAGAGCATATATATGGGTCAAAGGAAACCGAAACAATTCATATAGAAAATAGGATAAAATATAAATTAGACCCGCAAAGAGTTATGTTTTCTTCAGGAAACATGGATGAACGAATTAGAATTTCAAAGATTTCAAATAAAAAGGAAATCATTGTTGATCTTTTTGCGGGCATTGGTTATTTTACTTTACCTATTGCGGTATTCAGTAAACCAAAAAAGATATTTTCATGCGAAATAAATCCAATTTCTTACAAATTTTTATGTGAGAATGTTGTTCTAAATAATGTAACTTCTATAGTTGAACCTTTAATAGGAGATAATATTGAAACGGCACCTAGAAATATTGCTGATAGAGTAATTTTAGGTTTTATAAATGATACTTATCGATACTTACCTTTTGCATTAGAATGCTTAAAAGAAAAAACTGGAGTTATTCATTATCATGATGTCTTTCCAGAAGAATTAATTCCAAATAAACCATTAAAAATTATTAATAAAATTGCAGAAAACAACAACATTGAAGCTAATGTATTAAAATATAGGTCAATAAAATCTTATGCACCAGGAATTAACCATGTTGTTTTTGATATAAAATTTGGTGATTAATGAATAAAAAAATCAAGCTTATTGTCTATCATACAGATGAAGATGATCCGAAAAAATGCAGTGCAAAAAAATTAAATAAATTTGGATTAGCAGTAATTGAAAAAAAAATTAACAGAATTCCAAAAAATGCAATTTTATTAAATCCTTATGAAGAAAAGAGTCTTTCCAAGGAAGATTACGAATATGCAGTTTCTAATGGAATTCTTGCTGTTGATTGTTCGTGGAAAAATGCAGAAAAAAATTTTAAACAATTAGGCAAATATAATGTTTCCAGAGCCCTGCCTTTTCTAGTTGCTGCTAATCCTGTTAACTATGGTAAACCATTTAAACTTTCAACCTTAGAGGCATTTTCTGCTGCTTTGTACATAATTGGTGAGAAAAATCAAGCAATGGAAATATTAAAAATATACAAATGGGCACCTCATTTTTTAGAATTAAACAAGCAACCACTAGAAGATTATTCATTGGCAAATAGTAGTTTAGAAGTTATTCAAATAATGAAAAAGTATATATAAATATATATATTTGAAAACTTAGTATATTTAATAAAATGAATTACCATATTAGGCATAATCTTACAATAATTATAACTTGAGGGTAATAAATGAAAAAGGGGCTTGAAACTTTTTTTAAACCAAAAAATATAGCTGTAATTGGAGCGTCAAATAACACATCAAAAATTGGAAATGCTGCACTAAAAAACATTCTAATTTCTGATTATCAATGTAAAGTATATCCTGTAAACCCACATGAAAAGTATATAATGGGTCAAAAGTGCTACAAAAATATAAAAGATATCCCTGGAAAAATAGATCTAGTTTTAATATCTGTTCCTGCAAAACTTGTCAATGTAGTAGTTAGTGATTGCGTTAAAAAGAATGTTGGTGGCATTATCATCATATCCTCTGGATTTAGTGAAGTTGGTAGAGACGAACTAGAAAATGAAATTAAAAAACAGATTCATAATACAAACGTTCGCATCCTAGGTCCAAATACTATGGGCTATAAAAACGCAACATTGAATTTGGATGCATCTTTTGCTTTTGGTATGCCTCGTAAGGGAAATCTTGCACTTATTAGTCAGAGTGGAGCTCTCGGAATGGGCATGATACATCTGGCAAATAATGAATTTGTTGGATTATCAAAAATTGTTGGAGTTGGAAATAAATTGGATATTGATGATGATGATTTAATTGATTATTTCTGTACAGATCCTGAAACTAAGGTTATAGGTCTTTATATTGAGGGAGTAAAAGATGGAAGAGCCCTTATGAAAAGTATAAATAATTGTGACAAACCTGTTTTAGTTGTAAAAGCTGGAAGAAGTGAAGCAGGTGCGAGGGCAACTGAATCTCATACTGGAAGTATGGCGGGAAGTGACAAAATATATGGTGCTGCTATCAAGCAGGCTGGAGGAATTCGTTGCCAGGATGTTGTTGAATTATTTGACATGGCTCGAGCACTTGCCGGACAACCCCCTGCTCTTGGAAACCGAATCGGTATTGTTACAAATGGGGGAGGACTTGGAATTCTTTTAACAGATGCATGCGAAGCAAACAACCTTGTTATCCCAAAGTTATCAAAAAAGACATACAAAAAAATCGACAAGATTTTACCAGATTTAATTAAACCCAACAATCCAGTTGATTTATCTGCTGAGGCAGGATTTTATAGATACGAGGTTTGTACAAGGACCTTATTAGAAGATCCTAATATCGATGGAGTAATTGTTTCATCAATTCATGGAGGATACGCCCGACCAAGAGAATACGCCGGAGCCATTCTCAAAATGGTTCGTGAAAGTAAACTTCATGAAGAGTATAAAAAACCCATTCTTGGATTTTGGGTTGGCGGAAAGGAATTTGAAGATCTGGTACTTGATTTAAAGCAAGCTGGAGTCCCAATATATCCCTCTTCATGGAGAACCGCACGCGCAATGATGTCGCTTTATTTAGAAGGGGAGAGAATTAAAAAAGAAAAAAAGATTTAATCTACCCAGTCTACCCCAAGAACCTTTTCCCAGTCGGGTTTTCGGTGTTTCCATTTTTCAACCGATTCTTTTGTAAGACAATTTTGACATAAAGCAATAATATTAAAATAACATGTGTTGCAAACGGAATTACCACATTTTATACAAACTTCACTTGCTTTATTTACTTTACAAATCTTACACATTCCATGAGGTTTTTTCATCTTTTTGTGGGTTTTAATTTTTTCATTTAGATTTATCCTTTCTTCTTCTGTTAACCATTGTTTTAGATCCTCATTCATGGAACTAAATTGATTTTTTTTATCAATTGTATTTGATTTGCTACTCATAACTTCCCCATTTTACAATATTTACAAAATTATTGATTGGTTTATTAATTTTGTTCTTATGTCTTTTTTGAGTCTAATTTTGTATGTAAAAAGTTGGCAGTTAGGTGTATAAACGGAGTGATGATAAAAAGAAATAGAATGTGCCATACCGTAAAATTTTCAATAAACCAATTTCCATTTAACAAACCTGTTATATGTAATAATCCGCTGAATAAAAAATTGAAAAAAAGTGCTCCTGCGATAAAATCTACTTGATCAAAGAAAAACCAATCTTCACCTCGATTCTTTCCTATCCTTCTTTTAAAAAAACTCTCAACCGTATCCCCGACTAATGCACCAAAACAAAGTGAAAAAATTATTGGAATCATTAGGGGGAAACCTTCAAAATCACTCAAATTTAAAAAACCATACTCACTTCTCGAAATATAATATGCAGCTACAACGAGACCAAAACCTGCTATCATCCCAATAAATGCACCAAAAAATAATCCTCTCCAGGTCTTTCCATCTCCTAAAATTCTTTTTCCATCCTTCCATTTTTTCCTAAAATCTAAGGGGATTCCACCACCTAATAATTTAGCACTTGCATTTGCAACATAAGATGGAATAATAAACCAAAATGCTTGAAGAATTATGATATAGTCCATTAAAAATAGAATACAGATTTAATTTAATAATAATTGTTAATTTTTATTTTCGAGTAATTTTCAAACCTGTATACTGAAATCTATTTGAACGTTTCACCAATGCCTTCAAGGCAGTATTGGAGATTCCGAAATTCTCAGAAACTTTATTGCTATAAGTGCCATTTTCCCCAATAAAATCAAAAATATTATCTTCAAGTTTCCTGAAATTATTTTCATCTAAAGAGGAGACCGTAAAAATTTCACTTATTTCATTTACTGGACAAGAAATATTAATATTAAAAATGGAGTAAAAAGATCGGTACATTTTTTGTGGTTTTCCATTAATCCCTTCATCAGGGGTAGTCCATTTAGTTTCTGCAAGTTTCATATGATCAAAAAAATCAAGTGCCTCTAAGCCTTTTTCTCCGAATTTATCCATAATGCTACTAGAGGGTATCCAATCACGCGATATTTCATTAAAAACTTCTTTTTTTACAGATGAATCAAATGCTCTCATTATAGAAACCAATTCAGTAGAATCGTTTATAACTTTAGTTCGTATCATAGGACCAACAATTATTTATATCAGCAGCAGTAAATGTAGATTTCTTATATTTATACTTTGTGATAGAAAATTTTTGTATTTCAAAGAATTCATATATACAAAAATTCTATAATCCATATAACGATTGAAGAAAAAATTTATTTTTTGTATATAACTAACTTTTATTCAAAAAATTTTAAGGTTTGTTCAAATTTCAATAGATAAGATTAATAATAATATCATAAATTTTAATGCTTGTATAAACAAAAATTATTTTAGGAGGAATAATATAATAGGATAATAAATATATTTTATAGGGGGCAAAAGGTAATGAAATATATAAATAGAAAAATTTTTACGCTGGTTTTTGCAATATTTTTGATTGGAACAGCATTTTTTATTCCTGCAAGTTCGGAAGAAATCGACCAAAATAATGTTAATGATTATAGTTTGAATAATAGAGGGGATTTTTTACCTGAGGAAATAAATAAAAATGAAAATCTTCGACTAATTGATTTTGATACCAAATATATTGTTAACCCAAACTTTCCATTAAACTGGAATGGGGATAATGATGATGCGGGTTACAAGGATGATGCTGGAGACAAGCATTCTCGTGCCGATGTAATTTATGTTGGTGAGATGATCGATGATTGGCCAGGAAGAGGTAGAACTGGAAAACTTAGTTCATCTGATGATGAAGATTGGTATTTCTTCCCGGTTTGTAATGGACAAGATATAATAATTACAATGACTCCGCCCTCAGGTTTTGATTTTGATATTAGTTTGTGCGATGAGGATGAGCTTGTGGTTGCTTCTTCAACAAATTCCGGCAGTGCATCAGAGAGCATTTCCTATACTGCAACCTCTACAAGCGATTGGTATCTACAACTTTTATACATAAGTGGGACAGGAGAAGGACAATACTCTTTTGAAGTAACTTTATCTGGACAAAACGATGCGGGATTAGGCAATGATGCAGGTGATGATTTTTCTTCTGCAACAACAATTACCACCGGTACTTATGATGGTTATTTAGATATGAACGATGAAGAGGATTGGTATAAATTTCAAGCAAATGACGGACAAGGAATTCATTTAATCCTTGAAATGAGGAGAATAGCATATCAATCTGATTTTGACATTTATCTATACAATCCTAGTGGGGAACTAGTGCATTATGAAACATATTATTATGATGATGAGCTTTTTTATCCGGCAGATGTCTCTGGCCAATGGAGAGCAAGAGTAAAAATTTACCCTGGATATACTGACATTCCTCAACCAACAGAGTGGGATTATTATACCTATGGTTCAGGTCCATATAATCTCGAACTTGCTTTTGAAAGTTCAGTTCCAAGTCCTCCAGGACCAATACCTCAGCCAGAAATTACTCCAATTGCCCATTCATTTAAGATTCAAAATGATGCTGATACTAATTTAGATGAATATGGTTATTTAGCATCAATACCTGCTTGTAATTATTTTGAGGACGGAAATCGATATCTTGCACCTATTGTATATGATGGAGATTCTACGGAAACTAATTGGTATGGTGATGTTGATGATACAACGCAGTATTTGATTGATGACTGGAATACTTATCTTACTAATCAAGGGAAGAGCGCGGTTGAATACTCTGTACCAACAAACCCAATAGAAGCGGCTGCAGACATTGCAACCAATTGCTGGGAATCTTCAGATCTTGCAGTTGTTGCTATTGATGGAAGTTCTTACGAAGATGATGAACAAATAGTATTGGATAAAAATAAAAAATTAAAGAGGGAAACAGACGAATTGGTTATACCAAATGATAGCCCTGATTTAGACCCATTTGGTGGTTATTACTCAAAAATATTAATGCTCGGACCAAAATGGGGCGCAATACATATAGCTATAGAGGGGGGTAATGAAGAACCGTCTTTTCTTGGACTCTTTCCACACTATATGACCTTAGCGGGAGATTGGTGGCCTGAGCATGTAGAAGAAAAAACAGATTTGTATTATCCAATTCCTAAAATGGGTATTTATGCAGCAGGTGTGTTAAGTGTTGAAGATAGTTGGGATATGAAAATAACAAAGTTCAAATGCGATAGATTCCCAATTAAGATAAAAAACACTGACTCAGTCTTATCAGTGAAAGTTTCAACATCTACACCTGAAGATTTGTTAGTATTTCTGATTGATCCAAAAGGATATATAAGAGCACCTGACCCACCATACTGGAATGGCGGAGAAATTAATCCAATACATGAATGGAATGGAATTGACGATCCTGCTTACTCTCCAGATTGTGATGAATGGCGAGCTTGGGAACCAGAACCACATACCGAATTTACAGCTGAGGTTCTTCACCCTGAAAAAGGAACATGGAGAGCTATTGTAGTACCAAGATATGCAACAGGTTCATCAAGTATTGAATATACAATTACAGGAACAATAAGAGAGCTTGATTCAAAACGAGTTGATGCAGCATTGTCTGCAGCAAATGCAGCAGTTATCGCATCTCAGGAGCACGTACCACTACTTTATGTAAACGAAGATAGTATTCCTGCAGAAACAGAATCTGCGATGACTGATCTTGGTATAAGTAAAGTGATATTTATTCAAAATAATGGAATCGGAGAAAATGTTGAAGCAGACTTACCCGAAATAGATGCCAATTTAAAAACAATGGATGAAATTGTTGATTATATAAAGAATTATGATCAATCTGAGAATTATATAACAATTACTTCACTAAAAACTGGTGATGGTTATTTTGCTCCTTCTTCAATGTTAGCTGCATATCATTGCGCACCTGTTTTACGAATAGGTGAAGCACTAGGTAATCCTGCAGGAATTGCTAACAAAATTGATACATGGAGATTGTGGGAAGGGGATTATTATCACGGTAATCGTGCACCTGGGCATCTACCGATTCATGATGAGCCTGTTGAGCAAATTAGCAGACTGCAGTTACTTATCAAAATGGCTTTATATCTCATAAATGGAAATGAGAGCAAACTTCCGCCTTTTGGTATGGATGCAAAAAGATACTGGAATGAAGAATTACATGATACAATTTATGACTGGATTAACGGTTATGGTTTAGATAATGAAGGACAGGAGGGTTATGTAGTTGTAGCTCCTAGAAAAGATATTCGAGTAGAAGTTCACTCAGTAATGCTAGGAAATAATTCATATTCTGGCCATATTCCTGGAGAAACACCAGCATATACAAACGATATTATTATACGAAATATCCTCTATCCAGCTTTAATATATGCAAATCCAAATAGAGATGTTACTATCACTCACTTTATTAATTTCCCAGATAGAGTAGGGGCTTATAATAGATGGACCACAAACGATGGTGTTCAACATTCCCCAATAACTTCAACTTATGAAAATAAAAAATCATTCAGCTCACATAACCGATTATATGAAGGTCATTGTTTGTGGGATGCTCATTTAGAAGCACTTAATGAAGGTGCAAGTATTATGTACTACTCTGGACATGGTACTGGTGGAAGTGGAATTTCTGCTCAATACTACCAGACAGATTATTGCAATTATCCTGAGCAAAATTGGCCTGATGCGTGGCGAAGTTTTCTATTTGACAACTGGGAAACAGCCAGAGATGATGGAACAAGGTGGTTTAATCCAGAACCTCCAACTCTTTATGACTTTATACACTACAAATGGCAAGATCAATTATATGGAAATTTACATAGCAATGCAATATTCTATCAATCTTGTTCAACAGGACAACAATTTGGGCCCATGATATATTTAGATCATGGTGCTTTATTGTGGTACGGAAATGCAGCAACAGGTTCATGTCCACCTGCTGATTTAGAGGATGATTGGTTCTTTGAAGATACATTAATTCATGGGGAAGCAATTGGACCTGCATATTCAAAAAATATTTGGAAGATTTATAGAGATTTTACAACTAGCGATCCAACCTCTATGTACGGTGTTTCTTCTATATTCGGAGATGATGGAATTAATACAGTTCAATGTATATACGGAGATCCAAATCTAATAATTTATAGTCCCGAGTGGATATCTCCAACAGCAATAGATTCAATGTTACAAAACTAGAATTATTAACTCCAACCTTCTTTCTTTTTTATAATTTTTAAGTAAATTCTATGATTACTAAAAATTATTTCTTTATAATAGTATGGACTTGTCGGAGTCGACACCACTTTACAGGAGGGATTTTTGTCGACAGAATCCCATTTTTGGCTCTGTTGGATTTTTAATTTGACTTCACTAAAATTTTTCTTTTTCTTTTTTTCAGATTCATTTTTAGAGATGGTTTTTGTCCTCAGAGGGCAAATAGTAAATTCAAACGTCAAACCATCTCTAGTTTTTGTTATATTAGTCTCACAAAATCATTATTTTGTGTGTGAGGAGGTAGAAACGTATGAATAAAACAATATTAGAAATAGAAAAGGCCGTTGATCAACACAAAGAAGATCTAAATTTCAATAAATTTTTAAATGAACTATTTAGAATTTTCAATAAACTTAATTTAGAGGGTTCTAAACAACTTTTAAATCTGAGTGATGACAAAAAACCGTATAATCTAATTGAAAAGTTTGAGAAATTAACTTTTTACGATGGTGTTATCCTGGTTCAGGATTTATTTGAAAGAATAATTACTGATTATTTCGATGAAAATGATAAAGATATTTTTGGATTACGATATGACCTTAGTTTGATTGATAAAATGAATGATATCTTAAGCAATGAAGTTCTTAACAAGATTGAGAATCTTCGGAGAGAGCATCTTCATGAGTTGTTTATCTTAAAATCTGATAAATACAAATGTCCTGTATGGATGCAGAAAAAATAGAATAATTTAATTCTATTTTTACCACTATATTCCCTATATTTTACTTCTATTTTACATCAATATTAATAAACCTCTTCCTCTGTTCAGCCAACTGTAAAAGAATCGTTATCTTAGGGATTGTAATATGCTTGTCAAAGAAATTATGACAAAGAATGTTGTTACAATATCTGCTGATAAATCAGTTTATGATGCTTCATTTTTACTTTGGAAATATAAAATAGGCAGTATCCTTGTAAATGATAAAAAAGGCAACTTTGGGATTGTAACAAAACAGGACATTCTAGAAGGCGTTATTTTAAAGCATAGAACTGCTGAAAAAACTCTTTTGTCAGAAATTATGAAAACTGATCTAATAACTATTAGTCCATTGGAAAATATACAAAATGCAGTTGAACTTATGGAGAAGCATGATATCAAAAAACTGTATGTTATGGAAGACGATAAAATAGAAGGAGTAATTACTTATACCGATATTTGCAAAGCAATAAAGGATATTATCAAAAGAGTTATGAATTTGATTATTATCGAGAAAACCCGTGAATGATTTTATATTATTTTTAACAATTAAATTTTTTTATTGTAGGAGTCAGTATTTAAGGAGGAAAAAATTATGAAATGAAAGCAATATCCCACATCTGCTGTTGATACATTTTCTTTTTACTGACTCCCACATATTTTATATGGAACGGGGAAGAGGGGAATTTTCCCCTCTTATCATATGCTATTTTGCTCTTCTCCTCTCTCCAATCTGTAAGAAATCTATGGTATAGATTTAGTTGAGACTTATATAAAATAATAGTGGAAAAATAGAAGTAAAATATATTAAAAACAGTGGTAAATGCCGTCAAAAACTAAAGGATATCGTCGTCCTGCAGGAAATTATGACGGCAAATAGTAATACAGTTAGATCTCTAAATGGCCAATTTTGACGGCAAAATAGGTTTTATAAAGAATCCAATGTTATTCATAATTAATATAGGGAGGTTATCATGTCCAAACATGAAAATGAGGGAAACAGTAGACTTTCTATTTCAGATTGGATTCAATTCCTAAATAATGAAATAATGCAAGCAGAAAATGATGAAAAGGCAATTAAAACTATGACCACAGTTGCATTTTCCTCGATGGTTGCTTTTTTAGCATTGGTAATATCAATGTTTTCATTTTATATCAATGCCGATATGTCAAATGGAGAAAATTACTTTTTTACATTTTTAATAGTCATATTTGCATATATTTCTATAGTATTTGTTTACTTATCTAGACACAATAACAAAGAAATTGAAAAAAGCAGATTAAGGGCAACAATTTCTAGATCGATTTTATATAAAATAATGAATGGAGACTACGATTCTCCAGATGATATTTTCGAAATATGGAGACACTGGCATGATATTTTTATAAAAAATAAGGTTATAGATAATATAACAAATAAAAAAATTGAGAATGAATACCCAAGAATTTTTAAAAAATCAAAATTATAATTTAATATCTTAACCAATATTAGTTAATTCCAATTAAATTCCATACCGCAACCTGGACAATATCGTGGTAACTCGTCATAATCCGATTCATTGAATTCAAAACCGCAACCATCACATTCCCAATCGTATCCCGTTTCGTTGTTATCTTAATTATTTTCTTCTTTTTGTATAGAGTTATTTTCCTGTTCAATATGATTATTGATCTCCTCTTCAAGTTCATCAACATTAATTAATTCGTTACATTTTGAACATACAAAATCAAAATTCTGTTTTTCTCTATCATTGGCATTTGTTTCATAAATATCGACAAAAGAGTCTGGATTAGCTCCGCAACCAGGACATTTCTTAAATGTAATCAATATATCGCAATCCTGACAAAAGTATTCCCATAGCCATAATTGAGAATTTTTAACATTAGTTAAATCTTGATTTATCGCTTGTTTAACAGTCAATAATTCAGAGACGGGTTTACCACAATCGGGGCAACAATGTTCTTTAATTTTAGATATTGCTTCAGATTCGGGTTCTATTTCATTTGATTCGCTATTTAGATTTGATATTTGATCCATATCAGAATCATTCCTCTCTGATTTTTCTATGTTTGAGTTATCCTGGTCTTTATAGTTTTTATAATTATGAACCGTTCTAACAGACACACCTAATTTATCAGCAATAGCGCCAATAGAAAGACCTGAATCGTTGTATAGATTAGCAATTTGTTGTTTCTTTTGATTGGATATATATTGACGTCTTGACATATCTACTCATTATTGAGTAGCTACTTAAAAATGTATGCATATGTGCATAAACCAGGAGGGCATAAAGCAAAAGGTTAAACATGTTAAACCTTCAAACCAATGCAAATATGAATAAGATGCATAATCCAGAAGGGAATAAAGAGAGGTTAAACGTATGAATAAAGTGCATATATGCATGCACTTCGAGTTTATGCAGTTTATTCACAGTGCATAAAATTGCCCCTACTAATATCACTACAATATCTTGATTTATACTAAATCCTAACTTGGAATATTAGTAGATTCTTTAAATCCGTTAATATATTCGTATAAAGGAGCAAAAAAAGAAGAATCTAATTCTCCTAACCAAGTAATCCCTTGTAATTTTTCATAAAGACTCTTTGGAGCTATTATAAAATACACAACATCTTTTTTAAAATCTTGATAATGCTTTTTATCTTTGAGTAATTCAATAAGAGGATTGAATAGGTTTGACTTATTTATGTCCATTAATTTCTTTTTAATATCAATTTCATCGCTGTTGAGAAGATCCTTAGTTTCATGAATAAATTCATCATACTGATTTCTCGTTTGAATATTGCTTTCAAGAAATCTACCTAATTCGGAGGGAAATATTGTTTTCATATAGACTAATCCAAGATAATCTAACATTAGAAAAATTTGATTTGCATTGACATTTTCGTTGTAATCGATACTTAAACTACCAAAAATATTTCGAAATGTGTCTGATTTCATAAGATTTCTTAATGTATATTCTTCAAAATCATTTAGAGAGATGCGTGATTTCAGCTCTTTTATAAGTGGACTAACTTGAGCTTGATAGTACTTCCTTTTCTTAAAACCTGGTTCACCTGTATCAGACAAATTTACTTTCTTTATCCAACCCAAATCAAGACATTTTTCAATTGCTCCAAATTTTCCCATTAATTTAGGATATGTTTTTTCTTCTACTCCGTAGATTATTTTTCCAATTTCTGAAACAAATCTAGGTTTGCTAAAGGTTGCCAAATATACTTTATGAATTAATTCCTCCTTTGACATCATACATCACCGTCAGATACGTAACGTTTGACTTGCAAAAGGAACGTTCCTTAAAAAAGTCAAAAGGAACGTTCCCTAACAGCTTGATACGTTACGAATAGTTATATATGCATAATATCGTTTTAATATTTTCGATTTGAATGAAAAAAATCTTAATCTCTATAACTGAAAGACAACACAAAAAACTACATAACGAGAAGAAATTAACCGGATGTTCAATGGGATCTATTATTAGAACATCTATTGAAGATCATTTTAGAAAAAAGGAGGGTAGTTCGAATTGAATTATTCACTAACTTTTCAGTGTGATGCATCACAAATGGATAAGAGGGGCCTAGAGTTTCGGTCGCTCTTATCTGATTCTAATAATATAAAAAATTATTTTGATTCTTTATATTCAGGTAATAATTTAATAGCTTTTTCTACTATTTGCGATTTATGTCCAAATGTAAGATCCTCGATTTTTTTATCCATCCAATCGTTTAATTCTTTAGGGATGGTAATTGTCAATCTTACACGTTCTTTTTTTGCACGGGACATATCACACGGATGTGAACATAAACATATAAATATGAGTGATAATATATGTGATAATGTCATACATAGTGTCATAAGTATGATTTATGTGAGGTGTGGAGCGGTATGGAAAAAAGAGAACTGTTAAGGGACAAACAGGTTTCTATTTATTTTGATGATGGGGCTAGAGTAGGGAGAAAAGACGGAATAGTTATAGATATATCTGATAGCTCAATTACTTTTAAAACAAAATCAGGGAATTTAGAGATAATTCCTCTTTCTAGAGTGATTAGAATTGAAGAAAAATCTTTTTTTGGAGGTCATTAATGAAAAATAAAAAGGGTGGGGTGCAAAAAGAAACAAAAAAATTATACTGTTCAAATTGCGGATCTGGAATATTAACCGAGACTAAGCTGAAAAAAGACAAAAAAGGAAATCTTAGAGGGAATTGTCAATTTTGTAAAAAAGAAAATGTTATTTTTGCAGATATCCCACCAGTAACAAAAGAAGTAGCGATTAAAGAAAATAAAAAACTGGCCAACACTAGAAATAAAACAATTGCAGAAAAGGAAGTCGAAACAGTTGAAAAAATAAAGAAGTCAATGGCAGATCCAAATTTTTTAATCAATACATTAAAAGAGATCCAGAAAGAGGTTGCTGGTGAAGAGGATACAATAATTTCATTAATAATTGTTGCAACAACTCGTTTAGTTAAAAATGCAACTCCTGAAAGTAGAAATCTATTATTATCTGATACTACAGGCATAGGAAAAGATATTACAACAAAAAAGGTACTTGAAGTAATATTACCCGAAGAAAATCATTTGCATGTAACAAAAATGAGTGATCAGGCATTTACATATTGGCATGCTAATGAAAAGGATTGGAGTTGGGATGAAAAAGTCATTCATTTTGAAGATATTACTCAGACTCTCCTAAATTGCCCTACTTTTAAAGTTATGGCCAGTGGGGATTCTTTAGCTGTTGTAGTTAAAGAACAAAAAACCATCGAAATCTCTGTTAATGGAAAACCTTGCATGATTCTTACTTCGCATCACGCAAATCTTGAAGATGAAGGACTAAGACGCTTTCCCATAGGAGGTTTAAATAATACTATTGATCAAACAAAGAGAGTTAAAGATAAGATTTCAAAAAAATTTACTGGAAGGGAAAGCAACCCGCCAGATATTATTCTGAGAAGTGCACTAATAAGTTTAGAACCTTATTCTGTAATAATACCTTTTGCAGAATTAATTCAACATTTCTTCCCAGATGATATACTTATGAGAACTCATTTTCAAAGATTTTTAATTTACATATGTGCTAGTGCTGTTTTTCATCAAGCACAGAGAGAAAAAACCGAAGAAGGAAAGCTAATCGCTACACCAGATGATTATATGATAGCTAGATTGGTGTTGATCTATACAACATCAAATCCTAAAATGGTTCCAATGAGTAAGGAATACCGAGAGATTCTCGAAATACTTCAAAATAACGTTGAACCTATGAGTGTCGCTGAGATCTTTACTAAATGTGATAAAAGCAAGGATTGGTTGTATAGACACTTACCAAGATTAGTTGCAACAAGATTAGTAGTTAAAGGAAATAGACCTGATGAAAAAGCTAACAAAAACATTGACACTTATCAATATTCTCCTGGGATGAACTATAATTCCCTTCCAACATGGGAAGAAATACAACAAAAAATAGAGAATATATATAATAAAACCAAGAAAACCAAGAAAACCGATGATGAAAATATCTTAGAAAGGTGGTTTTCTGACAATGAAATAAAACCAAGAAAACCAAAAAATAAGGATGTAGAGGGGTTTTCTTTGGTTTTCTTAGGCCACGAAATACCGTTTAACAGGAAGGTTTTACGGGTTTTCTTAGTTTTAAGGCAGTATTTATGTGAGAGAGACGAAAAAAGATATTGTAAATATTATGAAGAAAGAGATTTAGAAAAAGAAGAAAAGGAAAATCAACAGAAGACATTGGATACAATTCAAAAGAAAAAACCGGATTTAATAACGAGAATCCAGGATTTAAAGGATTTTATTTTTGATCAACAGAAAAAAGGCAATAAAATAACTTACGAGAATCTTTGTTTTAACTTTGATCTAGATTTTATTGAAAAATGCAAGGAAGAGAAGATTTTGAACTCTTTACCGAATGGGAATTATACTTTTGGAGGTTGATTTATGAAAGATAATGGAAATGTTGTTAATGTAAACAAGCTGATGCACAAAAACTCTAAATTAAATGTCAGTCCTAAGGCCGTAAAGGAGCTTTCAAGTCGTATTATTGATAAACTGTTTGATTTAGCCCCTGATCTGGATAAAATCGCTTTGAAACATGGTAGAAAAACGATTATGGAGGAGGATGTAATCGAATTGTTTAGTTTTGTAGATAATGATGTTTTGTGAGGTTAAAACTATGATTGATAATATTATTAGAATTGAGGATTTTAAAAACCTAATAAAAGAACATGACCTGAATCCTGGTAGTCTCAGGATTTGCATCATGAAACAAAATCTAGAGCATTATTTCTTTTCTGCTAGAGTTATTCTTACAATTCCTAAAGATAAAAATACGATTTTACAACATCAGATTTCACAGAAGATCTTCAACAGCGCTTTTATGGATTTACAAGAATCAAAAGAATACCGAGATTTCAAAGAGTGGACTAAAAAAGCCTATGATAAAGCTAAGAATTTTTTTGGAAATGATATCATCGAAGGGAGTTGGCTCGATAAATGACGGCAAAAAAACGGATATCAAAACCAGGTAATTTAAAGATTGACGGCAAAAGAGGGCCGAATGATCAGCTCCTGGACAAGAAAATGACGGCAAAATACACAATTTGGCGCTCAAAAGAAGATATCAAGAATTTGCATAATGTCAAAGAAATTTTGAGATCTCATTTTTCCAAGTCGTATAATACGGATTCCGAGATTTATCGGGATCTTCCAAAATTGACGGCATTTCAATATAAGAAAATTCAGGATCTACAAATGGCCAACGAGGAATTGACGGCAAAACTAGAACAGCTAGAGGATCTTCGGTCTTCAATTTGCCGTATTTTTGAATTATGTGAGGTTGATAAGATTGAATCTAGAGATTAAAGGTTGGGAAAAAGTCCCAGATCACAAGAAACAAAGTTTTTTCCAGGATCTTGAAACCGTATTGAACAAATATGAATTATTCGGAGTTTTTCAATGATCCTTTTCAAACCTGAGCATATAAAACTGATTCAAAAAGGAATCAAGATTCAAACTAGAAGAATCTGGAAAAAGCCTAGATGTAAACCTGGATCTATTCACAAAGCAAAAACAGAGATATTTTCTAAGGAATTTTTTGCAGAGCTTTTTATAATCGATGTTCGCAAAGAACATTTACTTGATATTTCAGAAAAGGATGCTTTTAGAGAGGGAGGTTACACTAGAGAAGAATTTTTAAGAAAATGGGACGAAATTAATCCTAAAAATCCATCTTCTACAAATTCAGAAATCTATGTTGTAACTTTTAATCCAACACAGAAATCAATCAGGAGGTTTTCATGAAAGTAGCTATTTATGTTAGAGTTTCAACTGATAAACAAGAATCAGAGAATCAATTGATAGAACTAAGGGAATATTGCAGATCCTCTAATTATCAAATTTTCCATGAATATATCGATATCATCTCAGGTAAAGAAGATAAACGTCCAAACTGGGATCAATTGTTTCTAGATGCCCATAGAAAAAAGTTTGATGTTGTGTTATTTTGGGATTTGAGTCGTTTTAGCCGATCAGGAACGCTTTATACTTTGCAGAAACTAAGAGAATTGGAAAACCTTGATATTGGATATATCAGCTTTCGAGAACCTTATTTGAACACTGTAGGCCAATTTAAGGACGTTGTAATTAGTATCCTGTCTACAGTCGCTAAAATCGAAAGAAAGCAAATATCTGATAGAACTAAGGCCGGATTGAAACGTGCAAAGCTAAACGGTGTTATTCTTGGCAGATCCTCAATTCCCCAGGATATTATAATTCAGGTTGAAGATCTTCTTAAAAAAGGCCAATCTTACAACGAGATCAACCAAGAAATAAAATATCGCACTAAAAAAGGATCCTTGAGACATATTTCTATTGGGAAAATCTCAGAGATCAAAAAACATCTTTCAAAAAAGGAGGGGGCAATTTCTGGCTAAATCGTCAAGGACTAGCTCTCAAAAAATTCAACCCTCAAAAAACGAACCTTTTTTGAAAAGAAATATTAATGATTCTTTTATTCGAAATCCTACCAATTTTTTTGAATTGGGAGGAGGCTATAATCAAGAATGGAAGAAATTTTTAAAAGAAATAGGTCAAAAAGAGAAATTGAACAATTCCCAAAAGAAAGGGAAGGTTTCGGTGAATCCTGATTATGATCTAGAGAAAAATTATCAATTTGAAAATCCAATTAAATTAGATCCTAAAACAGCAACCTCTGAACAAGTCTCTTTTCATGCTGAAAGATGGCAGAGATTAAGTAAGTCTTCTATTGAGCATAGACTAAGATGTGCTCGTAGAATGGCCAAACATCCAATTTACCCTATAAATTTCAATAACCCAAGCTATGATCAATTTATTGCTTATATGGACTATAGAGAGAGATATGAAGGGGCATCAGGTTATGCTTTGATGAATGATCTAAGAACGATGCAAATGTTTCTTAGGGCATATGACATAGATTTAAGGACTTGGTATTATAAACTTCCAATTTTACCAAAACATAAGAAGAGAATAATTCCTTATCCTGAAACTGTCTATGAGCTAATACATTTTCAATATTCTAAAGATCCTTACGAAAATGCTCTTTATCAATATTTGATGTTTCACAATTTTTTTATCGGTTGGAGAGTCCCCAGTGAACCTTGTGCTATGACTATTGACGATATCGATATAGATCGCAAAGGCAGAGGTTCTATAACAATTACAGAAACAAAGAAAAGAAGATCTCAAAGAACAATAATTCCAGAAAAAGCAATAATTTCAGCAACTACCTATAAAAGTATGAAAAATTGGATTGATCACTGGAGACCAAAAGTTGAAAATAGCAATTCAGGAAATGCATTATATCTTCAATCAAATGGAAAACCCTTTACAGTAAGATATCTAGGTAAAAAACTAAGTGAGAATGGAAAACTAGTTTGGAAACACTATCAACCCTATGTTTCAAGACATTGGTGTGCAATAGCTCTTTTGATTAGAACAAAAAGAGAAACTAAGATATTTGATATTAGAAGAGTTCAAAAGTACCTCGGTCATGATCGCCAAAAAACAACTGATGGTTATATTGAATTTGCAGAGGAATATTATCGACAGGATCCTAGAGATTGGTTTTTTCATGCCCTTAAACAGTCTAAAAATGAGCTTGGAGGAAAGCATGAAAAAATCGACAGACCGCAATTTTCGGGTCTGTTGACGGATTTTTCTCCTGTTGGAAGGTATGGACTTGTCGGGATTTGAACCCGAGGCCTCCTCCATGCCAAGGAGGCGATCTTCCGAGCTGATCTACAAGCCCTTTTGGTAACGGCATTAAACAAGGTTTAGATAATAAAATTTACGTATGATAAATTATTAGATAGGATTTTGCATTTAAGGATTTAAATGAAGAAAAAAGAACTAGAAATGTTATTACAAAAAGTGCCAATTTATGAGTATCCTAATCCTTTTATAGAGCAATATATAACTCCAGCACACATTGCTTCAGACATAATTTTTACAGCATTTGGATTTGGGGACATAAAAGACAAAAAAGTAATTGATTTGGGATGTGGAACAGGAATATTTTCATTTGGCGCAAAAATCACAAATGCAAAAGAAGTAATAGGAATAGATATTGATGAAAAGGTAATAGAAATTGCCAAAGACTTTGCTAAAAAAAACAATGTAGAGATTCAATATTTCGTCAAAAATGTTAAAGATTTTGAAAATGAATGTGATACAGTTCTTATGAATCCTCCTTTCGGTGCCCAAAAAAGTAATAGAAGGGCAGATAGGGGTTTTATAGAGAAAGCATTTGAAATATCAAAAGTAATTTATTCACTTCATTTATCAAAAACAATCGAATTTATTGAAAAGATGGTTGCTGCACTTGAAGGTGAGATTAGTTTTTCAAAAAATTATATTTTCCCTATAAAGCATACCTATTTCTTTCATAAAAAGAAAAGTGTAGATTGTAATGTTACTTTACTAAGAATTCTTACAAGAAAAAATGAATAGGTTTTTAATCTTGATTACAAAGGCCATAATTTTTAATGACAAACCAGAAGTAATATTTTTACAGGTGGAGTGCGAAGTGGATTGGAAAGTGAAGAAAGCAAAGGATATCCAGTTGATTTGTGAGTGTCAGGATTGGAAGTAATTTTAGTAGAATTTATTTCACAATTCAACAGGTATACTAAGTTTTCCACATCCAATAGTCGCACGAATAACTTTATAAATCGAAATTATATCGCCCTTCGCAACAAGGGGGTCAACTGATTTTGAATGATTCTTTTCATTCTTTCCTCCTTTCCTGACCCCTTGTTATTTTCAATCTCTTTTTATCTTACTTAAAAAACCTAAAATAACAGAGTGTTGGTTTTATATAAGAAGGAGATGTTATGAAAATCTCAGATTTAGAGAGAGAAAAATTATGACAAAGAAAACAACGGAAGAAAAAATAGAAGAGAAACAGAGAAATGAGGAAAACGTAATATATGTTGGAAGAAAACCCCCAATGAGCTATGTGCTTGCAGTGGTAACACAGTTCAACACTAGTGGTTCTGAGGAGGTTATAATAAAGGCGAGAGGCAGAGCAATAAGTACGGCAGTAGATACCGCAGAGATTGTAAGAAACAGGTTTGTTACAGATGCAAAAGTAAAAGATATAAAAATTAGTACTGAAAGCATCACCAATGAGGAAGAAGGGCGAACATCGAACGTCTCTTCAATTGAAATATGCTTAATTAAAAGGAAGAGCAAATAGATAGAATGACAAACCTATATTGTAATATCCATATCCAGCCTTTTGTTTTTTGTTTTTCGAACCCTCTTTATCTTCCTTTAAAAAAACCAAAAAAACAAAGCGTATTTTTCTTATTTTCAACCATTTTTAACGAAAGTAATATATAATATTAGTTACAAATATTAATAGGCTTAGAGAGAACGGATGATGATAGCAATATCATTTAGAAGTTCTTAAAGAAGAATATCGGTGGATATTTAGTATTCATCGAAAAACCTTCCTCTAGGCACAACTGATTTTTGGAACATTTTTTTTATCTCTTCAAATAATGGGATTGTTATTAAAGGGGATTGTTGTTTATGGAAATATGGTTGAGGGGGTGACGGGACATTGACTTTTGGAAAGCGTGTACAAAAAGCTTGGAAGAATGTTGCCGAATATGAAAAAAAGACTGATGAGAAAAAACCGTCTAAGGGTAATTAAGATGATTATTGAACTTCATGGGGTTTTTTAAGAGAAAGTATGCATGGTCAAAGGAAGATATAGAATAACAATCGAGCTATTTAGTGAACGCACTGGGGATGTAGTAAGATTGATTCGTTTCCATAATGACCATGAATTCAGAGAATTCATAAAAAGTTTCAATGCAATGAGATACCCTGGTTATGGTTGGAGATACAAAGAAAAAGCAAAGAAGGAGGAGAAAACTTAATAATCAGGTAGAGAAGTTAATAAATAATGAAGTACCACGATAACAGGGGAAAAAAATGTAGTGTATCTGGATGTAACAATATAGCTCGAGTTAAAGGATTGTGTACTATTTGCTATAAGAGGAGAAAAGATAAAGAAAAGCGGTTGAAAAAATAATCTAAGTGGAGGAAAAGAGAGGTTGTCTATCATCTTTCGAACTAGTAAATTAAATAGCCTTACCACAAACTCAATCTATGTTTATTCAACCTATACTTTTTGTTAAACAAGGAATTATAATTAATAATCCACTAGGGATTTTATATATAAATCCATAGTCGGACTAGGGATTTATTTCTGTACAGGAGGGAAGATGGTTTAATAAATTGGGTAATACTTGGTGATAGGCGTTTTTATTGATTTTAGTTTTTGCTATAGATTTATATCACTCACTAAAAAGTGGAATATTATAACCTAAACCTACAGATAGTGCTAAACCAATATAACTAACTTCATCATTTTCAACATTATTAATTTTCAATCCTGTGAAACCTTGAACTCCAATATGACTGAGAGAAAATCCAAGTGCATACATACATATCTGTCCATAAAAACTTCCGTCCCATTCTTTGATTCCGGCTAAACAGTATGAAGCAAAAAACCCTTCTGCAGGTTTATGAATTGTATAATCCTGATAGCAAAAGTCATATTCACTATGTCCAAGACCTATTCCATTACCTACCGCAAGAGGAAAAAAGGTTCTTAAAGGGAAAAATGTTTGAAACAATACTAATGTCATAATAAATGCTCCAATGAAATATCGAGCTAGATTGGGGAGAATATAACTTATAGTGAATAATACAGATAAAATATCATCTGATAGCATCCTTCCAAGGGGAATAAAAACAGTACTACTTGTTTTACCGATAATTAGACAAAAGAAATCAGCATTTTCAGAATAAATATGATTATTTTTGATTCTTTTTTCAATTGTGTTTATAAGTTTTGAATTATAAAATCCACCAGTTACCAACCTTTGTGCCTGTTTTACACTCAATCCACCAAGCAAACCATACTTGTCCAATTCAACCACTGCATCCTTGAATATCTCCTCAGCTTCTTCACGCGATTCAGTAGCATTTAACCGTTCTCTTATTGAGTTAAATAATGCTTCTACTTCATCTGCCTGCTGTTGAGTAAGTTTTACAGTCTGTTTGCCACCATTCAAACCGCAAACTTCAGTAGTGAACTCAACCAGTTCCTCTTTTCCAACATTTGCATTAATACTAGGTGCAAATGCAAGTCCTATGAATAATAGGATTACGATTGCAGATATTAGTTTCTTCATTTCACACTCCAGTTAAATATTCAATAGTTAATTCTTCAAAGTCTCCTTCAAAAACAAAATGAGGAGGAAATAATCTAATAGGTTGACCTCTTACAATACCAAACAGTCCATTAAATCCCTTCACTGTCACAATATGCGGTTTTTCAATAAGAGTCTCATTTCCATTTTCTTCCAAAATTGTTAGATAAACAAATCTCCAAAAGAATGGTATTGGTGGTTTTGGTATCTTCTTTGTATATGATACTTTAAAATCCAAATCCGTAACATTAAAGTAAATAAATCTAGGAATAAAATAATGAAATAATCTATTGTTCAGCCATTTCTCTATCTTTTCAATCTGTGATTCATTCCCATCGATTATCTCAATTTCTACAATATTAAGCAATGGACAAATAGGACCTGTTGTACCAAAAAAACTCTTTGTGTCATTATTGTATGGTTCCATTAGTGGATACCTATCCTCATTATCCCCACCAGGAATAGGATAGGGAATATCACCTATACCATCTCCATCATTATCTGTTCCGTTGTAGTCATCCCAATAATTACCACCAGATGGGTAACCATCATCCCAAGTGTTATTTCCTTCATCATATGAGTTTTCCCTATTGTCAATTAAGTTATTGTGATAAATTATATTGTTATAAGAAAAATGTATTTTTATTCCAAAATCATTATTCATAATATTGTTCATTTTGATGGTATTATAATTTGAATCATCGAGAATCGGTCCACAAAACACATTATTTGATATGTTATTCCCTACAATTATATTACAATTAGCATCCAAAAGAGTTATTGCATAGAGATTCCTAGTAATGTTATTGTCAGTGAATGTGTTGTTATTAGAATCAGAAATAATAATAGGGAAATCATTTATCGCGAAGTCGCAATTAGAAATTATATTATGATTACAAGATGAAACAAGATACATACCCTGCCAATTATTTGTTATAATATTATTAGAGATATTACTATTATTACATGATTTAAGATATATACCACCTGAGTAATCCTCGATAGTCATATTTATTATTGAAAATCCACTGATATTTACCCAATCAGCAGTAACCTTCACGAGAAATCCCCATAACATATAACTACCATCAATAATTGTTGTATCTTTATCTTCACCAATCAAATTGATAGATTTATTTAAAACTACATTTTCATAGTATGTCCCATTATACACAAAAACAGTATCCCCCTCTGATGAGTCATTGATAGCATCCTGAATCTTGGTATAATTTCCTTCTCCTGAACCTCCTACATACAATGTGTTGCTATCAAATGATGCAGTGGATTTCTTAACATTCATTCCAGTCGATGGGACACTCATCCCTATAAATAATACAATTACTGCAACTACCAATCCTTTCCTAATTGGGTTCATAAGATTCCTCCCTAATTATTCTAATGATGGTTGAATATTTAAATGTTGGTTACTCTAAATATCATATGGTTCTTTTGAAGGAAAGAAATCCCAGTTCAACCAACCCATCAAACTTATTGTTTTTAATACTCGATATGGCCCCCAACCTAACCATTTATCCCAATAATTGTGATTGTATATATTGATGAAAATCCATGCCGAATTATAGAAATCCTTCTGATTATTGATGAAATTATTATTTAAGAACCTATTATGTGTACAAAGTTCATTAAAATTATAAAATGCTATTTGATTGTTTTCAAAATGACAATTCCTAACTGTGAGATTCTCCCCTCTCCAGTAATATATCCCAAGGTTCATATCCTTGATTATACACCCTTCTATGAGAGCATTTGGACCATCGAGAGAAATTCCTTGTGATTCATTTTTTCCATCTTTAAAAACGCAATTACGGATTAATGCATCTTCTGAATAATCTAAATTGATAGCCGCATAAGAACAATTACTAAAGACGCAATTTTCAAAGATTTGGTGCGAACCGTAAATTTGTACATAACTGTCGTCTTCCTTGTCCATAGTACAGTTATAAAATTCTAGATTATCTGACCATTCCCATGCTGTAATTCTTGAATCATAAAAAACACAATCATTAAAGAACATATACTTGACATCTTGAATTGTCAGAGTATCTGAATCAAAAAAGCAGTTAGAGATAGTAATATTAGTATGTTTATAGCCGCCAATTCTAATACCTACTCCTTCATTTTGAAAATAACAATTTTCTATAGTGATGTTATTTGTATAACCCACTCTGATAGCCAATCCGCCGTAATCAATATAATTGTTTATCAGATTGCAATCTGAAATCAGAATATTCTTATTTATGCCTTCTATATCACCTAAAATATGAATTCCAGCTAATCCTTTCATAGCTGTAAATCCTTTTATCTGAATATTTGAATATGATAATTCAAAGACTGTTGAAGAAGGATTCTGCTGCTTACTTAACACATGAGTATTATCTTTATCCTCACCAATCACATTAATAGATTTACTTATCTTGACATTATCATAGTAAGTACCGTTGTATACAAAAATAGTATCTCCGTTTTGAGAGTTGTTTACTGCTTGATGAATACTGGTATAATTACCCGGTCCACTTCCACCTACATACAAGGTATTACCATCGTAAGATGCACTGCTTTTCTCAACATTGATTCCAGTCGATGGAATACTCATCCCAACCAATATAATAATTATACCAATAACCAATAGTTTCTTCATTTCAAACTCCTATGTCATATGGTTTAGATACTGGATTCCAATCCCAATTCAATAGACCATATACGTGATATGCTCCGTCTCCATCCCAGTCACTCCAATAGTTATTGTTGTAGAAATTTATAAGCCACCAAGCATCCTGGACAGCAAACTGTTTCTCATTGTTGATGAAATTATTTCTTACTATTCTATTTCCAATTGTTTTAAATAAATATTTTATTCCAACAGAGTTATTTTCAAAATGACAATCTTTAACAATAATATTCCAGTGTGGACCAATGACAAATAAACCATTCCTCATATCTTCAAAGATACAGTTATCAATAAGGATATTATTTGCATGCCATATCGAAATACCATTACCACCACTAAAATTCTTATCGTTCCTAATGATACAGTTGCGTACTATTGCATTCTTGGATTCATAAAGTTGAATAGCTTCTGAATAACTATTTGTAAATGTGCAATTTTCAATTACTTGACCAGAACCATAGATGTAAAGATAGATTTCGTCGGTAGATTCAAATCTACAATTATTAAAATGTACATTATTCGAAATATAACGCAAGCTAATCTCTGAATGTAAAAACTTACAATTTTCAAAAATCATTTTATTTACATTATGTCCTAATATCTCATCTCCATCAAAGTAACAATTTGAAATCTTTATATTCTCCAAGGTTATTTCTATTCGTATGGCAAGCCCTTCGTTATTATTAAAATAACAGTTTTCAATTAGCACATTTTCTAATAGTTGCCCTCTGAAACTTATTCCTCCGAAGAAATTTTGATTATTTACGATGTTACAATCCTTTATCGTAATGCCCCTATGGGTAGTATCCCCACAGAAAACATGTATGCCTGACCAACCATTTTGTATAGAAAGTCCTTCAATATTTATATCATCAGCAATTAGATAGAACGTATGATATGTTGGTTCTTTTACTCCCTTGACAACAGTTGAATTTCTATCTTCCCCTATAATGCTAATTGATTTATCAATTTCAATATTTTCTTTATAAGTTCCATTATAAACATAAATTATATCTCCTTCATTCGCATCGTTCACTGCATGTTGTATTGTAGTATAGTTCCCTGGTCCACTACCGCCTACATACAAGGTTTTACCATTTAACGATGCGGCAGATTTCTCAACATTAGATGAAACACCAATAAACGAAGTAGAAACCATCAACAGTATTACCATTACTGGGATTAGATGTTTCATACTTTAATTCCTCCCATATATTAATTGATGGTTTGGTATATAAATCTTTATTGCCAGATATGTTAAAGGAACTTCCAGACCTTAGTCTCATCACTAACGCTATTTCCCTCACTATCAAATGCAATAACCTTTATGTCATGTCTATGTTTGAATAATCCACCATATCCCCATCTCCATTTATATGGAGTATCGGTATCATTAGATTTCAACTTACCATCAATATAAAACTCAACTCTATCAATATCTATGTTAACTGCTGTTGTATCTATTTTAACAGTTATAGGTCCAATAATAATAGGTAATCGACCAGTAACATGATGTCTTCTAAATCTAAGATTCATGACATATAATCCACTTTTGGGTTTGGAAATCATCTTAGGACCGAATGCAATCACTTGTCCTTCCCCATTTAATGAAATTGTTTGAGTACCAATATACACAGTTCCATCTTTTGCTATACAAGGTGATGAATCACACCACTCAGTACTTATCCACTTTCTCCATTTTTCTGTTCCATCAGGATTAACGGCAAGTATCTCCCCTCCATTACTATATCCAGGTTCTCCTATATGAAGGCCTATATAGATTGTACCATC
>Ga0180433_10000614_pt1 | contig 60873 bp, 45 predicted proteins | sample SS_ome_8_FD_132980 | JGI IMG/M metagenome (GOLD analysis project Ga0180433, IMG submission 132980) | Hypersaline lake sediment archaeal communities from the Salton Sea, California, USA - SS_1_D_1 metaG | ecosystem: Environmental > Aquatic > Non-marine Saline and Alkaline > Hypersaline >... | reverse complement strand
CGGACGAGGATATTGATGCGGATGGGGACGACGAAGAGGATTCGCGTTCCGATGACGAGAAGAAGTCCGACGACCGTCGGCGAAGGGAACTGAACGAGCGTGATGCGTCGGAGCGAGATGACTCGCGTCGGGGACGTGACCGAGAGCGGGATCGTGATCGAGGCCGTGATCGAAGCGGTGATGACGAGGAAGAAGTTGCTGATAATTCGGAGGGCTCAGCCGTAAGTGAGGCCGAAGAGGGCGCCAGCAGTGAAGCTGAAGGCGGGGCTGCGAGTCCGAAGACGAAAGGTACGCCGATCATCAGTCCGGTGTCCGGCGAGGATATGGAAGTCATCATGGATCGGTTGACCGTTTCTTCGCAGCCGGCTTTTGTGGGGTTGATCAATATCAACACCGCATCGAGGGTTGTGCTACGGACAATCGTCGGTCTGAGTGAGGATGAGGTTGAGTCTATTGTCACGCGACGTCAGCAGCTTTCCGGTCCGGAGAAAGCGACAACGGCGTGGTTAGTGACCAGCGGCGCACTGTCACCGTCGACGTTTGCGGTGGTGTCGAATCATCTGACCGCGCGTTCGATTCAGTTTTCGATCGATGTGGTTGGTTTTGCGGATCATGTTGGTGCCGCCAAGCGTTTTCAGGCCCTTGTGGAGATACGTGGCGAGTTGTCGCAGATGTTGTATTGCCGGGATGTTACGGGATTAGGCATCGGGTATCCCGTTTGGGATGACGAGAGGAGTGAGGGCTTTGGTTTTTCCAATAGGTGAACGTACCACGTTGTGTATCGACTGGGACGACCGTTCGCTCCGCGTCGTGGAGGCGAGTTTCTCGCGATCGGGTGTACGCCTTCGCCGTGCGATTGATGTGCCTTTGGATTCCGGCGTGAATGTGAGGAACGCGGCGTCGCTTGGTGATTTTTTGCGGAAAACGCTGGCGCAACACCGTATCCGCGCTCGCAAGGCGATTGTCGATGTGCCTCGCCAGGATGCCGTTTTGAACGCGTTCACCCTTCCGAGAGGGAGTCGAGACGATTTGGCGGCGATGGTCCACGTGCAGATTGGCAAGGAGTTGCCTTTCAGTAAGGACGAGGCAGTGATCGACTTTGCCGTCGTTCCGGGGGCTGAAGGGGCGACGATGGTTGACCTGTGGGTCGCGGCGGTTCGGAGGAAGGTCATCGATCACTACCAGCAGGTGATGACGGCCGCCGGGCTGAAACTCGAGCGGATCGGTTTGCGTCCCTACGCCAATACAATGTCGTTGGATCTCGATCTAAGAGCCACCGGTCGGACCCTGATGGTCGACGTGGGGCCATCAATGACGGAGATCAACGTTATTCGGGATGGATACTTGGTGTACTCGCGTGCTGCATCTGTGTCGATTTCTGCGGAGGGATTGATGGGGTCGCGTCTCGAGAAGCCTGCAGGGTCGGCCCCGGGCCCGAGCGACCGTACGATTCCTTTTGTGGACGATTCGATTCGTCGCCCCAGCTCGATGGAGTTATTGCTCATCGAAGTCAGTCGTACGATTCAGGCTTACCATGCCACGGACGTGGGGGCGACGATTGACCGGATCGTGCTTGCAGGCATGCTGGGCACGGGGGAGCAGGTGGTCGAAGCCTTCGCGGATCGTTTTGGCTTTCCCACTCAGTTGTACGAGGCGCCGTCGGCGTTGAAATGGGCGTCCGTCGGGAAGGAGACTGCGACAGCGTTCAGTGCGGTGTTGGGATTGGCTTTGAGTAACGAAGCCGAAGCGATGCTGCACTTCGACTTTCTGCATCCGAAGGAACCGGAGGCGGAACATCGCCAACGTGTGCGCCGGCGGCCGATGGTCGTAGCCGTTGTGGCGTTATTTGTCGCTGCAGGGGGTGTTGCTGCTTACCAACCGATTCGAAGTCGAAACATCGAGATTGTGAAGATCAAGGCTGCTATCAGTACTGAAAAGGAGGGCGAGAAGGAGCGCGGGAAGTTCTTGAAACAACTCGCCGACCTGGAAGCGTATAGGGGGGGGCATGTGGTGTGGCTCGACTCCATAAAAATGTTGGCGGACATATTTCCCTCAAATCAGAAGTGCTACATCACCGAAGTGGAATTTAAGAACACAGGGCGAATTCCGGTGGAGGTCGCGGCAGTCAATGAGTTGGTGGCTACCGAGGTGGTGACTGCCGTTACGTCCGTTTTGGACGAGCAAGGGAAACGGGTTTTCGACGCCACCTCCGGTAACAAGACCGGTGTGAGCAAAGATCCCAAGTACCCGGTAAGCGACGAAGTCTTGCTGGAAATCAGGTCACTGCTTTCCAAGCGTTCGACCGGGAGAGGAAAGTGACGAGCGCATTCATGACTGATCCGAATCATCACAGGCTGGTGAACAGCGCGAGGCTTACGGAGGGGGTGTGCGTATGAATCCCCGCGAGAAGGTCTTGCTCGGATTAGTAGGAGCAGCATTGCTCCTTTTCATGGGAAAAGCGGTGCGCGATGGCTATCTAGGGAAATTGAAGCGTCTCGATAACCAGATCAAAAGCTCCAAGAAGGACCTGTCGGCGATTGAGCGCGAGAAGGAGGAAGTGAAGGTGGGTCTGTCGATCTGGGGCGAGGCGGGGCGGCAGACGTTGTCGATGGATCTCAAAGAAGCACGGACCTTGCTTCGTAACGAGTTGTATCAACTGACCGATCGCGTGGGCATGCCCAAAGCGGATGTGCGATTGCAGGAGCCTCGTTTTTTCGGCAAGAAGAACGGTTTGCGCGTGTTGCCTTGTTCCGTGCAGGGCGAGGCGGAACTCGAGACGATTATCAGGTTCCTGTTCGAGCTGTCGCGTCAGCCTTACCTGGTGCGCTGCAAACGACTGAAGCTCGAACGGCCTAGGCCCAAGCAGCGAAGTCAACAGTCGAAGAAAGAGGATCGTATCGTCGTCGAGGTCGATACGCGTTTGCTGATGAAGGCGGAACTCGACACGCTTATTTTGCCGAAGGCTCGGCTCTGGGGGCAACCGATCCCGTTGAATACCGCCGATTTGGAATCCGAGGAGCGTGAGCCAACCGCTCAAGCCCAGTTGGCCAAGTTGGACGACTATGCGAGTATTCTTGCAAAGAAGCTGTTCCAGCCGTATGTCCCACCTGCCCCCGCGAAGGTGTCGGCACTGACGCCCGGAAACGGGGCGAAAGATCTGTCGCACCAAGGTTTGATTTTGGAGTGGAAAGCCGCTGATCGGGCGCGGAAATACAAGATTTTTTTCGGGGATCGTAGTCCCGGCCAGCCTCAGCCCAACGAGCAGGCGAATACACGTTTTCGGCCGACAAAGTTGGTTGCCGGGAAGAAGTACTATTGGCGAATCGACAGCATTGGTGAAGGAGGCATTACGGCGGGCGATGTGTGGTCGTTTACCACCAAAGCTCCGCCGCCGCCCCCTCCGGCTCCGAAGCGTGTGTCGAAGCCCAAGCCCAAACGGCCGCCTCCGCCGCCGAAACCTGCGGGACCGCCGCCTTGTAAGCCAACAGACGGGTATTGGGTCATTGGACGCGTGTTGAGTTCGCCTCGGGTTACGCAGATTGTGCTGGAGAACCCTCGGAACGCGAACGCTCCAGACGAGCGGAAAGAACTAGGCGATGATCTTTATTGTGGAACGCTGATCCTGATTCATCCGAAAGGCGCGGTAAGTGATCAGGACGGCGAACGGCGATTTCACCCGATTGGTGCGGCACTGAAAGACTGTCAACCTCTCACGGAAGAGGAGTTTCCGCTGGTATTCCACGAACTGGCGAAACTGGAAGAGATGGCAGCGGGTATAAGTAAAAGGCCAGGGTGAGCCCTCCGCGAGGGTAAGAGATGCAGTCCGACGGTGCGGTTGAGACGATTAGCCGCCGACGTCGGGGGATGTGCTCAATGGTGACGTGTTGCGAAGTGCGATGGTGTGTCAGGTTTGGGCGATGCTCGTCTGGGTCTGCTGCCATGGGTGCTTCGCGGTACTGATAAAGGTGTTTTGGATGCCCAAAGACGACAAATTTCCGGTTGAAGGCACAAAGAGTCACCGAGATCGGCAGCGATTGCTTTCAATCTTTCCTGGCGCGTTGGTTGTGTATGACGCGGTGGAGGTAACGGACCGATGGCGATGAAACGGTCAAGAACGATCCGACCGACGAGTAGGTGCGGAAGTGCGATACTGACGGTAGCCATGGGATTGCTGGGTTTCAGTATCGTCTCTGCGGTCGGGGCGGAGAAGAAGGGTATCGATGAACTCCGGAAAGAGTTTGATTCTGATTGGGCTAAAGCGAATTCATCAAGATCATCTCAGCCCGGTCCCGCGCTGGTAGGTGAAGAAGTTGTGGGCGGAGAAGCGACGGTCGCGAGCCGTCGGCCGACAACGGCGCCGAGTCGTCCTGGCGTGAGTGCGCGCCGCCGCCTTTTGAGGCGGGAGCCGAGATCAGCCGGTCGAAACGCAACGGAGCAGGTGGCGAGGAGGCCGGCCGTTGCAGCACCGGCGACAACGCAGCCTGCGGAGATGCAGCTTGATGCCGATCAGTTGCAGACGGTGACTGATGACGATCTTGCTGCTCTTAAGGCAAGGTTCCGAAGGCGGGATAGTCAGGTAGCGAGCAAGCCGGCGGCGAGTGATTCAGATGAGTCAGCGAAAGCAGTGCTGGAGCAGATAAGGCGACGGAGGCCGAGGCGGCGTGTTCCCTTGATCGAGTCGTCACCTACTCCTTCCGCGCAGCCGGCTGAAAAAGTTGATGAAGCCGCCAAAGTTGAGTCTAAACGACCCGGTCGTTCTGCGGTGGACGATGCGCGTTCCGACAAGAAACCTGACAGCGCAGCCGCCGAGAAGCCTGTTGGTGCCAAACCTGATGATGCGAAGAAGGTTGATACCAAACCCGCTACGAAGAAGGGTGCTGAGCCTGCCACGGATAAGTCCAAGGTTATTCCTGTTGATCCGAAGACCCAGATGCCCGACTTGAAACGGGAGGGTTGGTGGAAGCTTTTGCCTGAAGAGCGTGAGTATTTCTTTGCCTGGAAGGATACGCCTTTGAAGAAGGCGTGCGAAGACCTGGAAGAGATGACCGGTCTGAGCATGATTGGTTTTCGTCCCGAGGACAGTAAGGATTTGGATCAGAAAATCACTTTTCAGAGTGATCGACTGATGTCCTATGACGATGCACTGACGACATTCAATAAGATTATTTTTGAGTCGAATTACTGGGTGGCTCGCCGTGAGGGTTATCTTGTCATTCGGCGTTTGACGGAGTGGTATCGGTACGTTCCTCCATCACGAATGTATAGTTCGCTGGAGGCGTATCGGGCGGCCAAGCTTCCCCTGTGGGAGATTGCGTCGGTGGTTTACCAGCCTAAGGAAGCGTCACCGTCATTACTGGCGTCTCGGGCAATGGATATTGTGCCGGACAATAGCTGTCGTGCCACGGTGTTACCTAATACGAACCTGATCGAGCTGAAAGGTTTTGTCTTCTATATCGAGCATCAATTGTCGTTCATTGCTCAGCAGGACGTGATCGCCCAGGACGGACGGGAATGGGTTGCGTATCCGCTGAAGTATGCGACGCTTGATAGTGCTGCTCAGCAACTGTATGCGTTTTTGCCAGACACCGGAGGGGAGATCCCTGCGGCACCGAGCCCGCGAGCACCGGTAAGCCGTCGCGGCCGGCAGCGCCAAGTGCCGACGCCGGCCGCTCCGACATCGGTGGGCGAATCGCCGGCTGACATCGTCGATATCCAGCAAGACGTGCGTGGGAATCGACTCTTGGTCAAGGCGACCAAGGCCAAACATGAGCTTATTGAGGAGTTTCTGGCGAAGTGGATTGATATTCCGATGGAGCTCAGTGCGCAGACGGAAATCGTTCACCTCCGATACGCTGATCCGACCACGGTTATTGAGTTCGTTCGTCCGCTGCTGGGTCACCAACAAATCATTCAACCGCCGACGCCGAAGGCGTCGAAAAATCAGCCCGCTCCCGCGCCCCCGCCCCCTCGAGTGATCAATGTTGAAACGACAGCAAAAATGGTACCCATCCCCAGTTCGCGAAGCATCTTCGTCAAGGCGAGTCCGGACGAGATTGCTCAGATCAAGCAATACATCGAACTGTTAGATGTTGAGCAGGAAGAGGCGAAGTTTCAGTTTGTTCAATTGAAACACGCGAATGCGGGTGAGATGGCCCAGTTTTTGACCGAGGTGATCACATCCGAACATAGCCCACGCAGGTCGGTTCGGCGGCGAACTCCGTCCTCGGACACGCTGGAAGCGACGGTATTCAAGGCGATTGCGGCTCCTGGCAATGCGAAGGGTTTGATTCTCAGTGGTTCCGTTGGTGACCTCGCCGCAGCGAAGGAACTGATTGAGGATTTGGATGTGGATCCGGAAAGTGGTGCGGAAGAGCACCTTGTTCGGTTGAAAAACGCGATGCCTTCTACGGTGGCGCAGACGTTATCCAGTCTGTATCCGCAAGGCGGAGGGACCAGCGGCGGTAGTAGTTATGGTTACAGCAGATACAGCAGATACAGCAGATACAGTCGGTACAGCAGTCCGAGCAGCTCTGGCTCGAGCAGTACCGGCTTGCCTCGCTTTATTTCCGACGACAGCTCGCAACTACTGATTGTCATTTGTCGAAACGAAGAGTGGTCGGAAATCGAGCGGCTGATTAACGAGTTGGACACGAGCTCAACCGCCAATCAGACGACTAAGTCGCATCAGCCGAAGTATGCGAGCGCGAGTTCGCTTTCCGCCATTCTTACCCAGTCATTCAATCCGGGAGCAGGATCGCGCTACTACGGCGGGCCATCTACTCCCGGGGCGCCTTCTTTTCAGTCCGATCCGCAGACCAACATTCTTCTTGTGACGGCAACCCAAGAAGGGCATAAGAAAGTCGAAGAGCTGATTGCGACGTTGGATCAACCCGGCGCGACGGAGATGGCAGGATTCAAGGCAATTGAGCTCAAGCATGCAGATCCTCAGTATGTCGTGGAGAAGCTTGAACAACTGTTCCAGTCGTCAGGCGGCGGTGGGGGGTACTCCTCGCGTCGGTCTTATGGCGGTTATGGAGGGTACGGACGTTACGGTAGCAACGTCGGCGAAAGTGCGCCGAAACCGCCCGTGACGATTGTAGCAGAGCCGGTAGGCCATCGCGTTTTGGTGTCAGCGTCTGAAGAAGATTTTGAGAAGGCCAAGGCTTTTGCTTTGGACATTGATGAGCAATATGGCGCCAAGGACTTCATTCGCAAGACGTTTGTACTTAAGAACGCCAACCCGCAAGAAACGCAGATGACGATTCAGATGATGTTCACATCGGATAGCGGTGGTTCGTCGCGAGGGCGTTACGGCTCTTCCTATGGTTACAGTCCGTCCTCGACGGTGGGGACGGATGTAAAAATCGCGACAACGACCACAGGTCTGATTGTTCATGCGCCGCGGGCGAAGATGGAAGAGATTGAGGCGCTGATCGCGGATTTGGATGCTGACACTGCTGGTGAAAAAGAAATCCGGATGTATACGATTGAGAACCCAGGTCGCCAAGGCACGGCCGGCATCGCCCGTACGCTTCAAGAGCTCTTCAGTGAAGCGCCCGCCGCGAGGTACGGGCGCTATGGTAGCTACGGAGGCCGAGGTAGCGGTTCGCAGATCAAGTTTTTCGGCGACAATGACAGTGACGCACTCTTTGTGTCAGCCCCCAAGGAGAAGATGCCGGAGATCGACGCCAAGGTCAAGGAGTATCTGGCATCCCGCGGATCGACCGATCTGTCCATGCAGATTCGGCAGTTTGAAGTCAAGCGTGCCGAGGCGCAGGATGTGGTCGATATGGTCGAGCCTTTCGTGCAGGCCAAATATGCTGAATTACAGCAGGAGAGCGGTAGTCGATCGTCTTATGGTGCCGCCGGCCCACAAATCATTGCCCACAACACCTCCAACAGGATCATTGTTTCGGCGCCGGATGTGATGATGCCGATCGTGAAGGAGCTTATTGAGGAGTTTGATCAGCCTTCTGTTCCCTCCTTAACGCGGATTGTATCGCTCAAGACGGCCCAGGCGGAAGAACTCGTTCCGATTATTGAGGCCCAGATGCTTCGGACACGGGGTTCCTCGGCGAGGAGTTATCGATCGCGGAGTTATCGCTATTCTCCATCTTACTATGGCGGGTCGGCGGGATCGAGCGATGGCGATGAGCTTCAGATTACCGCGGTGGAGTCGAGTAATTCAATCATTCTTCGCGGGCCGGAAGACAAGGTGGCTGAGGCGGAAGGACTTATCAAGGTTCTTGACGAGCAGGCCCAATCGGAGCAACTCGTGATCAAGGTCTTTCAGGTCAAGTATACGGACCTGTTTGATCTGGCTAGCATGATTGAGGAGATGGTGCCGAGCGAGCCCTCGGGCCGACGACGTTACGGCGCGCGAGAAGTGCCCGTGATGGTGAAGACGGACTACGCTAGTAATCAGCTGATTGTTTCTGCGCCACCTGAGAAGCTGCCTATCATCGAGCAAATCGTTGTGCAAATGGAGGGTATCGGTGCGGCCAAGGCGGCCGTTGTCGATGAAGACAGCGGTTCTGCCGGCAAGGTTATTGCCAAAGACAAGGATAGCGTGACGAAGGTGTATGATGTCAAGGGTTCAGCCAAGCAGGTGGCGGAATATCTTGATAAGACCTTGATTGCCTTGTTGGGCTACGATGCGCCTTACGTCAAGTCCTTCCCCTATGCCAATCGCATCGTTGTTCAAGGTGAGCCGCAACAGTTCAAGACGGTCGAGGAGTGGCTCGCACAGATTGAGAAAGACCCCCCCAAGCCGAAGATGATGCTTATGCTCCGTCGGACGAAGGATCCTGCGCGGATCCTATCACAGCTGCAACGTTCGGCCCCCGATAGCGTTCGAAGTACGCTTAGCATCAAACCCATCCCGAAACTCCCTGGCAAGAAGGATCCCATGTCGCTCATCAAGGAGGTTCATTACGATGATCCGATCGCGCCGTCGGCGAAGAAACCAGGTGCTTCGGCTTCGCCGTTCGTGCCGCCGAATGTGTTGTGTGAACTTACGGAGCAACTATCCGGTTTGAGTTGGGCCAATGAGGTTACTGGTGTGGCAGCGACGCGACCTGCCGAGACGGTAGCCGATGATGCCGGGGCTGTTGCTGAGCCCACCGCCCAAGAAGAGCGGGAGTATAAGCTGAGCCAGCTTTACGATGCCGCGGGTGAAGCGCGAACCACTGAGCAAACACAGATTCGGTATGACGAAGAAGAGGGGATCATTTTTGTCGTTGGGCAGGAATCGCAGATTGCTGAAATCCAAGAGCTGATCGATCTGATTATTGAGGAATACGAGAAGATCGAAGAAGTTCCCAAGGTGGAGCGTAAGGTGATTCCGGTCCGGCACGTTGATGTTAGCGTGGCGGCGGCGATTTTGGAGCAGATGTTCAACACGACCAAGGCTCGCCCCGGCGCCAAGGCGCCGAAAAAAGCGGATGCGGCAAAACAGAAAGATAAGACGGCCGGCAAGAAGGGGAGTGCGGAGGATGAGGAGTCCGCAGCCGCCAAGCGGCGCCGTGAAGAGGAAGAGACGCAACGTCAGCAGAAAGAGGCAGCTGCTGCGGGGGAGCTTGGCGGTGACGTGATTCGTGTGGTCCCTGATCCTCGTACGCAAACATTGATTGTTGCGGCAGCTCCGGAGACGTTTCCGGCGGTTGTCGAATTGCTGTTGAAAATTGATCGGCCGGGTGATCGCTCGCCCGTGGATATCAAGGTCTTTCAGCTCACACGACTGAATGCGTTCGAGGTCGAGCAGGCAATCAAGGCCATCTTGAAGATCGGCGATCGCAAGAGCGGTTTGGCGTCTAAGTTGGGTCAAGTGGGTCGCGATCGATCCTCCGGCCGACAGGCACGCGTCATCGAGGAATTGCAGGCCCAGATGCTCGAGCTGCAAGCGAGCGCGGTGCAGGGACAAGAAGGTGAAGGGACGCTCAAGATCAATCCGGCCAAGGAAATTACGATTACTTCCAATGCGGCCACGAATTCGATCATCGTTTCGGCGCCCGAGGAAGGAATGCGGCTTGTTGAAGAGTTGATCAACAAGCTGGAGGATCAGGAGATACCGATCAAGATCGAGACGGTGGAGCTGAAAAACGGCGATGCGACGAACGTGGCGGCGGAGTTGGAAAAAGTGTTTCAGGCGTCACAGCGTTCGGGCCGGGGCGAGAGTGGCGAAGGTGTGACGCCTTCGCGCATGGGGGATGTCACGGTAACGGCATTTGCCAGGACCAACACGCTTGTCATTCGTGCCCTCGCGCCGGACATGGAAAAGATTATGCCGATCATCGCGACGCTTGACGAACCTGAGCCGCTTGATCGCGAGCTGAAGCTTTATCCGCTGCAGTATGCCAGTTCGGCAGAGGTCCAGAAGACACTGGCGGCGATGTTCACGGAGGAGAAGGCCGGTGGCGAATCACGTACGATTCGGATCACCTCCGACGATGACACGAATACGGTTTTTGTTCGTGCGCCCCTAGCGAAGCAGGCGATCATCGGCGCCCAAATCCAGGATCTCGACAAGCGTGTGGGTGAGCAGAGCGCCCCCAAGCAAATTCAGTTGAAATTTGCGACCGCATCCACGGTGGCTGAGCAGCTCATGGACGTGTTTGCATCCAAGGGCCGAAGCGGTCAAGGGGGAGGTGGGCGCATCAATGTTGTGGGTGCCGACAACAGTAACACGCTTTTTGTGACTGCGCCTGACGAGCTTTTTGAGGACATTCAGCGAATCGCCCAACAGATGGACGCACCGTCCCAGCAAGACATTCAAGTCATCGAGCTGAAGCATGCCGTAGCCAAGGACACGCTGAAACAATTCAAGGAGTTGATGGCCCAGGCTTTGACGCAGACGAAGGGGAAAGGGTTGAGCGACGTTTTTGCGGCGACGGCTGACGAGCGGACGAACTCGTTGGTAGTAGTGGGGACGCCAACGATCTTTTTGGTTGTGGAGAAAGTCTTGGCTCAACTGGACGTGGAAGTCGACAAGAAGCCTTCCAACCTTCCCCAGCAGAAACTGATTCGGCTCGAATATGCCCAGGCCGAGGAGTTGGCTGCGGTCCTGACGGCTACCTATAAAAACAGCACGCGTTCGCGTTCCGATGAAGCGGGGATTGTGATTACGGCCGATCCCAACGGGAAGGCGCTTGTCGTTTCTGCGACCGAGAAGGATTTTGAAGGGATTGTCGAACTCGTCAAGGAACTGGACACGCCGGCGAGCGAGGAGTTCGAAGAAATCCGGTTTATTTCGCTGTCGTTCTTGGATGCGGAAGAGACCGTAACGATTATGAGTGAGGTGTTACGCAAGCCGGGCAGTAAGAGCGGCGGGTCAGGCACGCCCGAGTTAGTCGGTGACATCCGGTTGCAGGCTTCCCCGACCTTGAATGCTCTTGTAGCAAGTGGATCGAAAGAAGATATCGATTATCTGCAGAAGTTGGTTCAAAGTATGGACCAGGATGTCAAGGATGCCGGCAACGCGCCGCGCATGATCGAGCTCAAGAATGCTTCGGCGCCGATGTTGGCGACGACCTTGACGAAGATGTTTACCGAGCCGGCCCAGCAGAGTCAGGGACGCAAGAATGCGGATGCGGTGCCGCTTATCCTTGCGGACGAGGGGACGAACAAGCTGGTGGTTCGGGCTCGGCCTAATGATTACAAGTTGATCGAAGAGATCGCGATCAAGTTGGATACGGAAGATAGTGGGATGATGCCGATCGACATCATTCCGGTGCGACGTGGCATTGATATTCAGCAACTGGCGAGCGAAATCGAGCGAACCATCAACCAGGGCGAACAATTCCGAGCCAAACAACAGAAAGGTTACATCCCGCGCCAGGTCGCGATTGGTATCGAAGAGCGTCTTCCTGCGTTGATGATTTCCGGTTCGCCGGATATGTTTGCATCGGTAAGAAAACTCGTCGAAAAGCTTGAAAGCTTCGGCCCCACCGATAGGGGTCGTCGGGCATTGGTTATTCCGATTCGCAACGTACCGCCCGAGGAAATGAAGAAAATGGTCGAGCAGTTGATCGAACAGAGAAAGACCGGTAGCCGGCGTCGGTGATGACGCGCCATGATGTGCGTGGCATTGGCAAGCGTTGTACCGGCCAAGCGCAATGGCGCGGATCGCAACCTGCGGCGCGGTGTATGAAAGGAAGGGCATCTTGGATCGTCACGGAAGACGTCATCCGAGTGGAAGAAGTCCGAGCGGAAGAAGCTTCGGGGGTGAAGCTGTGAAGGTCGTTTCGATGACTGGGTGGCGGCATTTCTGCCAGTCAGTACATCGTTCTGTATGCAGGAGCAACCTGATGTTGGCCTACGTAATCATTCTCGTAACCGTCATGGGTGCAGCAGCACCGTCGACGACACAACCGAGTGCTGCGAAACCAAGGGTCGCCAATCCTCGTTTTCGAGTCGCAGAACCGACGACACGCCCAACGACGAAGGCAGAAACGCAGCGTCCTGCTCGCCGCTTTACCGTTGCGAAGGAGCAAGCTGCTCAAAGGAAGCGTCCTGTTTCCGCAACACGCCCAGCAGGTAAGCCTGCAACTCCTCCCGCTGCCATGAAGCCTGGTGTTGCAGCCACGTTGTCCGGGCTCGGCGAGTTGTCCGGTGATCGGGTTGAAGTAGAGGCTTTGTCGGACGGTAATCTGGTCATTTATGCGAACGAACAAGACTTAGCGATTCTCGAATCGTTGGTTACGTTTGTGGATAGCCAGGCGCCGCCGATGACGTTTAGGCTGTTCCAGTTGAAAGCGGGTCAAGCGAATGATTTGGGCAAGAAAATTCAGGAATTCTGGGACAAAGCCAAGGCGCCAGCGAAGGGTGCGATTCGTCCCGAGGATCGACTGACCGTGATTCCGGAAGAACGCAGCAACACGTTGATGGTGGCGGCGAGTGAAGCGAACATGGAGGAGATCGCTGCGATTATCGACTCGCTGGACAAGCCGACGTTGAGCGATACGGTGATTCCGCGTCCGTTCCGGTTGAAGCACATCAAGGCGGTGGAGGCTGAGCAGGTTCTGAAGGATATGTTGGATGCTCTGCAGAAGCGTCGCAAGACAACCACCGATTTGTTTGACATTAAATCCCTGGCACGCACGAATACCCTCTTGATTACCGCGCCTGAAGAAGATCTCAAGCAGATTGAACAGATCATTGCGTTGATTGATGTCGAGCCGATGGAAGAGACAGGCGGTATCTCCAAGATGGCGTTTGTTCAGTTGGAACGCGCCGTTGCCGACGATCTGGCGGCGTCGCTGAATGAGATGCTCAAGGGTGAGACTGATATCGCCAAGGCGATGGAGGAGCAGGTTCGCCGATTGCAGGTTGTCGAGATGGCCAGTGGTCGTGAGCTCAAGCCGGTGGATCTTGAGAAGCCGATCAAGATTATTCCCGAGAAAGGTAGCAACTCGATTATTGTTGCCAGCGTGGAGCAGAACCTTGGGCCGTTGATCGAGATCATCAAGCTGTTGGACTCTGTGCCTGTTGCTGACGAGATGCTCGTCAAGATCTTCCCGTTGCAATTTGCGGATGCTGAGGCACTTCAGGCAAGTCTGAAGGACATGTTCGATCAGGGCAAGCGTTTGGGTGAGCAGCCGGGTAAGACGGTACCGGGGCGGATTCCGCGTAGTTTGCCGGGGGCGGCGTTGGCGTACGAGATCGGCTTGTCGGTGGACAAGCGGACCAATACGCTCGTCGTTTCAGGGCGTGCGGAACAACTGCTATTGATCGAGAAGATCGTCAATTCGGTGGATATCAAAGAGACCGCGAATCGGTTTCGGCCGCGACTCATCAAGCTCGAACGCGCAGCCGTTGCCTCCATTTCTGAGGTAACGAGCAAGTTGTCTGAATATCGCGAGAAGATGGCGGAACGACTGAGTCCCACCGAGGCGGAGCGTGAGCGCATCGAGGTGATTCCCGATGTTCGCACGAACAGCTTAATCGTCATTGCGAACGAGGAGAACTTCAAGGAAATCGCCAAGTTGGCGAAAGAACTTGACGGTGCTGAAGAGGATTGGCTTGGGCAGTTTCGGATTATCAACCTGGAAAATCTTACCGCCACGGATATTGCGGAGAAGATTGAGAGTCTTTGGGAGCGGCGGGCTGAAATTCGCCGAGAGGGCGGATTGCCCGAGGACAAGCCGGTCATTGTGACCGATTCGCGTAGTAACTCGCTGGTGATCGCCGCCAATCCGGAGGATCAGGACGCGATCGCCAAACTTGTTGCTCGGTTGGAGCAGCAGAAGCTGTCTCCGTTAGCGGATATCCGGCAAGTTCATTTGAAGCATAACGATGCGACCAAAGTCGGTGAGACGGTCGGTCAACTTTTCGATGAACGGTTGCAGATCAGTAAAGCGAAGGGGGAAGAGGAGCAACCCTCCGAGCGCGTCTTCATTACGGCCGACGCGATGACCAATACGTTGCTGATCGCGTCCTCGAAGAGCAATTACGAGCAAATCGTCCAATTGGTCACGCGGTTGGATGTGCCGCTTCCTGTTGAAGGTGTGTTGCGGACCTTTTACGTTCGGAATGCGGACGTGACCAAGGCGGCCAAGATGTTGGAAGACCTGTTCGAAAAAGGCGTGTACCGCGGGTCTGGCACTCAGGAAATTCCCGAAGCTTTGAAGAGTGTGACCATCGTGACTGACGTGCGAAGTAGCGCACTGTTGGTGAGCGGTAGTCCGGAAAACTTGGCGATTGTCGAAGCATTGCTTACCGAAATTGACCGCATCGATACGCCCATTTTTCAAGCGGATGCTCGTTTTATTCCCGTCAAATATGCGGACGTGGTGAACGTCGCCGGGGTCCTCGAGCAAGTGTTCGAAGGTATGCAGAAAGCCTTGGGTGACGAAAGCGACCAGTTGGAATTGAAGATCGTTCCCAATATTCGTAGCCGGGTGTTGGTTGTGGCGGGTTCGCGGTATGCCATGAAGCGAGCGGAAGATTTAGTGGCGCAACTGGACACACCGCTGCAGGAACCCGCGTATGAGATGAAGGTTTACAAGCTGCAGGAGCAATCCGCTTCCAAGGTCGAGCCGATTATGACGGAGCTGTTCGAGAAGCGATCATCGGGCGAACAAGCAGCGGATATTACACCGATTACCATTTTGGCCGACGACGGATCGAACAGTCTGATCATCAGCGCATCGTCCGACGACCATCTGGAGGTCACCAAGTTGATCGAGAAGTTGGATCAGCCCTCTTTGGTGGCTCAGCAGACTGCGATCATTCCGTTGGAGTTCGCCAGGGCGGATCAGATTGCTGACACCTTGTCGGAGCTCCTCAAGGCTCAGCAAGGGGAAGGCGAAGAGGGTTTTGCTGTTACAGCGGAGCCTCGCACCAATAACCTGATTGTGTTCGCTTCGCCGAGCATGATGTCGAATATCCGCACGATCGTGGCGCAATTGGATAACAGTAAGCCGAAGAGCGAATTGGCGATGCGAACGTTCCGTTTGCACCAGGCCCAGGCGGAAGAGCTTTCGAAATTGCTCGAAGAATTTTTTGAAGCGGCCGGTGCGGGCGAATCGGAGGACGCCAAGCAGTTGATCATTCAGTTCTCGCCCACCGACCCCGTGACCGGCAAGCCCGTGATCGACCCCATTACCGGTGCTACGCTTGTCAAGACGCTTGTGCATCAGGACATCACGATCAAGCCCGACAAGTATACCAACTCGCTGATGGTGATGGCTCCGAAAGATCACATCGACATGCTTCAGATGCTGATCGAGATGTTGGATAGCATCGAGCCGGTGACGGCCGAAATCGTGCCGTTCAAGCTCCGTAACGCTGATGCAGAGGAAATGAGGGAGCTGCTCGAAAACTTGTTTGAAACTGAGGGAGGCGATGGGGAACGTGGCCGGACACTCATCTTTGGTGAGGGAGAGGCTGCACCGGCAGGTGGCGAAGGCGGCGATACGACGCTCGAGCTCGCCTTCTCTGTTGATCGTCGGACGAACACGCTGATTGCTGCTGGAACGCCGGCTTATCTTCGGATCGTTGAACGATTGGTTTATCAGTTGGACGATGAGGAGATCGAAGAGCGTATCGTTCGTGTGATGCCATTGCAGTATGGCAAAGCCGAGGACGTGGCGGCAACGTTGAGCGACTATTTCGAGAAAGAGGCGGGGTTGCTGGAGGAGGCTGAGGGTGAAGTGGCGGCGGCGCGCAGGCTGCAGCGTGAGGTTACGATTACGGACGGTGGCGAGACGGCGAACACCTTACTGCTAAGTTACAGTCCGCGTATGGAGCCCCAGATTCTGACGATGATTAACGAACTCGATCGGCCACCGCCTCAGGTGATGATCCAGGTGTTAATCGCGGAGGTCACGTTGGATGATCGTTTTGAGTTGGGCGTGGAGTTTGCGGTGCAGGATCTCCTTTTCAGCGAGAAGGCGTATATGAGCCAGAATGGCACGATCAAGGGCGATCACTGCGACCTCATCGGCGGTACGGATTTGGGGGCGGCGGGCACCACGGGACTTGGTGGGATCAGTTTCACCGTGACCGGCGAGGACTTTAACTTTCTTATCCGCGCGCTGCAGACGGAAGGGCGGCTGGAGGTGCTGAGTCGGCCGGCGATTTTGGTTCAGGATAACCAGGAAGCGAACATCACGGTGGGTGAGCGTGTTCCGACCGTCCAGGATTTGACGGTTTCCGCCGGTGGTTTAGTTACGCCCAGTGTGAGTTACGAGGATGTTGGCATTATTCTTGACGTGAAGCCCATTATTAACCCGGATGGATTCGTGAATCTGGAGATTTCGCCGGAGATATCGTCCATCGGGACGTCATCCGTGAGTGTGGCAACCGGTGTCACGTTACCGACGTTCACGGAACGGTCGGCAGAGACGTCCGTCACCGTCAAGGATGGTGAGACCGTTATCATCGGTGGCTTGATTACGAGTCGTACCAACGCGACCGAGAATAAAGTACCGTTGGCAGGTGATATCCCGATTCTTGGCAACCTGTTTCGCGCGACCGTTCAATCGACGACGAAGACTGAATTGTTGTTCGTGTTGACGCCACATATCATTCGGGAAACAGCCGACGCGCGCAGGATCTCGTTGGAGATGCGCGATCAAACGGGTTTGATGGATGAGACTCGGCGGAGCCCGTTAATGCAGAGCCTGCAGGTCAGGCCGGAAGAGGACCAGTTCGGCCCTGTTACGCCCTTGATTCCGAGCCGTGAGCCGGTCGAAGGCGAAAAAGAGACGCCGGAGTTGGGGCCGGTGCTCGATGAGTACGGTCCACCGACAACGTCGTTGCAGTACGGTCCGTCGCGTGCCGCGGTGCTTGTTGGATCTCGTATGTCGGACCGTCGTCGCTAGTGGACAAGTTTTGTTCTTGCCGTCTGGTAGGTCGATGTGCTGAGGGGCGGTTACGATGGGTATCGCATAATGTGAAAATGCAAACGGGGTACACGTGATGATACGTTTCGTGGGTAAGACAAGAAGGGGTTACGCTTGGGCCACCTTCACGGCGTTCGTGATGGGGGCGTGGCTTACTGGTTCTGGTTGTGCGCCGCAACAATCCGACGTAGGCCGTGTAGGTGATAGACGATCCGATCGTGGCGATCTTTCTCCGGCGCAGGTTGCCCAGCTCCTCGAGCCCAATGTCGTGGGTGTGGCTGCGATCTACGATCCGTTCAATCCTTGGATTCGTTCAGAGAACAAGACGGCGGTGCGCGGCGCCAAAATTGGCGCATTGTATCTGATCGGCCCTGAAGGCAAAGGGATATTTGGTGACGGTGTGATTCGTCCGAAACTGTTTCTCGGGAAACGCGGCCCTTTGGGAAAAATAACGTGGGGTGACCGGCCTGCAAAGGAATGGGCTTTTTCTGTGGAACAGGCGATACCGTTTCGCAGCAAACGGCGGAATGCATTTGGATGGGGCTATAGTTTATTTCTTGATTGGCGCGATATGGATTTCGCCGGCAAGGATATTCGTATTGTGATCAGTTTTGAACGCGGTGATGGTGCGGTCGTGACTTCTGACAGTAAGGATCTTCGTGTGCCACAGAAGGGCTAACGCTCGATTCTATCAATCGCGACAACGAGGGGACGAGGGTGCTTCGTGTTCAGTGCTTGGGTTGCCTCGGGTGCGCGGACATGAAGGTAGAAGGTTACCCTGTTCGCGATTAACGTTCGGCGCGAACACGGGCCGGTTACCGTTGTTGGTTTTTGCGCTATTGTTGTTTTCGCTGTCGGGGTGCGAACGCCATACCACGTCCCAGGCGACGGCATCCATCCCTTCTGACCCAACGGCTGAACTTCTTCAAACCTATGAAAACCTACGTAAGTGGTACGCGCAAGGGGCTTATCAGTCGATTAGAGCGTACATTGATCCGACGTGTCCCAACGACGTGATTGATCTGCTCGTTGTTGTGGATGAGCTATTGTCGGCCAATGCTGCTGCTCAGGACGCTATTCGTTGTGCTTATCCCGATATGGATGTGAAGCGATTCGATATGTCGGCTTTGGCGGAGAACCTCGAGCTATTCTCGCGCAACATACGAATTGTCCGCACGGATGTGGAGGGTGATGAAGCGACGCTGACAACGGAAATCGCGGGTCGCTTGCCCTTGGTACGACTGCAATTCCAACGGCATGATGGTAAGTGGTTGTACATGCCCGGTCAGTCAAATACGACAGTTATACCGATGATTCGCGAAATTGCTGGTGCGTTGAATCAGATTGTGTTGGTCGTCTCGGCCGATCCTCAGGCTCCCGAGGACCTTGAAAGCGAATACAAGTATCGGGTTGTGCCGAAAATTCAACGCATGCAGAAGGTGCTTCAAGAGACGGCAACGAGTAACTGAAGGCCGTTTAGCTCGTCACGTGTGAGCGTCCTTGTGTTCTTCCAGCCAGGCCATTTGAATCGCCTCCAATTTAGCTTCGTTGGAAGCTTTGGGATCGTCCTCAAAATCCTCCAGTTCCACGACCCAATCATGCAGGGCCGTAAAACGAACAGTCAAGGGATCTTGATTGGGCATTTTCTCGAAGAGCCGAATCGCAATTTCTTCGCTATCGGTCCACTTTAAGCTAGCCATCGATTTTCTTCTCCATTGTCGTCTTGTCGGTATCACTTTGTGGTGAAACAAGATGATCGCGACGGTCGCGTTGGTTAGGGTTGCCTATGGGGTATGCCCTCGCGCGAAAGGTTGCGGTTCCATTCAGGGATTTCGACGACGATGTCTTGGGTTCCGTTCGGCACGCATTGGCAGCCGAGCCGGGAATAGGGTGTTAGGCTATACGCATCGTCTAGCCGGTCGTCTTCTTCGTCGGAGAGTTTATTACACGCATCGAACCCTTGTTTGACAATCACATGGCATGTCGAGCAGGCGCCGACTCCGCCACAAGCATGATCCAGTTCGATATTGTTTTTGAGTGCGATGTCGAGAATGCTGCCGGGGGTAACATGCTCGTTATAGGGCGGGTCCGCTGGGTCGACCTCGATGGTTTTGTTCATCGGCAGGAATGTGATGCTGTATTTTGGCATTGTCAACTTGGCTTCTTGGCTGGGCGGCGCGCACCTTGTCTGGCTATCTATCCTTCGTTCGGTGTGTTGTTTTCACGACTTGCGGCCTTTTGATCACTTGTCTTGCTCAATGTTGCCGTAATTGCTAGTTCTGCCAATCGCACGGTTTTTCGGTCGAACGCGGTCAGTGCTTGATGTAATGCGTCGGCGTTGGTGCCGGTGGCGGCAAGTTGCTGGAGATCCCGCATGGCCGACTCGATCTCCTCCCGTTGGGTCGGACTGAGGCGGTCGCCGGCTCTCGCGAGCATTTGTTCGGTCTTATGGGTGTCGAACGCCACTTGATTGCGGAGGTCGATGAGCCGATGGGCTGTCATGTCTTCGCGAGCATGCTCATAGGCTTCCAACTCCATGCGTTCGGTCTCGGCTGCGGTGAGGCCGTATTTCGGCACGATTTGGATACTGGCTTCCTTACCGCTACGTTCTTCTTGGGCTGAGACATTGAGGATGCCGTTTTCGTCGACCAAGAACGTCACGAGGATCTTGGGCATTCCTGCGGGCATGGGTGGGATGCCACGAAGTTCGAACTCGCCCAGTGATCGGCAATGTTCAGCCAGCTCGCGTTCGCCCTGCAGTATATTGATTTTGACGTTGGTTTGGCCGTCCACGAACGTACTGAAATGCTCGGTTGCCTGACAGGGGATTCGCGTGTTGCGAAGGATGAGTTTACCCATTGCCCCGCCCATGGTCTCGATACCTAGGGATAGTGGAATCACGTCGAGCAGCAGGGCATCGCGTTGTGTGCCGGCGAGAATACCTGCTTGGATGGCCGCTCCGAGCGCGACCACTTCGTCCGGGTTGAGAGCGGTGTACGGTTTACGATGGAAGACCGTTTCGATTCGGCGACGCACGAAAGGAATACGTGTGCTGCCGCCGACAAGGACGACCTGGGCAATGGCTTCGGGCCTGACTTTGGCATCGCGCATCGCCTGCCGGCACGAGTCGACCGTCTTTTCAACCCAGGGCGCGATCAGGGATTCAAACTCGTTGCGCGTGAGCGTTCGGCGGTAGAGGCGATCGGAACCGAGGTCGATTTCGATGTTGGCGGAATCTTCAGTGCTCAAACGCATCTTGATGTTTTCCGCCAACGCACGGATTGCTTGTTGCGTTGCGGGTGACTGGATGTTCAGACTGAATTGCGTTTCGATTTCACGATAGATGAGCTGCATGATCTCACGGTCGAAATCATCGCCCCCCAACGTCGTATTGCCGTGTGTACTTAGCACCTCGAAGATTCCGCCCACAATCTTCAAGACGGAAACGTCGAAGGTGCCTCCGCCGAGGTCATAAACCGCGACCAGTGATTCCGTTGAGGAAGATGTGTCGTGTTGGATTGAATCGGTTGTTGCTTGTTTGGCGTCTTCCGTGGTGTCGCGGTCGAGTTGGTCTTGGATGCCGAGGCCGTAGGAGAGGGCTGCCGCCGTCGGTTCGTTGACGATGCGTACGACGTCAAGGCCAGCGATTCGACCCGCGTCGCGCGTGGCTTGTCGTTGAGCATCGTCAAAGTAGGCGGGTACTGTGATGACCGCCTTGGTCACCTCGCGGTCCAGGTGGACCGACGCTCGTTGCTTGAGTTCACGAAGGATGAGCGAGCTGATTTCGGGCGGCGTCATAAGTCGCCCGTCAATTTCAACCGTAGCGACATCGCGGCCTGGTGCGTCACCGGCTCGCTGGACGACATGGAAAGGAAGGTGAGCCAGTTCACCTGTCGCCACCAACTCGTCATGTCCGCGTCCCATGAGCCGCTTGATCGAAAACACGGTTGACGTCGGATTCTCAACGGCATGGGCCTTGGCTTGCCAACCGATGGTGACTTTCCCGTTGTCCGCGAATGTGAGCACGGACGGTAGACGACTTTCGCCTGATTCGTCCGGGATGACGCGTGGGCCGGCCTCATCGCAAACGGCTACCAGGGAGTTTGTCGTTCCCAGGTCGATCCCAACAATGATGTCCTGTTCATGATTCATGATTGTCATGGCGTTGGATCTTGATTGTCTGTATGGTCATCCTCGTCACGATAAGCGCCCGTTGGCAGCTGGTCCATTAGGTTGTTCCAATACTTGATCGCATTCAGTTGCGAGCGGAGTTGCTTGTGTACAGCGGTGTTCCCGGGCTCAAGCGAGCGGCAAAGCTGCGCAATCTGCTCCAAGATGGCTTGCCGTTTTATGGCGATGGGTTGCTTTAGGTTGTATAGGGCTTCGCGATCGTTAGATGTGATCGCTTCCTCGATGGCTTCACGCAGCATGACGATCTCGCCGAGCAGTTCCGGCGGTACGGATTTGTCGTCGGCGGCACTGGGGCCGCCTGCCAATGAAAGAAGGTACTCGGCTCGTGAGGTGTGATCGCGTAGTGTATCGTATGCGCGATTTAGCTCGGAACTGAGTGTCAGCGAGCGTTTGCGGATTTTTCCTGGCTCGCGACCCGCGATATCAGGGTGGACGCTACGGCTCAGGGAAAGATATTTTTGGTGGAGCATTTGTTCGTCGAGATCAAAACTCGGTTCCATGTCGAAGAGCTCGAAATGATTGAAGGTGTCGGGAGGCAGCGGATTCAGCGCGCCACAGCTCGCGCAAACCATAGGAGAATTCATGGCCCGCTTGCATTCGACACAAGGCAGGGGAGCTGTTTTCTGTTCTTGGTCACCCACGACGGCACCTTTCTTAGGCTGGCTTGATTGAGCAACGTATTAAGTTGACGCGGATCGTTGTGGGAAGCCGAGCGAGAAGCAAAGAATCGTCACACGAGGCACACATGTTCCCTTGCGACGGCTTAACGCAGGTTTGTCCCTCGGCCCAGTCGTGTTCTCAGGCTGAGAAGCTGCTGCCACAACCGCACGAGTTTGTCGCGTTGGGGTTGTTGAATACGAACCCTCGGCCCATGAGTTCATCTTTGAAATCCAGGGTCGTCCCATTGATATACAAGTAACTTTTGGGATCGCAGATCATCTTGATACCCTGGGCTTCGAATTCCTCGTCGTGTTCGCCCTTTGTCTCGGCCAAGTCCAGCGAATAAGTGAAGCCGCTGCACCCGCCACCCTTGACACCGAGACGCAGGTATGTGGACTCGATGGGCAGATTCTGCTGTTCGAGTATTGTTCTGACTTCCTGAGCCGCTCGCTCTGTCAACTGAAGAGACATCGTGTCACGCTCCCACCGAGATCCTTGGATTCTTGTTTTTTCCTTACTGTCGTTGATCGTTCTACGTCGAACCGACCTTGCCGTTTTGGGGTGGATTGCCTGAGTCGAGACAACCGTATCATGATTTCAACTCGCTGCCGAGGCGCTTTTCTCTTTTTGTTTATCCTTCTTGCCCTTGAGATCAGTGATGGCCGCTCGAACCGCATCCTCTGCCAGTACACTGCAATGGATCTTGACGGGGGGGAGTGCGAGTTCCTTGACGATGTCGGTGTTCTTGATTTGCTCCGCTTCCTCGAGTGTCTTGCCTTTCAGCCACTCAGTGGCGAGCGAGCTACTTGCGATTGCGCTGCCGCAGCCAAAAGTCTTGAATTTTGCATCGACGATGTTATCGTTCTCGTCAACCTTGATCTGGAGTCTCATCACATCGCCGCATTCCGGTGCACCGACGATCCCCGTCCCAACACCTTTGTCGGCACGATCAAGCGACCCGACATTTCGGGGGTCATTGAAATGATCCAAGACTTTATCACCATACGTCATCATCCGACTCCCATCCCAAACAAGCAAAACCCATTTTCAAGATAGCCCTTTGTGTCCTTTCGTTCCATTTGTATCGGTTTCACCTTCTCCATTATAAGCGCGCTTACCTGTGTCCGGCGAGAGCGTTTCACCCTAATGGCGCGTCCATTCGACCTTGGTTAAATCGACGCCTTCCTGGGCCATTTCATAAAGCGGGCTCATGTCCCGCAGCTTCTTGACTGTTGATGTGACCTGGTCAATCGTTTGTTCGATCTCGTCTGCTGTGTTGAATCGACCAAGACTGAAGCGTATTGAGCTATGAGCCAGGTCTTCGCTGACGCCGAGGGACTTGAGTACGTAACTCGGTTCCAATGACGCGCTCGTGCAAGCGGATCCGCTGCTGACGGCAATGTTATTGAAGCCCATCATCAGCGATTCGCCCTCCACATAAGCAAAACTGACATTGAGCGTATTGGGTAATCGATGGTCCGGGTCGCCGTTGAAGAAGATCTCGTCAAGTTCGCGGCGAAGTCCCTCCCATAATCGATTCCGCAGTCGCGCCAGGCGTATGCCTTCTTCCTGCATCTCGCTCTGGGCGAGTTCGGCCGCTGTGCCGAGACCCACAATGCCAGGGACATTGAGTGTTCCCGATCGCATGCCACGTTCATGACCTCCGCCGTGGAGTACGGCTTCGCATCGAACGCGCGGATTTTTTCGCCGGACGTAGAGCGCACCGACGCCCTTGGGGCCGTAGATCTTGTGTCCCGAGCAGCTTAGCAAGTCGATCCCCATCGACTCCACGTCGAGGTCCATTTTTCCGAAAGCTTGCGTCGCATCCGTGTGGAAGATAATTCCCTTCTCTTTGCATAGGGCACCGATCTCCGCAATCGGCTGAACCGTACCGATCTCATTGTTGGCGAACATGATCGATACGAGGATCGTATCTTCGCAGAGAGCAGCGCGGAGTTCGTCGAGATCGATCCGGCCTGTTTTCGTGACGGGCAACCGGGTAACTCGAAAACCCTCGTTGTCGAGGTATTTACAGGGGTCGATGACGGCCTTGTGTTCGGTGACCTGGATGACGATATGGCGGCCTTTCGCGCGATACATGTGCGCGGTGCCTTTGATGGCAATGTTATTGCTTTCCGTTGCACCGCTGGTCCATATGATCTCTTTGGGGCTGGCGCCAATCAAGGAGGCGACTTGCTGACGCGCGTTCTCAACGGCTTTTTCCGCCTCCCACCCGAAGCGGTGGTTTCGGCTGGCTGCGTTGCCGAACTTCTCGCGGTAGAAGGGCAACATCTTGTCCAGCACACGCGGGTCCACCGGGGTTGTGGCGTTATTGTCCAGGTAAATCACCGGCCTCATGTCATGTCTCTCCTTAGGCCTCCGTTGGCGGAACCTGTTGCGGGTGAGTGGCTTTGTTATCCGCCACGTCCGCAAGCGTTACACTGTCCAAAAAATCGACGAGTCGCTTGTGAATCTTGTGCATTGAGGGGCGAACGGGACACAGCTTCATCAGCTCGCATTTGCCGCGGGCGTTGGCAGGCTCTCCGTCTGTCTTTTCGCACGTGCAATAGGTGAGATGGACCGGACCCTCGACGGCCCTGATGATGTCCCTCAACGTAATCTGGCTTGCCGGTATCGCCAGCGTGTACCCGCCGCGAGGCCCACGAATGGATCGCGCCAAACCTCTCTGCGTCAAGAGCTTGAGAACGTTCATGAGGAGAGGCAGCGGGATGCCGTAGTGCTTCGCGATCTCCCGGGCACTGCTGCAGCCGTCCGGGTCATGTGCCAGACGCGTCAAAGCGATCATCGCGTAGTCGGTTTTTCGGGTTAAAGCAAGCATTAAAATTCATTATCCTCAAAAAGTGGCCGCGCCACCCCGAAATCGCTATTAATATAGCACTGTATCGGTACGATTTCAAGTCTATTTAGGATAAAAAAGGTACTATATAAGCTTCACCACACAAGAAGGACTTAGGTGCATGGGAGACCCATTCGGGCGGCCTATTATCGGACATTTTCCGGTGACGCCTTTGTCCTAATTTGACGCCCCAGCAACCAATGGGGCGGCCGAATGGGGACACCACAATGGGTTGGCTGGATGGGGAACCCCAAATGGGTGGGACACCTCTGTCAACCTTCGTCAGTGTCGCCTTGGGCCCCAGCCTGTGTGCGGACTCGGTGGCTGATCCCACCTACACAAAATCCCCGGTCGCTGTCATGTTGGAGGAACTCTAGGAGTTCCTTGCCCGCTTTGGTCTTGACGGTATCCGCCAACTGTGCGATGGACTTGGAGAACAGCTGGCCGGACCGGTAGAGTATCCGGTGGGCTTGACGGATTTCCGCGATGTCCTCCTTGCTGTATCCGGCCCGACGCATGCCGACGATGTTGTATTGAACGATCGTCGATTCGCCAAAGGCGGTCATAAAGGGTGGAACGTCCATTTTGACGCGAGCAGTACCCGAGATAAACGCCAGTTTGCCGATTCGGACGAACTGATGAATGAGCCCATAGCCGCTGATGATGGCGTTGTCACCGATTTCCGCGTGCCCGCTGACAGCAGTCATGTTATAGGCTTTGACACCCCGGCCCAGAATGCAATTATGACCCACGTGGGCATAGGCCAGGAGAAAGCACTCATCACCGATGATCGTGCTTGATTCGGGCTGAGTTCCCCGGTGGACGGTGGCGCCTTCACGGATGATTACGCCGTTTCCGATTTTGCAGTAGCTTCGCTCGCCGTGGTAGTGGAAGTCCTGTGGGTAATGCCCTACGACGGTGAACGGGTGAATATCGCATCGCTCGCCGATTTCGGTCCAGCCGTTGATGAAGGCGTGGGCGCGAACGGTTGTGTTGGCGCCGATTTTGACCGGGCCTTCAATGATAACGTAGGGTCCGATCTCGACGGAGGGGTCAATGTCAGCCTTGGGATCGATGACGGCGGTTGGATGGATAGCCATGTTCTTGTGCTTTCGTTGAGGAGGTCTTGCGTTTCACGTACACCTGCTCAGGGCAAATACAGGGTCGATTTTAGTGTCAGTGCGGTACGAAGCAAGGCGTCCGATCAGGCTTGGCCAGGACATTGGGCCATTACCTGAGTACGGAAGATAGATCTATTTCACGTTGACGGTATCGTTTTTGGGTCCGTTGGCGATCGGATGTATTGTGACTCAAGTGGTGATTTCGCTTACGGGTTATTTTCGCGCCCACCGGGACCAAGGAATTTCGAGGGTGATTTTGGGTTTGCGACGCCCATCCCGATGGCAATGAAGCATGACCTCGCGGTGTAGGGGTAAAGGCGCGATCGGGTAAACGTGTCCAAAGTTCTCGAGGGCGATGATGGGGATTCGTCGTTTGGCGTTGACGTGATATTTTAAGATGTTGTAGACCGCTTGGGTTAGATCTTTCGTGTTATCGTGAAACTCGCCCAGGATGATCCCTTCCGCGCGGTCCAGCAGTCCGCTTAGCTTCAGGCCGGCCAGCATCCTGTCGATCGTGCCTGGCGTCTCGTTGAGATCTTCCAGGGCTAACCATTTTCCGCGCGTTTCAATCGCGGAGGCGAACCGGGATTTGATGAGCGGCATAAGGACGGACAAATTGCCACCAGCGATTGTGATCCGTGTTGAAGTTGGAAGCGATCCGGAAAGCAACCGTCCGGTCGGTTTTCGGCACGAACCTTTACCCTCGAGGATGTTGGCCACGTCCCGAAAGAAGGCCTCAAATTCTTGCGGAAATCGAGTCGATGCCCATCCTGAGGCGAATCCTTCGCGATGGTCCTCATCGTCCGGCAAATCGATGGCCCGGGTCAGGCGGCGAATATGCTTGTTCGCGTAGGCCTCGAGGCCATCGAGCAGAAACGCGGGTCCGAGGTCGTAAAGCCCAACTGTTTTGGCGTAGCGGCCGGCAATTGCAATCAGGCTTGTCATCTCGCTGAACCCGAAGAGGTATAGAGGTTTTTTTCTTTGGCGAAGTACGTCGAAGTTGATTCGGTCGAGGACGCGGGTAAACCAGCTGCCGCCGCGCAGCGTAACAAGGGCGGCCACATGGTCGTCTGCCAGGGTTTTCTGGATTTCGCGAGCTCGCTGAACGTCGTCGGAACGTCCACCTTTCTCGTCGTTTTGTTTGGCAAGAACCATTTTTGCGTTGGCGGTAATTGTGTAGCGGTCACCCACCGCCTGCTGGGCGATCGCAACCATGCGACGAAATCCTCCTCGTCCCAGTCGCCGTATCATGTCGTCGGTGCTTGATCCGACGGCGGTGAGATGGATTCGGGGTCGCGGCGGTTGCTTCGCCAACGGTACGTGCTCCTCGTCTAGGGCTGGTTTGCCCTTTGTGTAGCGGTTCGATGATAGCTTTTGCTGATCATCTCGTGACTTGTGTCGTCACGTTTTATCGGAAAAGCTCTAATTTCTGGCCGCCTTGAAAAAGGCTTCCGCGCGGGCGCGATCCACGGGCGCGGTGGTTTGGCCGTTCTCTTTGATCGCTGTCCCAACGATGATGCCGTCAGCGATAGCCAGAAGGTCGTGGACCTTGTTTATCGTGGCGCCACTTGCCACGAAGATGGGCCGATCGGGCACCGCTTCCCTCACGCGCAGGACGTCCTCGATACAGGTGGGTTTGCCGGTGCCGGTGCCAGTGACAATGATGCCGTCGGCTCGGCCGCGGTAGGCGACCTCTTCCGCTGCCATGCTGATAGGTTGGGCGCGCAGGGGGCTGGCGTGCTTGACATGAACGTCGGCGAAGATGGCAGTGTTGTTGTTCAAACGGTTGCGATAGCGAAGCGTTTCGTCAGCTCGGCCTTCAATGATGCCTTGGTCGGTCGCGTAGACGCCGCAGTGCACGTTCACGCGAACAAAGGCTGCGTCGCACGTTGTGGCGATCGCCAAAGCTGCCGTAGCGTCGTTGCGCAAGACGTTGATACCGATGGGTAGCGAGACAGCTTGCCGGACGGCTCGGCCCACGACGGTCATACAGGCGACGGTGTGCGCATCCACCGTTGTTGCACGGAAGGGAGCATCGCCGAAGTTTTCCATGAGAAGGGCGTCGAAGCCGGATTCAGACAGGTGGAGCGCATCGGTGCAGGCTTGCGCGATGATGCGATCCAACGACCACTTGGATGCTGGGCTGCCCGGCAACGGTGCTAAATGAACCATGCCGATCAGCGCACGGCTACGCAGTGGACGGATGGGTTCTGTCATCGCATCTTACCGCTACGGGCGGGGAGCTTTTAGCTACGGTTTCGGAAGACGGCTACGACATCTTCGATCGGCACAACAAACAGCTGGTTGCCCGGTTCAAAATCGACGGGTATCGAGTTCTTCGGATTGAACAGCACGCGATCATACCGACGAATCGGGAAGTCATCATCGTTCGTCAATTGCACAGACACGGTGACGATACGTCCCGTGATCGTCGGGATCTCGATATTGTCCGGAAGTGCGATGCCGCCTTTCGTTTCTTTCTTGTCTTCGTCCTTGCGGATCAATACACGTTTACCGAGCGGTTCCACGGTTTCTAGTTTGTGACGACTTGGCCGGGTTTCCCCTTTCATGGCCACTCCTTGAAAGTGAGCAAGTGATCGTGATTCTCACCAATTCTTTATTATAGATGAGTTTGTTGGCGTGCGCCAAATGCGGTGATCCATGTTCCGTTTAGTCCTGGAAGGGTTCCCTGTGAGTTTTTTATGGCAGCGGCAAGCTTTCGCCGACAAGTGGTTTGAAAAGTAGGGCAATCACATGGAAGCCAGGGCAGAGATAGCGTTGCGGTGCACGGTCAAACAGCAAGAGGACGGTGAGGGACATGATGGTGTACGTGATGACAAAGCCGAGAATCGACCCGCCGATTTTGCGCGTTGTTTGCCATCTACGCCGCGTTCGGGGTGGCGGCGCATCGGGGCCGCGTATCGTGTCCACCCAATGGTCGATACGAACCGCGATGGCTTGGGCAAGGCCAAACCATAGCCCGCCGAAGAAGGGAAAGGGAAGATGCCAAATGCCCGAGTAGACAAAAACAGCCGTCAGATTAGGCGTCGCATGGCGACGATTGCCGCCCAGCGGAATGTAAATGTAGTCGCGTAACCAATTCCCAAGGCTAATGTGCCATCGACGCCAGTAAATGGATAGCCGGGGGCTCAAGAGCGGCCACCGGAAGTTCTCGTCGACTCGGATGCCCAGTGCGGTGCTGCAGGCGATCGCGACATCGCTGTAGCCGCTGAAGAACAGGTAGATACGCAGAAAAAAGAGCCAAGTGGCGATCCACAAGATGCTGGTGGGTTGGCTCGCAGCGTTTTCAAAGAACTCAGGAAGGAACGGTTGAGTCACCGGGCCACCGCCCGCGAACCGAGGGCTGAAAAAGTAGGCGTCAATAAGAAGGGGCATGCAAAGCATCTTGGCAATGCCCCCAGTCATTCGGATGATCGAGCGGCATGCCGTGCGCCATCGGATTCGTGTCAGGCACGTGTCCACTTCGGCTTGGAAGTGGTCGTAGCGATCGAAGGGGCCCAATCGGAAAGTGGGAGCGTAGGTCATGTAGGTCAGGTAGTTTAGGAAGGTGGATCTTGGTAGGTGGCCAGTAACGCGATCGGTGAGAACATGGATGGCTCGGATGACGAAAAAAGCGCCTCCGCAAAAGAGCGTAAGATCCCCCGGCCACATGTCAGGTATGGCTGGCAGCTTGGCAAAGCAAAGCGGCCAATAGGCGGCATGAATCGTGATCCAGCCTACCGTCAAGCAAACGCGCGTTTGCCCACTGTGTTGCGCGATTCTCGCGAGCTGTTCCGTTAGAAGCCACGCAGCCACGCAGGCACTGAACGCGCCCAAGGCGAACCACAGGCCGAGGAACAGATACATCATGACCAACGCGCTGGAAGCCAGCAATAACCGTATATTGCGTTGACCTATGAGTGGAAGAATCAGCGCGAGTAGAAAGTATAGATTAGGACCGATGGGTAGCCGTTGGATGGTGGACCAACCGTCGGGCATCTCGAAGAAACTTGTTAGGCCGTTCAAAGCGGTTCTTGCTCAAGGAGTACGGGGCGCCGCCGCTCTCTGGGGTTGTGTGGAAAGGGCGGCCTTGGCCCTTTTGGCGAATTCGATGAAACGATCCTTGGGGGTAAAACCCGTTCGTACTTTGAACTTGCCGTCCGGGGCTACGATGACACAAGCCGGCGTATCGCTGATGCCGTATTTGGCCATATACTTCTCGTATTCCGGGCCGAAGTCCTTTTCCACGACGAGGTTGATCGTATCCTGAAACAAAGCGACCACTTCCGGGTCGGTGAGAACTTCGTTTCCGAGCATCCGATTGGAGGAACTGTCGAGCCACCACTTATAGAAAATGAACAGAAACTTGCCTTCTTCGCGAGCCTGCTGTTCTGCAGCCTTGTAGGCAGCCAACTCCGATCGCCAGTTGTACGATTGGCATCCCGTCGCAGCACCGAATAGGAAAGATAAAACGAGCCATCTCCATCGACGGTTTTGAAAGAAGACACTTAGACTAAAATTGTGATTTTGTGACATCAGACATTGTCCAAAAACCGAGTTTATCGTTGAGCAGATTACGCCGCGATTGTTGTGCTCACGGAGGAGGCCGAGGGGCGATTGGTTAGGAACACTGTTTGGAACAGGTCTACATGATCGAGTTTGTAGCGGAAGTCCACTTCCAAGCCCGTTTCTCTTAGCAACTCAAACAGACACAAATCGCTTTTCCATCCAAGATGCTGAGAAATGGGGCAAAACCATTTTTCGAGCATGGCAATAAAACGGTTGCTCGATCTGAAATGGTTGATGATGATCATCTGGCCGCCGGGCTTACAGACCCGGCGCACTTCTTCGACCAACTTGACGGGATCGCTGACCACCGTGACCACGTGGCTAATGAGAACGTGGTCGAATGCATCATCCGGAAAGGGGAGCTCCAAGGCATTGCCCAGCGCCAGATTGACCCAGCTCATCCCATTTTCTTTGGCCCGGGCATTCGCCCGGCGAAGCATGCCCTCACTCAGGTCGATGCCCGTAATCCGGGCGTGCTTGGGATAGCAGGGTAGTGCCAAGCCGGTCCCCACGCCGACGTCGAGGACGCTCTCTCCCGGCCGAATATACATCCTCGAGATCGCTCGCGCGGTTCGTCGGCGCACGATGGTGGGCCAGAACACATCGTAAAAATGAGCCCAGACGTTATAGATGTTCCGTGTCGTACGCTCTTCCATTACCGCACCTCTCAACGTCACTACTTTAACGGTGAAGGCGTCAGGTGGCAAGATCGGTCGAACGATGTCCGAGCTTGGGTCGTGGAGGAGCCAACTCGTGAAGGATTGCGTGCCCGTCTAGCTCGTCAAGCGGTGCTCGGGCTTCGTTCTGTCGGCACGTCGGCACTGTTGGGCTTATGACGCACAATAGTGCCGAGATAAGTACGGGGGTACGCGACCTCATGACGTGGTTGCGTTTTCAGGCTAGTCAACGTCAACGTAGCCGACGACGATGGCCGTCCACCCAAGTCGGGAACCCAAGCTTGTGGGGTTGAACTCAGCGGTGGCAGGTGTGAAACCATGCGATTGCAGCATTTCGAGGGCGGGCTCAGGCGCGACGACCTTCCGACAGCCGTGTTTTTTGAGTTGCCGAGCTAACCTATCGCCAACGGCTGTGGCCAGTTCGTGTCCCCCTGATACCGATTTACTGGAGCATCGCAGAGGTAGGACGGCGACGATGCCTGCTGGGGTGTAAGCGTGGATGAGCTGTGCCGTTGCTTCGTCCGCCAAGCTTGCAGGGTCGTTGGTTTCGACTTCAGCTTTGGCCCGGATCTTGCCGGTTGTGAGCTCGATGAGACGAAATCGTCCCACCAGCGAGGTGCTTGCTGGCCGGATCGGCTTGCCCCATGCGATACGTTTTTCCGTAACGTCTCTGACGAGCACGGGTATTTGATCCGCAGCAGAAGCAAACTCACCTACCACAGCTTGGTTTCGATCAATGATGTAGATTCCCGCCGACGGGCGGTTCGGTACGCCGGTCAACCATCGTGCGATCGTTGGGCTGGAGGCCCCCGCCGCGACGGCGCAAATGAAATTTGCTCGGGTTCTCCGTAGCATGGGCAACACGCGACGGGACCAGTGTTGCGGCGGGCCGAAATAGAGTCCGATAATGCGGAAATGGGATGCTCGTAATCTGTCTCGGTGGTCAGTCAGTGTTCGGGTGGTGGCTTCGGTGTCGGCATCGATATCCCCCATGACCCAGATCGCGGTTCGGTCCGCGTTGAGCGTCGTGATGAGTCTTCTCAGTTGAGCTCGATCGACGAGCGGAGGGTCCTCCGGATAGACGTAGGGCGGCACTTGGGGTCTTTGCGAGCTATTCCGGCGAGCGGGTGAGCCGGATTCACTGCATCCCACCAGGCTCGCTAGCCCTACAGCGATCGTAAGAAGCCATTGGCCAGACCGAAACCAGCGAAGACTGAATCTTGTCATGCAAGAAATCATCGGCGAGGGTGCTGGATTTACTCCTGTCGTTGAGGGGACTTTTTTACACAAAGCCCGTTTCAGGTGAGGATGTCGGCACCTTCGCGGCGGTGGCGACGTCTGCATGGGGTCTATTTCGGAGTCTTGTACTTTACGGTGCAGCCGTAAGGCTTGGTTTTGGGTTTGGAGACGGGTTTACCGGCCAGGATTTCATCGAGCGCTGCGACCACGTAGTTTTTCTCGCCTTGGTCGTCGATCGCGCCGTCGTAGACGAGGTTGCCGGCCTTATCGATGATGAACATATGCGGCGTGGTTTTGGCCTGGTAGGCCTTGCCGACCTTACCCTCAGGGTCGTTCAAAATGGGGTAGGTAATGCTCATTTGAGCGGCATGGATACGGTTTGCTTCTTTGTCGGCAAAATGACTCGAGTCAATGCCGAGCCACACCACACCTTGGCCGGCATACTTTTTGTAAATCGCTTGCATTTTTCCTTCGCGGTGGGCGCCCATACTGATCGGGCAACGTTGGTTGACCCACTCAAGCACCACAACCTTACCCTTGAACTCATTCAAGAAGAACGGCTTGTTGTAGCAATCGGGGAGTGCGAACTGAGGGGCTGGACTCCCGAGCTCGGCTTTGGCGAGGGCGGCCTTCGTTGTGGTGGATGGATTGGCGGTCGTGGAGACCGCGTAACAGAGGGCGACGACGAGCATGGCAACGGCGTCCAAGCGTAATCGATTCTTCATGACAAGTTCTCCTGCGTAGGTAAGTGGTTTCATCTGTCGTGTTATCCTCTTCCCTGATCGCTTTAGTTCGCGTCAGATTTCCTCCGGCGCGCAGACTTCTACCTGTCCTTGGACACAGATTTGGACTTCTTCCCGGGCTTACCTTTGACATACGGTTTGGGAGCCTTATATCTCCTCGGCGGAGCATGACCCTTACCGAGCTGAGCGGCTGACCTCGCCACAATCGGAGATCTGGTCATTCTCACTTTGCTTGGCTGGAACGCCTTGGAATGCTGTTTAGCGGGCGTTTTCGCTGCCGTGGTTTCCCGCCTGTACCGTTCCTGGCGGAATTTGTGGATTTCTTGCCCACGCTGCACAATCTGTTGTCTCTCGTTCTTGGCTACCGGCTGGAATCGGATCCGACTGTCTTTCCGGATAGCCAGTTGGGCGAATGGCGTGGCAATGACCAAGCTCTTTTCGTTTGACCTTGCTGTGTTTGTGCTGTGCCGCCTCTGGATCGCAAGAGTGCGCGGCGGTCGGGCGCCCTCGTGATCCCGGCGGCGTTGGAAGTTCGCTTTTACGCGACGCTCCCACTCGCCGTCCTGCCGATGCTCCCATCGCTGGTGAGCGTAAATCGGATCGTAGCCGTAACGGCTGGACTGAAACGAAAACGACGCTTGGAACCCACTTCTGCGGTAGCTGGGGGCGTAGTAGTCGCCGAAGTAGTAGTGCTGGTAGCGAGGTCGCAAGAAGAGGTGGTTAGAGAATACGCCCAGGTCGATCACCGTCCTTGGCGAGTAGGAAAAACCGCGACGCGTGTACACGTTTGCCTCGAAATGAACCGGCGCAAACAGCACGCCGCGACGCCCGACGGAGTAATCCCAGTAGCCGCTGACGAAGACGTAGCCGCGAGGGGCCCAGACATAATGGGCAGGGACCCACACCCAATCCGGCTGGACCACTGCCCAGTAACCGGGGCGCCAGGCGTAGCGGCCTTGATACCACAGCCAAGAGCCCGGTATCCAAATCTGGTCCGGCGAAGGCGGGGCAATGTTGGGTCCGGCTTCGACCGTTTCAGGTGGCTGGGGCAGGTATTCAATCTCGCTCACCTTGGCATTGAGCCAGTACCCGGAAGTCCACTGAAAGCCTTGCCCGGACGCGCTCCAATAGCCGGGCATCCATTGCCGACCAGGCGGCAGGGCGCGCCAGATCCCGCTGACCCAGAGATAATCGTTCCGATCGTCATCCCAGCCCCAGTAGCCGGGGATCCACGCGACGTTGTCCCCTTCCGGTCTCTGGTCAGGTGGTACTTCCTCGATGGCCTCAGGCGGCGCTTTCGTCGCCACGATGCCCGGCTCGGGGTTGTAAGTTACGGTTTCAGCAAAGGCCTCGTGCACCGGCCCGCGCGTGAGTACCTCCACTCCTTGCTCGACATCAGCCGGGTTTTGTTGCGCGACAGCAGCCCTGGTCAAGGCCAATCCCGTGCCAACGGCCACCAGTACTGTGGCCATGTTCAATTTGGAAAAATGACGCACCTTCATAATCTGTCTCCTGTTCTATTGTTCTAATGAGATCCCAGGAGAGGCATAAAGGCCCCGCGCACTTCGGAGGATCGAGATCCGGGTGCGATCGACGAGGTTCATGAGTAACGTTTTTTCGAAGTCCACCTTTCGTTTTTTATCATGGACCTCCGATAGAATGCTAGTGAGCCGCGCTGTCGCGCGTGCCGTCAAGGATCGTGCGCGACGGCTAAGTGGCTTTTTCGGCAACACCGCCGGCTCACCTATTCACATATAGGCATTTGCGCGGGACTCGACAAGGGTGTTGTCGATGGAACTGGGGGCGTGGTCGGCCTATGATTGAGTAGGTGGTGGGTAGCCGGAGGCGGAGAGGCATTTTTGTTTCCATGGGCGAGGAGGTCGCTCCAATGTGTGCCAAAGATCTGCAAGTGATTATTGAGGACTGGCCCTACGAATCCGGGCAGATCAATGTTCGCAAGATTCGAGGAGGCGACAACCGCATCAAGATCCAGATGCGGGTCAATCTGGGGGTGCTGCAGATGGAGGTCAAGGGACGTCCAGACGGCAGCAGGCCCCACGATCGCGAATCGTTGCTGGACTACTATCGCGAACGTGTGGAGGATCACCGCACGCGCAATGGGACGGATCTGGGATTTTCGCTCGATCCTGATGAATGCCGGGAAATCCGAGAAGAGGCCTTTCAATATTATCAGCGTTATCTGGCTAACTTTGTATTGGAGGACTACGGCGCGGTGGTAAGAGACAGCAAGAGGAATCTGGAGGCTTTGGAATTCTGTGGTCGGTATGCCGCTGATGAAGAAGATCGCTACGCGATGGAAATCTACCGGCCTTACATCGTGATGATGAACGTTCGCAGCGCTGCGATGTTGGCGGTGGGGAAGGGGCACAATCGCACGGCCCTGAGTTTGGTTGAAAGTGGCTTACGGCAACTCAAGGAGTTCTATCAGAAGTTTGGGCCTCCCGGTGCGTATCGCGAAAGCAGTGAGGCGTATGTACTGAGGGCCCTTCGTAAGGAGATTCGCCGGCATCTTCCAGTCAGTCCGGTGCGAAAAACGAGGAAACTGTTGGAACGGGCGGTCAAGGAGGAGCGCTACGAAGATGCCGCCCGCCTTCGCGATCGCTTGGATTCGCTTCGTAAACAGTTACGTGGGGAGATGTGACGGTTATTTTATCGTAGTCGGGTGAACGGCCCCGTATCCCGCTTGCTGACGGTCGTTTTCAAACCATCAAGACAATCAGCGAGTCGGCGCGCCAAGGGGGTGAGCACAGGGCGTTCGCTTTCCCAATGCCCTAAGGCGAGGGCGGTCTTGTTCGCTCTCGCGATGGTCAGCGCGTCATGATGGCGAATCTCGCCCGTGACAATCACGTCGCAATCGGATGCCCGTTTCATGTCGAATGGCAGCCGGCCGGCAGCACCGACACAGACAGCCGCCCGACGGATTGGGGTGGCAGTCGATCCAACGATCGTAACCAGCTTGGAATTTGTGGCACGCTCGAGTTGGCGAGCGAGACGGCCCAGCGTGGTGTTGGCAGGCAATAGGCCGACTCGGCCGATACCCGCGACCGGTGCGGGCGACAAGGGATAGATGTCGAACGCCGGTTCTTCGTAGGGATGGCTTTGGCCCAGTGCCGCAATGACTTCCGGCAAGCGGGAATGGGGCGCCACCATTTCGATGCGTGTTTCCGCCACCTGTTCGAGCCGCCCTTTTTGGCCGAGTTTTGGGTTTGTACTTTCGGTACCGAAGAAGGTACCCTCACCGGCGAGCTGGTAGCTGCATTGTTCATAGTCGCCGATTTGCCCCGCGCCGGCGTTGAACAGTGCTGCTGCGACTTGTTCGAGCTGGGGTTGGGGTACGAAGGTGACGATCTTCAATTGCGTCGGACCGGCGGGGACATACTCGAATGGGCCTATGTCGGACAGATTACACAGACCTGCCAGGACATCGTTGGTACCGCCTTCTGCGGCATCGAGTGCGGTGTGTGGCGAGTAGATCGCTTTGCCTTTGGCAATCGCTTGATGCACGATGGCGTCGGTTTCCGTGGCGTGGTTCCGATGGGCTACGAGCTTTTGGATGGGGCGAAAGATCGGCGGATGGTAGGCAAGGATCAAATCGCATCGCGTCGTGATGGCTTCGTCGAGGACGGGCCAGGTTAGATCGATGCAGAGGAGTACATGTCGGCAACGTGCGCTGCAGTCGCCTGCCAGCAAACCGACGTTGTCCCAGGATTGTGCCCGTGACGGTGGAGCGATCGTGTCCAAAGCGGCTGCCACTTGAGCGACGGTATGGGAACGGCGATTGGGTTTGGCTACCATCTGTCTCCCATTTCAAGCTGCGTTACACAAGTCCTGATGAGGACACGTTCGGTGTTTGGCTCATCAGGGTGCTTTCATTTCGGAGGGGAAGTCCGAAACGGTTCCGTTGAAATCGAATAGTTTGGAAGATCGGGGATGTTGGTCGCACTTCCGGATAAGCCTTGATTGATGCGGATCTTCTCGAACGTCGCTAAGATTTCGTTGCCCTCCGCCTTTTCCACCGTGCGGACACGAACGGGTAAGTTGAGTCTTCGATCGATGTAGAAGTGAACGGTGCCGTACTTGCGGTCCATCTCGGTGCCGGGTAAGGGCGTGCACTCGAGATGATCCGTGTTCGGTGGGTCGCCTTTGGCCGGTAGGATTAGTTGGACCGCGCAGTGGCGGCGGATTTCGTCTTTTTTCTGTCCGAACGGCAAAGGAAAGGGACCTTGGCCTAGCCGGAACACCTCGATATCCTCACCCGGCTGAACAATCTGGCGTCTTATGATGGACTTGGTACGCTCACGGGCCTCCGTGTACCATTGCCCGTCAAACTCGTGCCATTCCTTCGTTTTTCGCACGATGCCTTCCTGTTCGAATTTGTCGAAACGAATGAGAAAACGCGGGTTCGGCTTGTCTTGCTTGAACAGGAGGATGCCCGTGAATTTCTGCCGATCTTCCAGAATGGGATCGATCTTGATGTATTCGATGTCGGCTTGGATGTCTTTGATCTGGTTCCCTTTGCGTTCGAGACGGTCGAGGATTCTCTCGACGGCGCGATCGAGTGGCGTCACTAGTTGTGCTGGTGCCGTGGAGACGCTTGGGGTTGCCGGGTAGGTCGGTTGTGTCGTCGGTTCCTGAGCGCTCGAGACGCATGTGAAGCCCAGGGCGGCCCACGCGAGTATGCAGGCATGGCCAGCGGCAAATCGGCTCGACACCATTTTGTCATCCTCCTTGGTTGCAGGGCACTTTCTTACGATGCAGGTGACGAACCGGCCATTCTAAGGATGTGTCAAAACGGGAACAAGCGGGTTGACAGGGATGCCGTAGGTTTCCTTCGGGTGGGGCGGGCTGACCAACGGCCTTTATGTGGCGTTTCATTCGGTGGGCATGTCCGATTGGGTTGAACTGGTATACAATCCGGGCGTGGTGTGCTTCAAACCGAGCTGAACGATGATGAATGAAGCGAAGCGGATAGAACGGCTGATCGATAGAATCGGCGATTTTGAGCCGGGGACTGTGTCACTCGTTGGAGCAGGACCGGGAGACGGGACGCTCGTTTCGGTTCGAGGTGCAGTGCGGCTTTTTCAGGCGGATGTTGTCGTGTACGACGAATTGATCCGTAGGGAGTTGCTTGACCTGGTTCAGCCGGAGGCCCAGCGAATTCCTGTACGTGCTCGGCAGGGTGAGCTAGCAGACGCGAAGAAGCAGGTGGCCGAGGTCATGATCAAGCACGCCTCCTCGGGCAAACACGTCGTCCGCCTTTGCATGGGGGATCCGTTTGCCCTGGGGTGGGCAAGTGAAGAGAGCACCTATTTGGCTGAGGCGGGTATCCGGTTTGAGGTCGTACCTGGCATCGCGGATGCGGTTGGACTGTCAGCCACTGCGGGTATCCCCTTGACGCATCGTGGGTTGAGTCGATCCGTCGCGTTCGTGACCTCGCATGAAAATGAGCAACAGAGAGGGGAGGCGGAATTCGAGGCCCTGGCCGGGATGGAGACCGTCGTTCTGACGCTTGAGGCAGGGGACTTACGGTTCCACTGTGAGGGGCTGATCGATGCGGGGAAAGCGGCAAGCACTCCCGCCGCGGCTATTTTTGGCGGGACATGCGTCTCGCAACAAACCATCATCGGGACGATTGGGGATATCGCCGACCGCGTGGCTGCCGAAGCAATCCAGTTAGAGTGTACGATCGTGATCGGGCAAGTCGTTCGCCTTCGTGAGCAGTTAGAATGGTTTGAACGTCGGCCTTTGTATGGACAGACCATTGCGGTAACACGCACACCGGAGCAAGCAGCAGGATTGAGTGGTGCCTTACTGGCACAGGGAGCAGAGGTCATTGAAGCACCCGCGATCGAGTTGGCCGACATGGAGGATCTTAGCCAGGTCGATGGGGTTTTACGCCGTATTGCGACCTACGACTGGCTGGTCTTGACCAGTGCGAATGGTGTGGATTCGGTTTTCAGGCGGTTGCAGGCGCTTGGTGCGGATAGTCGTGCTCTGGGAGGTGTACGCATTGCTGCGGTGGGTACAGCCACAGCGAGTCGTCTGGCTTCCTACGGGGTTCGAGCAGACCTTGTGCCGCCGGAAGCGGTCGGTGAGTCGTTGGCACAGAGTCTGATCGACCGAAGCGTCCGAGGCCGGCGCATTCTCTTGCTCCGGGCACAGGTGTCGCGGGAGCATGTGCCCGTTGCACTTCGAGCGGCAGGAGCCGTTTGCGATGACATCGCGGTTTACCGAACGGTGTGTCCCCGATCGTTGCCAGCCGCGTTTCTGAAGCGGTTTGATCAGGGCGACATGGATTGGATTACGCTGACGAGTCCTTCGTCGTTTGTTAATTTGTGTACGCTGCTTGGCGCGGATCGTGCTGAAGCGTTAGGTCGCGTCAAACTGGCAAGCATGGGTCCTGTGACGACGGCTGCGATTCAGGACCGCGGCTATGCCGAGACGTGTGAAGCTAATCCGCACAATGTACACGGATTGGTTTCGGCGATCGTCGCGGCGGTGAACCAAAGATCGGGACGTCACGATAGAGTCCTCTAAAAATGGGTTATACTTACATGGCGGTAGAGTACCATGTGATCAGTATTGGGACGCTAAGTCGCAATCGCTTTTGGAACGAGACGTCGGCGAAGCGTCCGGCCCACTCGACGACGGTGCTGATACGCGAGAAGACGACGACGATTCTGGTGGATCCAGGATTGCCAGGGGAGTTGCTGGCTCAACGTTTGGATGAACGCGCGGGTTTGAAGCCGGAGCAGATTGACGTCGTGTTCCTGACGACATTTCGTCCCGTCCATCGTCGTGGGTTGCGGTTGTTTTCGGCTTCGAGCTGGTTGATGTATGAGCCAGAGGTTGAATCGATGCGTGGCTGTCTGGCGCAGGCGGAGCAGAATGTGGATGGCGGTTCTGATGATGAAACGGCTCGGCTGGTGCGCGAGGAGCAGTGGCTGTTGGATCGGATAAAGCCGGCCGATGAAAAGCTAACGCCGGCCGTACATTTGTTTCCCCTGGTGGGTGTATCGCCTGGGGCAGCGGGTTTGCTCCTGGCGACGCCCTCTCGGACCGTGATTGTAGCCGGCGATGCTGTGGTGACGCAGGATTACTTCGCTTCCGGTCGCGTTTACGAGCAGGTATTCGATGTGGAAGCGGCCCAGTCGTCTTTTAGTGAAATCGTGGAAATCGCGGACGAGGTGATTCCCGGGCACGACAATGGGTTCCGGGTGATTGGGCGTTGAGAGGATTTTATGTGGTGGTCAGTTGGGACAACGTAACGCGTTGTCAAGTTTTACGGGGCGCGAGTGGTGTGGCTGAGATTCGCGTGAGAGGCGCTCTAGGGCGCGATTGCTTGACACCCCTTGGGCCCGTCGGTAGGCTCGAATTTACTGATCCGGAGCATCAGAAAATGGAAGTAAGAATGGATCTGGCTCGAATCGTTATCAATGAGACGAGCGACCAACAGATCATTGTTTTGCGGGAGCGAGCGGGCGACCGCCAATTCCCGATCGTCATCGGGCTCGGTGAGGCGTATGCTGTTGATCGTCGGGTCAAGAACATCCCCACTCCCCGGCCATTGACGCACGAACTCTTGAGCAACGTGATACGGGAACTCCACGGCGAGTTAGAGAAGATTATCGTTCACGATCTTCGGGATCACACATTCTACGCGAAATTGGTGATCCGGCAGAGCGGTGAATTGATTGAAGTCGATTCCCGACCGTCTGATGCGATTGCGCTGGGGGTGGCGAACGATACCGAGATTTATGTTGAAGAACATGTGCTTCAGCAAGTGTGCGAAACCCCGGATGCCTAGTATGGGGCACGGGTTTTTTATTGGTGGGATTTAATGATGACGGCTGGACAGCGTATTTGTTTTGTCTGTATTTGTTTTGTCTGCAGCGGATAGATTGTTCGAAAGCGGCGAGGCTAGGGTGAGCGTTACCGGAACTGAAAACGGTTTGGCGATCAGCGTGGAGCAATTCCTACAGGCGTGCGAGCTGCGGTGGCCGGAGGATCAGGGACGGCCTCTCGTTGTAACGCGAGCGCCAGGTCGGATTGACTGCATGGGGGGGATGGCGGATTTTAGCGGCGCCCTGGCGTTACAGATGACGATTGACCGGGCGGTGTGTGTTGCCGCAGGTCGGCGCGATGATCAACGCATTAGTGTGGAGTCGATCAGCTGGGATCGTGGCGGCGAAGCCAGTCGGTTTGAGTGGCCTTTGGGGCTTTTTTATCGATCCGATGGACAGTTGATTACGCCTGAGGATTTAGCGGCTCACTTTGAGAAGTGCCCATGGGTACGTCATATTTCCGGTGTTTGTTTAGCCCTGTTGGAGTCGGGCGACGTTCCTCATTTTGGAGGTGGCGTGACGCTTATTCTTCAGTCGGATATTCCGCCTGAAACGGGCTTGGCGTCTTCCGGTGCCATTCAAGTCGCCGTCGCCAAGGCGTTGGCCGCCTTGTTTGACGTGGAATTGACTGCGCGACAGGTGGTTCGGGCTTGTCGCAAGGCCGACGAGGATGTTGTCGGGGTCGAGCCGGGCTTGGTCGATCACCAGGCGTGTCTTTTGGGTGAAGCCGACACGTTGCTGCAAATTCGTTGCCAGCCGGAAGACGTGCTCGGTACGGTGTCGTTGCCGAAGGATCTCATGATGGCCGGCGTGGATGTGGGGATGCGCTCGCCGATTTACGCTCAACGCTATGCCGACAACCGAGTTGCATCTCTGATGGGCCGTTTCCTGATCGAACGTATGCTGAGGCAGTCCGGAGCCGTGGGCGACCCCACGGGCGGTTATCTGGCCAATATTTCGCCCAGTGAGTATGTCCGACGATTCCGTAATGATTTGCCGGTGAAATTGTGGGGCAGGGATTTTCTGTCGCAGTACGGTCAGCCGGAAGGTTTGGAGGTCGTGATCGATCCGGGGCGAATTTACAAGGTTCGTTCGCGGACGGAACACCACATCTATGAAAACGATCGGACGCATCGGTTCGTTGAGCGACTGGCACGGGCACGTCGAACCGGTGAACGCGACGCCCTGACCGAAGCGGGCGAATTGATGTACGCTTCCCACTGGAGTTATGGGCAGCGGTGCGGCATGGGGAGTATTGAGACCGATGTTTTGGTCAATTTGATACGTGCGCGAGGGCCATCCCAGGGACTTTACGGCGCGAAAGTGACGGCAGGGGGATGCGGCGGTACCGTCGTTATCTTGATGGCCACGAATGACCAAGCTCGACAGGCTTTGAATGATGCCTGTGGCGATTATGAGAAAAAGACGTCAAAACACCCAACTGTTTTGATCGGGAGTTCGCCGGGTGCGATGGCGTTCGGGCATCGCTCGCTCGAGTGATTGTTTCTTGCTATCGGTTTGAAGTCGGTGGTAGCGATGTTGTCAGCAGAGGCCCCCTTCGCTTGTATGTTTTAGTTCGGGGCAGGACTGTGGCTGTTGTGACATCGAAAAAATGTTGGTGCCTCGTCCCTGTCTCTTGGGGTTGTTGTGTGACATGCTGGCGTAATTGAGGCTTTTCGTTTGTGGCGTTGATGAACGCTGGGAGGCTGACATGACGCACGTTATTGGCGAAACCTGTATCGGCACAAAAGACACAGCTTGTATTGCCGTCTGTCCCGTCGATTGTATCCATCCGACGAAGGAAGAAGCGGATTTCGAACAAGTGGAAATGCTCTACATCGATCCGGATGTCTGCATTGACTGCGGTCTTTGTGTCGACGAATGCCCGGTCAAGGCGATTTTTCCGGAGGATGAGTTGCCCGCGGATTGGCAGCGATTTATTCAGATCAACGCCGACTATTATCAAAAATAATGGGTTGGCATCGTGCGGAGGTGATGTTTGCGACGTCAGGCCGGCGTTTCGTTGGGCGTCACCTCGATGCGGAGCCAGTTGATCTTGCGTTCCTCGGCATCAATGACACGAAAGTGTACATTCTGGTAAGAAAGTTCCTCGCCGGTGGTGGGGATCTTTCCCATGGTGCTAAAAACAAATCCGCCGACCGTATCGTACTCTTCGTCGTCGGGCAGCTGGATCCTCAACTCTTCATTGATTTCGTCGATGTGAACGCGAGCATCGACCTCGAGCGTGTTGGGGGCGATGCGCCGGATGGGGTCGGGTTCAGGCACTTCGTATTCGTCGGCGATTTCTCCAACGATCTCTTCCAGAATGTCTTCGAGGGTGACGAGGCCGGCGGTGCCTCCGTATTCGTCGAGAACGATGGCTAGATGCACTTTTTGTTCGCGCAGCTCGGTAAGAAGATCGGGGATCCGCTTGGTTTCGGGGACGAAGGGCACTTTTCGCATCATCTTGAGAGGGTCGAAGTGTTCGCTCTCGGTGAGCTTGAGTAAATCCTTGGCATAAAGGACACCTAGAATGTCATCAATATTTTCGCCATAAATGGGGATACGTGAATGCCCTTCGCTGGCGATCATTTCCTTGGCTTCATCGAGTGTGGCCGTAGCGGGTAGGGCCACGATCTCCGTCCGTGGCGTCATGGTCTCGCGCACGTCGGTTTCGCGGAATTCCATAACGGATTCGATCATGTCGGCGTCTTCTTCGTGAACGGCACCAACGAGTTCGCCTTCCGTGACGGCGCCGAGGATCTCTTTTCCGATTTGGTCAACCTCCGCCTGTTGTTCATCCGTCTTGGGAATACCGGCAAGGCGGCGGACCAAGCCATCAAGAAGATGATGAAACGCGACCAAAGGGTACAGGACATGCTGCAAGAGCAAGATAAATGGCAACGTTGCCGTTAGGAACGCATTTCCTCCGTATCGGGCCCAGCTGCTGGGGAGGGCGACCCCGATGACGCTGATCAGGGTCATCGAGGTGATGAAGATCGCGGTGTACTGCGTCGTTGGTTTTGTTCCAGATTGGGGTTGGGTACCAAACAGATGGGCAATCAGTAGGACCAGGGCGAGAATGGCACTCAGACGAATGAGCGAGGACGTAAAAAGCAGTTCATTGCGTTGATCGAGGAGCTTACTTAGGAGTTGCGCCCGGCCGCGTTTTTCCAGTCGATCCGACAGTTCGACCCTGGAGGCATGTCGGATGGCTAAGTTGACGGTTGTCGAAAGTAGGACGATCGCCGCCGTCGTCAATCCGATCCAAAGTTCCGCACTCAATACCTCCATACTAAACACCGCCACTGATCCTCCGTTGTGCGTGTTGTTCCTTGCGTTTGGTTTGTTGGGGTTGTTTACGTTTTGGCGCTTTATCGCTAAGTCCCGCGAGAATACGGTTTTCAGCACGTCGCATTTGTGTTCTGCCCGCCCGGGTGTCGTCGTTCAAGCCCAGCAAATGAAGAACCCCGTGAATGACATAGCGAAGCAGTTCCGTGTGCAGAGCGATACCGAGCCTATTTGCCTGGGTGCGCGCGGTATCGACCGACGCAATAATTTCCCCTTCGATGCGTGTTTGGCCAGCAAGGACGGCTTCGTCCGCGGTGTCGCGTAAATCAAAAGTCAGCACATCGGTAGGACGGGGGTCACCCATGTATCGTTCGTGAAGGGAGGCGATGGTTGCGTCATCAACCAATACGACACTGATTGCCTGAACAGGTTGGCCGTTCAGCGTATCGCGAACAGCTTGAACCACCTGGCGAGAGGTGAGTCCTTTTATGGGCACAAGGCGTCGAACGCTGATACGCTGTTCGTCGCCCTCATCTGAGGATGTCTCAGTCGATTCGCTCACGCGTGACGTGCAACCTCCGGTGTTTGTGTCGCACCTGATTCCGCTGTCTCTGCTACCTCTTCAGCCTCTGTCCCCTTTTCTTTTTCTCGCTCACGTCCGGCTTTAGGGTACTTGATACGTCCATGATGGACGGCACAGAGGCTTTTGACAAGAGAGCGTTCCACGATATTCAACTCACGCATTGTAATGTCGCAGTTGTCGAACTGGCCATCGTTGAGCCGTTCCATCACCATTTGGTGGACAACGCTTTCGATTCGTCCGACCGTGGGCTCCGAGAGGGCTCGAACGGCTCCCTCGGCCGTATCGCAGATCATGAGAATGGCAGATTCCTTGGAGCGGGGTTTGGGGCCGGGATACCGGAATTCGCTTTCCGGGACTTGGCGGTCGTGGCGCCCCTTGGTTTTGTTGTTTCGGGCAGCGGCCTCACTCGCGGCGTGATGGAAATAGCGTACGACGGTGGTTCCGTGATGCTCGGCGATGAATTGGTGGAGGATGCGGGGTAAGTTGTAGGCTTTGGCCATCTCGACGCCATCTTTGACGTGGCCAAGGATAATCAGCAGGCTCATGGTTGGAGCCAGCCGGTCGTGGCGGTTCATGCGAGCTTCCTGGTTCTCGACAAAGTAGTCGGGCTTTTGCGTCTTTCCGATGTCGTGATAAAGGGCTCCGACTCGGGTCAGCAGGCCACTGGCGCCGATGGCTTCAGCGGCCTCCTCCGCCATTTGGCTTAAAATAACACAGTGACTGTAGGTGCCGGGAGCTTCCTGAGCGAGCCGGCGAAGTAAGGGACGACTCGCGTCGCACCATTCCAAGAGCGTCATACTCGTGGCAACGCCGAAGACCCTCTCAAAGTAATGCAGAATGCCCTGAACAATGAAGCCGGCACCAAGAGCAGCCGCTGCAGCAGCCAACGCGTGATATCGAAAGTGGTAAGCCAAGTCTTGGTCGCTTATAAGTCCCGTTGCCATCGAGGTTGCCAAAGCTCCCAGGCCCGCCATTCCACCGACGCCGATGATCTTACTCCGTGTGCGCACCTCTTTTAAGGCGAACACAGTAATGCCCATGGCCGTGATTAACGTCAAGAATAAGGCCAAGTCCGCTCTCGATGCGAGTGTGACCAAGACTGCCAGTGTGCCGGCTGTTCCAAAGGCAAACCGCTGGTTGTAAGCGATTGTGAGCAGGGCCGCTGCCATGACCACGAAAGCGACGGCGTACTCTTTCGGCCATGACGTTTGTTCGGTTAACCGCGTCAGCCCGAGCATCAGGATCATCAGGCCGGCCAAACCCAAAGTCCGTTCGGGTTTTTGAAAGATCCGATCTTGGTAGAGCAGGATGTAGGTCGCCAAGCCCACGGTGACAATGAACAGCAGCCCCGCTAAGCCCACTTGTTGCAGCAACCTCTCCGTGCGGAGGTCAGGATCGGTCTTCTGGGCGAGCAAGTAGGATTCGTGCTCATGTTTCAGTAAGGCCAAATCCGCATTGGATAGTCTCGTACCGGCCTCGACCAGCAGTTGGTTTTGCTTTTTGGTGATGGTTTCGACCTGGACCTGTTCGACGGCTTGCTTGATTGCCTTGTTGGTAGCATCCGAATCGTAGAGCCACAGAGGACTGTAGGTCGGTTCCTCGGCATCCGGTGGGCCCAGGAGTGTTTGCTGAATCACTCGTTTGACGGGCGCACGCAACGTGGCCGGCACGGTACGCTTCGTGATGCTGTCGATTCTGGAAACGACGTTGTCGATGTCGGTGACATACACGAGCTGGCTGGTCGGAACGAATTGAGCGATTTCACCCGTCCTCACCAGTTCGGCAAGTGGCGGTGCTTCGGTTCGACTTGGATCGGCTGCTTTCTCGACGATTTGTTCGTTGCTTAACCGGGAAATCAAGAGATCGACGAGATCCTTGTACTGGCTGGGCTTTTCTTTGCTGGCGAATTCGTGCAGTGTCTTGACCGCTGGGTCGCTTAAAGGCCAACCCTTACGGGCAGCTTCTTCCTGCAGCTTGGCTGAATCGCCAGCGGCCGATTTGGCCAGCTCGAGGAGCTCCGTGAGTTTGCCACGGATCGAAGCCAGCGGGGTCCCGTTGGCGGTATAGATATTGGGGGTCGAAACGCGCTTGGCTTCGCGTGCTTGTTCGGTACGGGTCTGATCCTCGATGGTGAACGTAACCCGTGCCCGAAGGTCATGCTCTATTTTCTGGCCCAGTCGCCAAGGCATGCTCTGACGGCCTGACAGCAAGAGTGCCACCGCGGCCACATAGAATCCCACCCAAATCAACAGCACGGTGGGGTGGGCCTTCTCGGTCATGCTTGCCCAGAGGCTGCCGCGCTGCTCGTCTCGCTTTCGCTTGACTTCCAGCCGTCGTGAATCCGATCTGCGTGTGGGGTTTATGCGTGTCAAGACTCTACTCAGTTCTGCAATGAGTGAACTGAAATCCATTCAAGTACGTTGGCGTTCTTCGCGCCGGAACACCCATTCTTTATTATCATATCATCGTCAATTTAGACGTGCAGCGTCACTCCCGCAGATACGGTCCGATAATGTCACGCCTTCCCGTTCGCGTAGGCGGTTACGATATTCTGCACCAGGGGATGCCTCACAATATCTTGTTGTTCCAGGCGGACGATGGCAATGCCGTCAAAGCCACGTAGCCTTCGCAGTGCATCGGTGACGCCACTCTTTTCCGGGCGATCCAGGTCGATCTGGCTGTCATCGCCGGTGACGATCATCTTACTGTTGTGCCCCAGACGCGTCAGGAACATCAGCATCTGGGAGGCGGTTGTGTTTTGGGCTTCATCAAGAATGATGACCGCGCTATTAAGTGTCCGGCCTCGCATGAAGGCAAGTGGCGCAATTTCAATCACGTCGGTGGTGATGAAGCGATTGATCTGTTCGAACGTCATCATGTCATTCATGGCATCGAACAGAGGCCTTAGATACGGATTGACTTTCGCCTGCATGTCACCCGGAAGAAAACCCAGTTTTTCACCGGCTTCGACGGCCGGACGTACAAGTACCAAACGTTTGATGGTACCCGTCTTCAGCATTGATATCGCCATGGCGACACCCAGATAGGTCTTGCCGCTACCCGCAGGACCGACGCAAAAGACCAAGTCATGTTCGCGTACCGCCTCCACGTATTCTTTCTGTCCTGGTGTTCGAGGTTGGATAAGTGTGCTCTTCGTGTAGACGGTGATCATGTCGCCGTTGTGTTTTTCCGTCTTTTGTTGATTCGCAAAGCGGACAGCTTCCGCGACTTGCTCGTCGGTTAAACCGTCTTGTGTGAGGAGAATATGCTGGAGTTCTTCAAAAACACTGGCGGCCTGAGTGACCGCTTGGGTCCTCCCGGAAAGCTTGATCGTTGTATCCCTTGCGCTCAACTGCACGCCCAGCGCACCCCGGATCAGCCGCAAGTGCCGATCTCCCGAACCGAACAGCGCAGCTCGCTTGCTCGAGTCAACGAGCGTAATGGTGAGTTCCAACTTGCTTATACTCTCCCGTCGGGTCGGCGTAGCTACCACTTTGGCAGCGGGCTCTATTTTTCCCTTTGCCGACCGACCTTCCTATTCTAGCTCATTTGGCCCCATAATGTCAGCAACAACCAGGCAATGGGTCCAGCAAATATAGGGGAGTCGATCAAGTCCAGCAGGCCGCCAAATGCAGGAACGACTCGCCCCGAGTCCTTGCTGCCGACGTCGCGTTTGAAGGCAGACTCCACCAGGTCCCCCAGGTGCCCCGTGATTGCCATAAGTGCACCAAAAACAATGGCTTGCGAAATGCTGAAGGGGGCGATTCCGGGTAAGAAATTCACCCGGCCCCACAGGCTTGCCGTGATGGCAGCGACCGCAGACGCCAGTACTAACGCTCCAAGTACGCCTTCAATTGTCTTGCCGGGGCTGAGCCAGGGTGCCAGTTTGCGTTTTCCGATGGCCCGCCCCGTGAAATAGGCGCCGATGTCGCCCGACTTGACAATGAGTATGAACGCGACGGCCAAGGCTGCACCGTCCGCTCCCGGTCGCAGACAGCGGATTCGGACGGCGAACGAGCCCAGAAAGCCCAGATACAGGAGGATCAACAGCGTCACCGCCATGTTGCCGAGGGCCTGTTCCGTTGTTTTTCGGCTGAGAATGGCCAAGCATGTTCCCAGAACACCCGCCATCAGCCAGAAGACCGTAAGCGATAGGTTCATCTCGGCAACCGGTTGAAAGCTTCCCATGGTGCCCATTCGGCGTTGCATCTCAACCCACGGGATGACCGCCAGGCCCGCGCCGACAAACGCTGCCCAGTGGGTGGCCGGTTTAAATCCGCCGGTTTGGCAGAGCCGACTCATTTCGTAAGTTGCCAGTATGACAAGCGTCACGACCAGCAGCGTGACCGGCAGACCGCAGGGCACCCGCTTGACAAGGTGGGTTGAGCAGGCCGACAACACGCCATCAAGCGGTGCGTCTGCTGAGAGCCAAGCATCGAGCGTGACGAGCCCGATGATGGCGGCAATCATCAAGATTCCAAAAAACAGTCGTTGCCAGAGCATGTGCAGCTTCCTTGTCTCGTGCGTGCATGCTAAGCGAGCATCGTGTAGACGTCTACCCGGCTGATTGGTCGGTTAACCGAGGATGATAATGCGTTCCCTGTGGTGGGGGGGCTTGCGATGAGGCTTTCTCTGGTTCAGCCGATTCGCATCATCATCGATCATCGATTGGCATGTTTGTGTGGATGCGTGACCACCGCGTGTGAACGCGTGTGGGTTCCTAGGTCGTCGTGGGTCCGGGGCGCCGGCGGGGTCGTTCTGGGCCTGGGGTACCTTCCATTCGTCCGAAGACCATTCGGCCAGCGCTCGTTTGGAGAACACTGGTGACCTGGATGCTAACGACCTGGCCAATCTTGTCCCGCCCGGCTTCAATGACGACCATGGTGCCATCTTCGAGATAGCCGATGCCTTGTCCCTGCTCTTCGCCTGGCTTGATGATCTTGATCTGCATCGTTTCGCCGGGCAGGAAAACAGGTTTGAGTGCATTGCTGAGATCGTTGATGTTGAGGACGCTCACGCCTCGGATTTGGGCTAGCTTGTTCAGGTTGTAGTCATTCGTCACGAGTCGGCCGTCGAGTTTGCGACAAAGGGTGACAAGACGCAGATCGACCGACTCGGCTTCCTCTTCTTGGGTGAGGCGCACGTCCTGAAACTGGATATCGATGCCTTCAAGTCCCTGGAGGTTGTTGACGACGTCAAGTCCTCGCCTTCCGCGGTTACGCTTGAGTTTGTCGCCGCTGTCGGCGATGGTTTGCAATTCGTGAAGCACAAATCGAGGGATAATGACAGGTGCATCGGGGTTCCATGCGGCAATGACGTCCGTGATGCGCCCATCGATAATGACGGAGGTATCGAGGATAAGGGGGTGTTGTCCCTTGCGTTGTTTGGCGAACTCGACGTAGGGAATGACAAAACGTACATCGTCCCTTGTCTGCAAGATGAAGCTGACGGCTAAGTAACAGGAGACGACGCCGAATAACACCTTGGTGGTACTCACGAGTCGGGCGAGATCGGTGCTTTCAATCGCAAGGCCCTTTAAGAGCGAGTTCCGGTAGGCAACCACCAACAGGTCGAGCACGATGCTGGCGCCATAGGCGACGATCATTCCCACCAGTAGACCGAAGAACAGGCCCGACATGGCCAGCAGAGACTTCTGAGGAAGAAAGACATCAAGCCCGACGATCAGGCAGGCAATACCGAGCGCGATCAACAGGATCGCCGTCGGCGGCATCACGTCGTAGATTCCTTCTGCGAGATTGGTTGCGACGACGGCAACCACAATGACGAAGATTGCCCGAAGAACGTTCAACAGCATGAATCGACTCCCTATGAATGAGATACGAATTTACATGATAACCCTTCGGAACTTGGGGTAGGCTCTTTATGACTCCCATCCCATGTGCCGGACCAAGAATGATTTGTACAAATGTATCGGATCGTCCGGGCAAACCAGTCGTTTGCCTGATGATAAAATGTAACGAGTCGTACCGCCTGGTTCCGTGGAGGCTTTACAGGCGAGGACATGCTTTTCATCGAAGCACAACTTGTTCAAGTATATCGGTATCGCGCCGGCCGGCAAGGGTAGCATCGGGAGATTCTTCTCGTTATGGTGAATGCAGCGATGGGTGCAGTGTTTGGGATCGAACAGGTGGATAAGCATATTGGCAGGAAATTCGACGACAGATATTTCAACCTGGTTGACAGATTCGACCGCTGAACTGCTTGAGACACAGAATGCCGATGGCGGCTGGCCTTACTACAAAGGGCAAGGTTCGAGCACCGAGGCGACAGCATTAGCGATGTTGGCGCTGAGCGAGTCGGATTCCGCCACGGTGGCCGTCGCTTCTGCCGCGGATTGGTTAGGTCAGCGGCAGCAAAGTGATGGTATGTTCACGGCCTCTGCTTCACATGAGGAGGGTAGTTGGTTGACGCCGTTGGCTGCCATGGCGATGGCGCGTCAGGGGTATCAGGCAAGCGCGTCGTCGGCTTCTGCGGCATTGTTGGGTGTCGAAGTGTTCACCTTTGTGCCGCCCGTTTCCGGCCTCTACGGATACGACACGTTGATTCCCGGTTGGCCCTGGACGATCGGTGATTTCAGTTGGGTCGAGCCGACCTCGCTGGCAACGATCTTCTTGAAGCAAGAGGGGCAGGGGGCATCGGACCGCGTTCGGCGGGCTGTCGATTTGCTTCGGAATCGTTTTATCAGCAGCGGGGGGTGGAACTACGGCGAGCCGGTGGTTCTCAACGGCCAGCTGTTTCCGACCGTCGCGCCGACCGCACTTGCGTCGCTGGCGTTGGCGGATGAGCCTGGCGAACAAGAAGCGGTTGGTTTGAGTTGGCTGATGGGCCAAAGGGGTGGAATCTCGTCGCTCTTTTCGTTGGGATGGGCGACCCTAGCGCTGAACATTATGGGATCGCTCGACGATGATTGGCGAACGGACGTCATCGCGCGATGGACGGAACTGCCGACCGATCGAAGGGGGCCCATGGGAACGTCGCTCTGTTTGCTTGGGCTGAGCGATACGAGTGCTCATCCGTTCGCACTGAGCTAAACGTGTGCAGGAGTGATGGGGATTGAGTTATTGTTGTTCGCTTGAGGAGTCGCAAGGATGAGGCCGTCGTGTGGCGATCGCAGGGAACCAAGCCGACGTGATTTTCTCAAGTCGGCGGCAGGGGCAAGCGCTGCATTATTGCTTCCCGGCTGTGCCAGTCTGTATTTTTTTGATGACCGGGGCCTGACGGGGGCCACCGCCATTCTCCGAGCCGGCTATGACAATCAATTGGTCGATACGATCGAAGCCGGGTTTGAACTCGTTCCGCCGCCCGATGTTACCGGCAAACGTGTTTTACTCAAGCCGAATCTGGTCGATTTGCCGCGAGACAACAAACCGATCGTCACCGATCCCGCGGTCATTGTCGCTGCTGCAGAAGCGTTTCGACGTCGGGGTGCTGCTGAGGTGCTCGTCGGTGATGGGTCGGCTCTGCAACGCGACGTTTGGCAAATCGTCGATGCGATCGGCTTGACGCCGCTATTGAGCCAGCACTCCCTTGAGTTTATTGACCTCAACCATGCTGATATTCTTCCCAGGCCTAACGCCGGGGCACGTTTGGGTGTCGGAACACTTTATTATTCGCAACCGGTTTGGGAAGCGGACATACTCGTTTCCATGCCCAAAATGAAGACGCATCATTGGGCAGGGGTGACGCTTTCGATGAAAAATCTTTTCGGCACGTTGTCATCCGTTGCGTACGGTTGGCCTCGCAATTTTTTTCACCTCCGTAATCTGAACCACGCCGTGTTGGACTTTTCCGCCACCCGGCCGGCCGATTACGCGATTGTCGATGGCGTGGTCGGTCTCGAGGGCGACGGCCCGGTTCGGGGCACACGTGTTGACGTCGGCGTTCTTGTGATGGGTTCGAATCCGACGGCTGTGGATGCCACCGCAGCGCGCGTGATGGGGGTTCGGCCCGAGGCTGTCGAGTATCTGCGTAATGCGGCCGGGGTTTTCGGCCCTATTGGCGAGACCAACATCGAACAAAGGGGCGAGTCAGTTGCTGCAGTGCGGACCCCGTTTCAACTCCTTGCCCATCAAGGCCCATTGATTCTGTAGGCCCTCCTCTAGACTCTACTCCGCAGACGGTTGGGTTGCTCAAGTGGCAGCTACGGTCGGAAATATTTTCGTCGTGGACCAACCCTCAGGAGCAGAAGGCCAAAGAGTGTCATGGCAAGCGTCGCTGAAGCACCCGGCAGACACATCGGCGGTGTTGTACTGGTCGAGTCACCTGGGGCCGTGTCGTCTGTGCTCGGTGAGTCGCCGGAATCCGATGGCGTGCTCGGTTCCGAGGGGGTGCCGGAGTCTGCGGGCGTATTAGAACCTGAGGGCGAACTCGGGTCCGAGGGGCCACCGGAGTCGTTTTGCTGGTTGGTATCGCTCGAGTTGTCGGTATTCGGGAGTTGCTGACCAGCCGGCTCCGGATCACAAACATTTCCTAGACCATCGTTGTCGCTATCAAATTGGTTGACGTTAGCCTTGGTGGGGCAGTTGTCGCACAGATCGCCGATCCCGTCGCCGTCGCCGTCGCGCTGATTTGCATTGGCGACAACAGAGCAATTGTCGCAAGCGTCGCCTGCCCCATCGTTGTCGCTGTCGGCTTGGTTACTGTTCGGAGTGGTTGTGCAATTATCGCACCGATCGCCGACACCGTCGAGATCGACATCTTGCTGATGCAAGTTGGCCAGCGACGGGCAGTTGTCACATCGATCGCCGATTCCGTCGCCATCGCCATCGGATTGGTTCGTGTTCGGTACGGTTTGGCAAGTGTCACATCGGTCGCCGATCCCGTCTCCGTCTTGATCGGCCTGGCCGGGATTCGCGATGGATGGACAATTATCGCATGCGTCCCCGAGACCATCATCGTCTTCGTCCGTTTGCTCAAGGTTTGCGATGTTTACGCAGTTGTCATGGCAATTCTGAATAGAATCTTGGTCGTTGTCCGCGTCCGGGATCCCGCAGCCGCACTTTCCCGGGGCGGTCTTGTTAGCGTCGTTGGGGCAATCGTCCAGACAATTGGGCTTGCCGTCGCCGTCGGTATCCGCCTCTTTCTTGCCGCAACCGCATGGTCCTGGGAAGACTTTGTCGGGATCCTTCGGGCAACCGTCGTGGCAGTCCGGGGTTCCGTCGTTGTCGTTATCCGTATCGGCTTTTCCACAACCACACGTGCCGGCTTGCGTCTTGTTGGGGTCATTAGGGCACTCTTCACAAGCACTTCCCACGCCATCGTGATCCGGGTCCGCTTGATTCGTATTGGGGACCGTTTGGCAATTGTCTTTTTCATCACCCACGTTGTCGTCGTCGGTGTCGAGGATGCCGCTGAACATGTAAGCGGAACCAGCTTGGATTTTCAGGGCTTCATGATGCAGGGCTCCGACCAAGGCGGTGCAACCGGATAGCGCGACGGAACGGCCAAACCAGTCGGCCGTTGCGCCGTCGGATGGTGTGAGCTTCGCATGTTGCGACCAAGTCGAACCGTCGAAGAAGAATACATAAGCAGAACCGGACTCATTGCCGCTGTCGTCCGCACCGTAGGCTCCGATGACAGCCCTGTTGTCGTCGATGGCGATCGACTTACCGAAAAGGTCGTCTTTTTGGCCATCGATGGGTAAGAGTCGCGTCATATGGCTCCATGTCGTTCCGTTCGGCTTGAAGACGTAGACCGCACCAGAGGGTGTCCCCAAAGCGTTTTGCCCACCAGGGGCACCGACCATGATGGTACTCCCCGAGATAGCGACGGCATCACCAAAACGATCTTCGGGGTCAGGGATGCTCGGCAGGAGCTTAGCGGTCTGTACCCAATAGGTGGTTGTTCCCGCGCGGCGAAAAACGTAGGCCGAACCGGTATTGGTCATGTGGGGGTCGTACCCATGTGCTGCCCCGACGACGATTGTGTCATCCGAGATCGCCACCGCATGGCCGAAGTATTTATTTGCAGCATTGTCAGCCGCTTTGAGCTTGGCTTCTTCAATCCAGGACGAACCGTTGTGGCGGAACACATAGGCGGCACCCGATCTGCAGAGGGGATCGTTTGGGCAGGCGTCGTTGTCGTAGTCGGCCCCAATGACGATCGTATCACCCGATACCGCCACAGAACGGCCGAAATAATCCCCCGGCGCGTTATCATGAGGCAGAAGCTTTTGTACATAAACCCAATTAGAGCCTGTGAAGCGGTACACATGTGCTGCGCCGGATGAACAATAGTCGTCATCCGAAGGACAGGCTTCGAAATTCTGTATGTCACCGAGTACCGCAACATTGCCGGACATGGCGATATTCGTGCGGAACATCATTCCCACCCCAGAGGGGTGGTCGGGTACGTCGAATTTCTGCCATAGGTTCCAGTTCAGCCCATCGAAGCGGAATGCGTAGACCGACGGAAATGATTTGCCACCGTTTTGACTGAAATCATCCCACCTTGCCGCGATCAACGCGGAATGGCCGGAAATCGCCACATCATATCCGAATTGACCGGATTCCACGCCATCGCTAGGGAAGAATTTCGTGGACTCGTTGAGCTGTAAAAGCGCGCAGGCATCGCCAACACCATCGATGCCACTGTTGGCTTGGGTCGGGTTGGATATGTTCGGACAGTTGTCACATGGGTCGATCACGCCATCGTTGTCACGGTCGGCTTCGCATTCGTCCGGTGTTCCGTTGGCGTCACAGTCCTCGCTGGTGCCGGCCGTGATGTCGCATGCATCGGTGATACCGTTGCTGTTGCAATCATCTTCGCACACGTCGGGTATGTTATTGGCATTACAATCATCGACTGTCCCAGCAGCGATTTCACAAGCGTCTCCCACGCCGTTGGTGTTACAGTCAGCCTGGTCCGTGTTAGGTTCCGTCAAGCAATTGTCACAGGCGTCACCCACGCCGTCGCTGTCACTATCTTCCTGATTGGGATTGCCGATCTCAGGACAATTATCTTGCTCGTGGGCCAGGCCGTCGCCGTCATGGTCGAGAGGCGGCAACTTCCATCGGATGACCCGGGCCCTTGGTGTGCCGCCAGATCGCTTGTTGCCGGTAACGGTGACGATGGTGCCATCTTCCAACACCACGCTGCCAGGATAGCCGGCACCGTCGCTGATATGATAGACTTCCGGCTGCCACGTTTGCCCCTCGTCCAAACTAACGTGAGCACGTACATCCGCTTCGTTTGCAGGATAACGTTTCCAATGCAGTAGGACCACGCGGCCATCCGCAACTTGGATGAGTTGGCCGGTTGCTTCGCCATATTCGAGCAAGACCTGACCTTGAGCATCCTTGACGGGGCGCAGGCTATGCCACGTTTGCCCACCATCGTCGGATTCGCCGATGAAAACGTTCTTGACGACCCTTGACGTCGGCTTGCCGTCATCCGCACTGGGGTCGCCCCTCACCTCGAGAATGTCCTGATCCGTTTCGCCGGGGAGGCGTTCACGATTGTAGCGAACAGCCGCGAGGAGCTTCCCTGATTGAAGCTCGAGAATCTGTATCTCTTGACCATAATCGAAAGTCATAGAAGACCTGGTGAACGTCTTACCGCCGTCCGTAGAGACTTGAAGGTAATTGTCGACCCCTAGAATCAGCTTTTCCGGAGGGTAGGGATTGGGATTGAAATGGACGATTGGGAGGATAAGCCGACCGTCACGAAGTTGTGTAAAACCAAGGATTCCCTCCCCCATGTGATCATACGGGAGAGAGGAAAGCGTGGTACTGTGTATCCAATTGTTGCCGTTGTCACCCGGGGCCGAGATGTAAATATCGGGCTGATGCCAACTGTAGTAGTTCGTCGTCAGAATCATGCTGTCATCAGGCAAGACGGTAAATGCAACCATTCCTCGATTATATGTGGGGGCAATGAATTTAGAGGTCCACGTGAAGCCTTTATCTCTCGAACGGAAAAGACGTGCGGTCCGGAACGAGCCCATGGGTTTGCTGCCAAGCCCATTGGATACGCCCGCCCAAATGTCGCCTTTGGAATCGCAAGCCACGTGACCTTCCGCGATCTTGTTAAGCTCAGGGAAGTTCAGCGAGATACGCTGGCACGGCAACGTATTGAAGATTTGGCCATTGAGGCTCACATTGATTGTGGACGAACTGTTGTAATAGGTGTTGTAGTAGTTGCCTTGTGCTGACGATGCGACCGCAGCCATCAGGGCAACAAAAACGAAAATGCTTGTGGTTCGCACAGTTGCTTCCCCCTTGCAAGCTTTTTGTGGTTGTAGCGTCTATCTTAGGAGCCTGTTAGGCATGGACGCCTATCAAGCGCCAGTATAACTCCAATAGGCGAACAAATCATTCCTTTATTGTGCACGAAACATTTCATCTTTTCTTAATGAGGTATTTGAATCGACGTCGTTGCACAAGTCGCAAGCCCCAAAGGCCACAAATCGTAACTGAAACCGTCGGCAACATACCTGGCAAGCACTCGGGTGGAACGGTGGTATCCTCAGAACCGTCCGTTTCAGCCGGCGTATCTGTCCCTGAAGAATCGCCGGGCGTCGAAGGGGTGTCCGATCCGTTCGTGTTATCGGCGTCGTCGCTGCCCGAAGGTGTGTCCGAGCCTGACGGCGTGGTTGAATCAGAGTTATCGTCGTTCCCGGAAGTATCCGGAATCGTTTGACCGCTTGCGTCGTCATCACAGGCGTTGCCCAGGCCGTCGTTATCGTCATCAGCTTGATCGAGATTCACGATCGCAGGACAGTTGTCGTTGCAGTCGAGAACGCCATCACCGTCGGAATCGACGTCGGGCCAGCCGCAACCACAGAGTCCTGTCGTGGTTTTGTCAGGATCGTCGGGGCAGACATCGATACAGTCGGGTGTTCCATCGCCGTCGGAGTCGGTATCAGGCACGCCACAGCCACAAATACCTGGCGCGTCTTTGTTCGGGTCGTTCGGGCAAGTTCCATCGCAATCAGGTTCACCATCGCCGTCGGAGTCGGTATCCGGTGTTCCGCAATCACAGAGTCCCGGCGTTACCTTGTCGGGGTCATCGGGGCATGCGTCCTGGCAATCGGGTGTGCCGTCGTTGTCAGAATCGGTTTCCAACGCGCCACAACCACACACGCCGCCGTTCGCCTTGTTCGCGTCGTTGGGACAGCCATCGTTGCAGTCCGGCGTGCCATCAAAGTCCGTATCGATGCAACAGATAACATCCTGTTGCCCCTTGTAGGCGACGTCAGGCGTACCGCAACCGCATTGTCCTCGCTTGATTTTGTCGGGATCATGCGGACATTCATCCTGGCAGTCCGGCGTGCCATCACCGTCCGCATCAGTATCCCAAACCCCGCAACCACAAACTCCCGGCTCCGTCTTGAACGCATCGTGCGGACATCGCTCAAAGCAATTAGCGACGCCGTCGCCGTCAGTATCATCATCCGCCACGTGACAGCCACAAATTCCAGGCGCAACTTTCTTGGGGTCGTTAGGACACTCATCGACGCAATCCGAAGTCCCGTCACCGTCAGCATCCGTTTCAACCACACCACAGCCACATTGGCCGAGCTCGATTTTCTGTGGGTCCTCGGGACACTCATCGCAGACGTCACCAAAACCATCGCTGTCCAAGTCAGCCTGATTGGGGCTGCTTCCGTCGTTTGGACAGTTATCACAGATGTCGCCAACTTGATCACCGTCGCTGTCCAGGTTGTCGGGATCGGGTACGGTGGGGCAGAAATCACAAGCATCGCCGAAATCATCGCCGTCGGTGTTCACTTGGTCGGGATTCACGATGCTAGGACAGTTATCAACACACCCCAAAGTGACGGGAATTGTCCCGACAATGTCTTGCGTTGTCATATCAAAGAAGTTCAGATTGAACATGCCACCCGTAAAAGTAGCGTCAGCCGTAAAGACAGCCTCAAAACAAGCGACATCGCCCATGGCAACACCGAGAGCGTCTGGTGGATCTATCGTGACTGTCAACCCCGCCGGGATAGGTTCAACAGCGGTTACACTGAGATCGATCGAAAGGTTGGCACTGATCGTGACTGCTTCGACGATGGCTTCGGCAATAGGTTCTGCGCCACCCATGATATCGAAAACCATCGGATTACCTGCTTCGTCAAGAGCTCCAGTCAAGCGTGCCATAGCTTCAAGCCAGGGAGTTGGAATTAAGTAAGGGTCGTAATCCGACAGGCGATGTTCATCTGACAATCCAATAACGCGGATATTGAGGTCAACCAGTGCATCGACCGTTTCCTGAAGTGGTGGAACACCGTTGGGTGCTACTGCGTTGGCGATGGTATTCCCCCCTTGGGTTTTGGAATCACTCATGTATCCGAACCGCTCTTCCCCGATGGTGTCCGAACCCGTGAATTCGGATAAGGGTTCGGTGCTATAACGGCTTGTGATGTGTGAGGGGATTGGCAAGGCAGGGTCAATAGCAACGACGGAACAAACGTCAGCCGCTAGAAGCACAAGGTGCATTGCGTCTTCCCGCCAACCGACGCCGCCCAGAGTCCCGTCTGTAATACCGACGTAGCTATCGAAGGCAGGGATGTCGCCGCTGTAACCGGGGTTGACCTGTGTGTTGTAAGCACCAGCGGGGCCAGAATCAGTGGTTTTCCCGTTACCGTCGCCATCAAACCCTAAGCCTGTGGCAACCTGAAACAAAGCGTCAATCGCCGTCTCCTCGTAATACCAAACGTCTTCCGCGAGACCCCCACCGGGAGAAGCGGTCTCGAGTGCGGTTTGAAGTGCGCTCTCGAATTCTGGCGTGTCGGTGCTTATGACCGCTTGGTTAAGAATGAAAGGACGAGCACCCGCCACATCGCCACTAAAACCCTGACCTACACCACCATAGTCCTCAAATCGGCCGACGCCGAATGCTAGATCAGCGTTAGGTAAGGCGGATTGGAGGTCGGAGACCACGGTATTAAATAAGTCTTTGAGTTGCTGAACGGTGCGGGAGAAGCTGCCGGTGTCATCAAATAGAAGAAAGACATCAATTTTTGATGTTCTGTCTAGACAGATCTCGTGCGTGGAAGATGCTGGACCTTCAGCGCAGGCTGGACTCGAAGGCGTATTGATCTGGTAGGGCGTGACTTGCCCCGCGCTTGCAAAGGCGGTGAGAAAGGGTACGAAAAATAAAAACACGAACCTTCTCATAACTGGACTCCGTTTCTCAATAGCAACTCAAATTCGCTTTGCAGGCATCCAATGTCGGACGGCAAATCGATTGATGCGGTACAACCCTATGCGTCATCACTTGTATAGTGATTCATGACCACGTGATGCTCGTCGGGGATAAACGAAACGAGATTAGAAAACAAAACATATCGCTTAGACCTTCCCCTACATGATGTTTAGACGCCCCAACGGCTCACATGTTACATTCCCACCAACTTCCGATTCGATTCACGTGTTATATTTCCGCTTTCACTTATGAGCTTTATCATCACGAGGATCGTTGTTGCTTCTATCTTGATTGGCGAAGCTTTAACATTTCTTACTCTGGTGTTCGATAAGGTTGGTGAAAAACTTAGGCAACAACTTCTGATCCCCAATCTCATTTGTCCTGTGGTGCTTGCCCCGACAAAACGAGAATCCATTCGATTAGTATAACACCGGGTGGCACTTTAATTCAAGATTTCAGTGTGGCTAACACGCTCGCCGGACTGGCGTGGTTTTGTCATTCCCCAGGCGTCAAGCGGCAGGAAGCGTCGGCAAAGATGGGGAGGATGTTTCATAGGCG